>Ga0070734_10003475_pt1 | contig 16432 bp, 15 predicted proteins | sample Coa_R1_8_FD_66444 | JGI IMG/M metagenome (GOLD analysis project Ga0070734, IMG submission 66444) | Surface soil microbial communities from Centralia Pennsylvania, which are recovering from an underground coalmine fire - Coalmine... | ecosystem: Environmental > Terrestrial > Soil > Unclassified ... | reverse complement strand
CGTATGGGTGCGCTTGACCAGGGAGTTGCCCTTGGCCTCCTCCTCTCCGATGGAGACGAGACCGAGGCGTGGCTTCTTGACGCCGACCACGTTCTCGGCGTAAGCGCTGCCCATGATCGCGAACTCATAGAGGTTGTTCGGATCGCAGTCCACTGTCGCACCGGCATCGAGCAGGACCACCGTGCCCGTCAGCGAGGGGAGCGGCACGGCAATCGCCGGGCGGTCTACGCCCTTGATGCGGCCCCAGGTGAGCAGGGAGACCGCCATCGCCGCGCCCGTGTTGGCGATAGTGACAAGGGCGTCCGCCCGTTTGTCCTTAACCAGCCTGGCTCCGACCACCACGGAAGCGTCCGGCTTCTTTTTAAAGGCGACGGCAGGCTGCTCGGTCATCTCGATCACTTCGGAGGCCGGCACAATCTCCAGATTGGCGGGGCGTGGGCGCGCCCGCGCCAGCTCCGGTTCCAGCGCCCTGGGATCGCCCACCAGAAGGAAGTGCGCCGGGGAGAGGCGTGCCGCCGCGATGACGCCACGCGCCACCTCCTGCGGGCCCTTGTCTCCCCCCATCGCGTCGACGGCGATCCGCATCGGGGGCTGCGTCTCCTTTCGCGCCGGCAGGCTCAACCGTTGTCCTGCGGGGTTTCATCCTCGATCTCGAACACCTGGCGGCCTTTATAGCGACCTGTGCTCTGATCCACATGGTGCAGCAGGGCGAATTCGCCGGGCTTCTCAAAACTGGGGATCATGGCCGGATGGTGGGTCAGTTTATAGTGCGTGCGGCGCTTGCGCGTGCGCTGATTGGAGTGACGACGTTTTGGAAGCGGCATTTCAAACAACCTTTCTTATGTTCAGGGAGTCGGGACAGAGTGCGTCTCTTAGTCCCCCTCGTTTTCCAGTAATTGACCGAGCTTGGCGAGGGCCGGATGGATCGGCGTCTCCGCGTTGTCCTCTTCGGTCTGGATCTCCTGCAGGACCTCTTCAGGGCGCAGGTGACAATGGGCGCAGCGGCCATCCGCAAGGGTCGGCGGCAGCGGTTGGGTCGGTTCATCCAGTAAGATATACTGGCGAAGCATCTCCGTCAGGTCGAAGACCTGGTCGTCAAAGAGCCTGCCGGCGATCGGACTATCGTCCTCTTCCACGACCGCGACGGTCTGAAGCGTGCGCGGTCCGGCAGCGTTATGGCGCAATTCGAACTGCTCTTCGACTTGAAAGGCGACGGGCTGTTCAAAATAGCGTGTGCAGCGACTGCAGGGCAGTGCGACCTGCGTCCGCGCTTTCCCTCGTATGAGCAGCGTCCCACCCGTATTGTTGAAGGTGATCCTTCCCTGAATGGGTTCCGTGCATTCGACATCTTCATCCACCAGGGGCGGCTCATGGATGTCGTAGGGGAGGAGCTTGCCCACCTCCCGCAGTACTTCCGAAATATCCAGCCTCATGGCAACCCCCTGTTTAGGCAGTAGGTAGTAGGCAGTAGGCAGTAGAAAACAACATTATTCAGTTTGTTCCTACTACCTACTGCCTACTGCCTGCTATCTGCCTTCCAACATCGCACGACCCCGCTGTATTTGCGATATCGTGCCGCCCAGCACCTGTTCGAGATGGGCCAGAACATCGCGTGCATAGTCATCCGCACCCTGCTGGGTGGCGTAAGCGGCCTCTGCGGCGCGGGCAAGAATATCCTCAGCCTTCGCCTCGGCGAGACGGACGATCTCACTGTCGGAGGCGATCTGTTCGACCTGGGATTGGGCATCGGCGAGCGCCTGTTGCTGGGCCTCCTGCACCTGTTGTTGAGCCTGGCTGGACTGCGTCTGCACATTCTGCAGCAGGTTGGCTGCCTCCGCCTGCGCCTCCTCGCGTAGCCGTTGCGCCTCGGTCTTGCCGCGCTCGATCTCCGCGCGCGCTGCCTGGCGGGCGTCGTTCACCAGGCGTTCGACATTCTGTTGTGACTCTTCTACGATACGCTCGGTCTCGCGCGCCAGTTTCGAGGCGCGCTTCATCTCTTCGGGCAGATTGGCCCGGATCTTCATGATGGTCATGTGGAACTTGTCTTCGTCGAAGCCGAACATCAGGCCCAGTCGCTTCGGCGAATTCTCCACAATATCTTCGAGTTCGGTGAGGAGTTTGAGTATATCCACGCCGCCGTGCGTAGGCGCCACAAAGCGCATCTGCTCGGCGTTGGGATCGTTCGATGGGTTATTATAGGTATCGGCGGGAGCGCCGTTAAGGTTTGGGTTGACTTGCGTATTTTTGTCGGAGGCGTTTTTCAACATCGTGCGGTACCAGCCCTTCCACCGCGCCGCCAAGGCGGGCGATCTCTTTGACGATATTGGAACTGAGGTAGGAGTACTCTGCCCCAGTCATCAGGAACATCGTTTCCACTCCATTGGCGAGGCGTCGGTTCATGGACGCCATCTGGAGTTCGTATTCAAAGTCGGAGACAGCGCGCAGCCCCTTGACGATCACCGTCGCGCCCCGCTCCACAGCATAGGCGACCAGCAGGCCCTCAAAGGTGTCCACCTCTACGTTCGGATAGGGCGCGCAGACGGCCTGCAGCATCTCCAGGCGCTCATCCAGCGTGAACAGCGGCGTTTTGGAGGCATTCCGCGCCACAACCACGATCACGCGCTCGAAGATCACCGCCGCCCGCTGGATAATATCCACGTGTCCGTTGGTCACCGGGTCGAAACTGCCCGGCACAATCGCCGTCGCCATAAAATCCTCTTTAGACAGGATGAACAGGATGTTTCAGGATGAACAGGATTTCTAAATCCCATCTCTTCGGCACAACGCTAACAGCTCATCAAGCTTCATCCTGTCCCATCCTGCGAAATCCTGTTCATCCTGTCTCATTAACTTACGCTAATCAGTTCAAAGCCCAGCCTGGTGCGCTCCAGGGCGCGGCGCAGCGCGCCGTTTTCGGGCCGGGAGAGCGTTGGATCAGCCTCGACCAGATGGAAGGCGGTCTCGCGGGTCTCCGTCAAAATGTCCATGTCGCGCACGATGTCGGCGATATAGAGTTCGGGCATCCCGCTCTGGCGTGTGCCGTAGAACTCGCCCGGCCCCCGCAGCCGCAGGTCCTCCTCGGCGATCTTGAAGCCGTCGCGGGTCTGGGTCATCACGTCCATGCGTGCGCGGCCCTCTTCGGTCTTCGGCTCCGCCATCAGGATGCAGAACGAGGCGTGCTCGCCGCGTCCCACGCGCCCGCGCAACTGGTGCAACTGCGCCAGTCCGAAGCGGTCGGCATCCTCGATGAGGATGACGCTGGCATTGGGGACATCGATCCCGACCTCGATGACGGTCGTGGAGACCAGAATATCCAGCTCATGCGCCTTGAAGCGGGCCATCGCCGCATCTTTGTCGTCCGGCTTCATCTGCCCATGCAGCAGCCCAACGCGATACTGCGGAAAGACGTTGCCGGCGATATGCTCCGACAACTGCGTCGCGCTCTTGGCCTGCAGTTTCTCGCTGTCTTCGACCAGCGGGCAGACGACATACACCTGGCGGCCCTCGATGAGCAGGCGCTGGATCGCGGCGTAGACCTGAGAGCGCTTGTCCTGGGTCTTCCAGTGGGTGACGATGGGCTTGCGTCCGGGCGGCAGTTCGTCGAGCAGGGAGACATCCAGGTCGCCGTAGAGCGTTAAGGTCAGGGTGCGCGGGATGGGCGTCGCGGTCATCACCAGCACATGGGGGCGCTTGCCTTTTTTCGCGAGGGCCTGGCGCTGCAGGACCCCGAAGCGGTGCTGCTCATCGATGATGACCAGGCCGAGTTTGGCAAACTCGATTCCCTCCTGGATCAGCGCGTGGGTCCCGACGGCGAGGCGGGACTGCCCGCCCTCCAGCCGCTCCCGGACCCCCCGCTTCTCTTTCTCGGTCTGGCTGCCCAGCGAGAGCTCGACGGCCATGCCGAGCGGCTCCAGCAGGCGGCGCAGCACGATGGCATGCTGCTGGGCCAGGATCTCGGTCGGAGCCATCAGTGCGGCCTGGTAGCCGTTCTCGACGGCCATCAGCATGGAGGCGAGGGCGACCATGGTCTTGCCGCTGCCCACATCGCCCTGCAGCAGGCGGTTCATGGCGCGCCCGCTGCGGAGATCTTCGGCGATCTCCCCGATGGCCCGCTGCTGCGCTCCCGTAAGCTGAAACGGCACGATCTGCCCCAGGTCGGCGCGCAGGCGGTCCAGATCCACTTGAAAGGGGATGCCCCGCGTCTCGTGGCTGTTGGCGCGGCGGCGCAGGGCCAGCAGCGTCTGCAGCAGGAAGAACTCCTCGAAAACCAGGCGGCGACGGGCCGCTTCCAGGTCCGGCATACTGTCCGGGAAGTGGATATTCCGCACGGCGGTCGGCGCGCTCACCAGCCGGTGGCGCAGCAGCACGTCCGGCGGCAGCGTCTCCTCCACACAGGGCAGGTAGTGGGTCAGCGCGTAGTCCACCATCCGCCGCAAGCGGATCTGGCGCACGCCCTCCGTGGCCGGATAGACCGGGACGATACGATTGGTCGAGAGCGTATCCCCGTCCTCGCCCAGCTCCTCCCACTCGGGGTTCTGGATCTCGATGGTCCAGCCGGAGCGGCGCGCCTGCCCATAGACCACGATGGGCTTGCGGGCGGCGGCCAGCCCTTTGAAGGTCTTCTCCAGATACGGCTGGTTGAACCAGAGGAGCTTCAGGGCGCTGCCGTTGTCATCGAGCAGGACCTCGGTGATGGTGAGCTTGGGTTTCGGGTACTTGGTCGTGGTCGCGATGACCACGCCGCGCAGCGTGGCGAACTCTCCGCTCTGCACCTCGCGGACGCGGCGGAAGTTGCTGCGGTCCTCCCAGCGGCGGGGGACATGGCGCAGCAGGTCGCCGACCGTTCGCAGTTCCAGCTTCTCCAGTGCGGCGGCTCCCTGCGGTCCGACCCCCTTGAAGAACTGCAGCGGGTCATCGAGGCGGAAGCCGTCCGGCCCTTGGAGGCCGGAAGCATCGGAAGAAGCGTGACCTGGTTCTTTCTGGCCGATGGGCATCGGGCCTCCTGCACAAGGGCGCGGCGCGTGGGAAAAAAGTTGGGCTATTGTAACAGACGCCTTATTCTCTTGTCAACGTCCCAGACAACAAAAGAGACGGCGCGTTTCCGCCGTCAACCTGAATAGTATACCCCAAAATCGCCGCTTTGGGGCCAGAAATCTTGCCTCACCGGTTGTTCATTTCTCTCTCAACCCGTTTCCCGTTGAGCCCCCATGTACACTGCTACCTCGAATACAGATAGGCTGTCCAAACGGAGGAAGGTAGTTTCCATACCTCGACTCTTTTCGCTTGACAGGCTACGCGGCCCATTGTACACTGTAACACTTCACCATTCGAGAAAGAGGCTTCTGATGGAACTTACAATCGAGTTGAACGAGGAAGAGGCTGCCTGCTTGAAGGCGCGAGCGCAGGAGCAAGGCGTAGATACCGTAGAGGTCGTTCGGAGTTTGATCGCCGGCCTGGTTGCAGAGCAGCAGCCGACCGAATATGAGGCAACGCGGGCGCTGTTCGCACAGTGGGCTGTTGAAGATGCCACCGAAGACCCGGAAAAGATCGCGGCAGCCGAACGCGAACTAGCCGAATTCAAGGCAAATATGAATGCACATCGCATTGCAGAGGGAAGGCCACCGGTCTATCCATGGTCCGTGTCATTCTTCTGGACACCGGTCCATTAGGTCTGTTGACGCGCCCCCTCCAGACGCCCGAGGAAAATCTGTCATTCGAGCATTCTGTATCTCATTTCGCAAAGAACGGTTTGTGGGGCTACGGGACAACGGCCCCATCAGATCATAGAAATTGCGGATTGTTGTTCGCAATATACGCCATTTTGAATGGTATAATGCCGATAGGATTCAGATCATAGAGGTAGAGAATCATGTCAACTACTTTAAGGCTCAATACAACTGTCCTGCCAGGACATCGGATTGAAGTCACTGCGCCGGAACTTCCCGAGGGGGCGTGTGTCGAACTGATTGTCACGGATCCTGCTGTCGAGCCTTTGCGCCGTTATCCCTCTGTCTTGGAAGCGGAATACGATACGCTGATTGACAAAGAGTTGCATGGTACGTTGACGGAAACAGAAGCTCTCCGCTTAGAAGCTATTTGCCAGGTAATCGCTGAGATTGATCGTCTGACCCTGTCGAGCGATCCTCGAACGGAGCGCTTACAGCAACTTGAGACCGAATTGGATCAAATTCGCACAGAGATTGACGCCCTGCCTGACGCCTGATACCTCTCACAATGATCTTCCAACGCAGTGTTCCTGAACGCCTCTACCGCGACTATACCGGCTATCGCCCGCTCCTACGCCAGGACTTCCAATATCGTTGTGCCTACTGCCTTCTTCATGAGTATTTCCTGGGTGGCGAAGCGGGATGCTGCATAGATCATCATCGTCCGATGCATGGTCAATATGCTCGTCTTGATCTGTTTGCCGATTACAACAATCTCTATTGGTGCTGCCGAGAGTGCAACGAGAATAAAGGCGATGCCTGGCCTTCACCCGAGGATTATAAGGCGGGATTACGCTTCCTTGATCCATGCCAACCGCAGGACGATCACAATCTACACTGGCGTGTTCTTCCCAGCGGTGTATTAGAACCGCTAACACCAACAGGTAGGTACACGATCCGGAAATTAAAACTTTGGCGTCCCTTTCTGCAGCATCACCGTGCGAAGATCTTCCGACTTCAAGAAGAAGCCCGTCTTCTGGAAGGTCGTCTGGACGCCAAATCCTTGTCTGTCAGACAACGCTCTCTGATAGAGCAACATCTCAATGACATCAAACAATGGTTGGAACCTCCCATTTTCGACCGACCTCGTGATGACGATGAGCTTGAATAGACGACCAGAGTGATTCTCTGTTGATTGTGTTCGATGTGGACCCTGAGGAGATACTACGATGGATAAAGTAGCGCATTATCAGGAGATCATACGGGAAATTCTTATGCCGCTTACCGAGCGGCGATACTCTGGAATGAATGTTACCAACGAAGCGGTATTCGATGAAGCGAACCGCCGCTACCTCATTATGTCGGTGGGCTGGGAAGGCAACGTTCGACGTATACATCACTGTCTCGTTCATCTGGACATCATCAATGACAAAGTATGGATCCAGCGTGATGGCACGGAAGACGGCATCGGATACGAGTTGGAAGCGGCGGGCATTCCGAAGTCGGATATTGTGCCTGCCTTCCATCCGGAGGATGTTCGACCCTACACTGGCTATGGCGTCGCCTGATGTAAGTGAAACACCATCGTAGCGTGCTGTCATAAGTGTTGGTCCCTACGTTAAAGTGGCTCTCCACAAGTGTCGTCATATAGATCAGGCTCGTCAGCTAGCCAGTCGAAAGCGCCTCCGGTCAATGCCATTTTGGCGATTTCAGAACCCGGTGTGTCATCGTTCAGTAATTGTCCACCGAAACGATATTGCAAACCCTCTTCAACCAATAACCGCGCCGCCCGAGGAATGGAGAGCCGTTTTTGACGGGCGAGCGTTTCCAAGGCGCGATAGAGTGCGGAATCGAGGCGTATTTTCACTTGCTTTTGGGAAGACATAACGGCCAAGGTGAATCTCCCTCTGCTACGTTGTTACGGAGCAATGGACCTGCTTGTACACAGCATAGCATTTGCTACTTGTTCTGTCAAGGATGTACCTTGCAAGTGGCAGAGCCGGCGTCTCCGTCTTTTCCCAGGCCGTGAATTAAATTCGCTATTCCCTCGCGAATATCATTCACGAGCGGGTGGCATTCAGGGTCATTCAGTTTTCGGCGGACATGAATTATACTAAAGGAACTTTCCAAGCAAGGAGATCCTTTCGTGGATGACCCTGTCTGTCGTCCTCTCATCGAAGTACTCGCCGAAGTCCCTGACTTCCGAAAAAGCCGTGGCAAACGCCATCCGCTGGCAGCGATCCTGGCCCTGTCCTGCGCTGCCATGCTCTGTGGCTACAAAAGTTATGGCGCCATCGCCGAGTGGGGACACCTCTATGGAGGCATTCTTGCCCGTAAACTCGGCTTCAAAGAGGGCAAAACCCCTTCCGTTGGGACCCTGCACACCGTCTTTCGCCATCTCGACAAGAATGCCTTCGAAGGGTGCCTGGGAAAATGGGCAGAATGCGCTTTGCAGCACACTCCCTCCAAAACGGCTTTGCGTGGCATCGCTATGGACGCCAAGAGCTTACGCGGCAGCCATAAACAGGGAGCCTGTGACACCCATCTGCTTTCGGCAGTCAGCCACGGTTTAGGGCTCACGCTCTATCAACATGGCGTCGATGACAAAACCAATGAGATTGGAGCGATGGAAGAGGTGTTGTCTCATTTGATTTTAGAAGGACGTGTCATCACCGTAGATGCCTTGCTCCCCCAGAAAAGTATCGCCGAAGAGATCCGCTCAAAAGGGGGCACTATGTGATGGTTGTCAAGGACAACCACAAGACGCTGCACCGCAAATTGAAGGTCTTCTTTAACGGAGCGTGCCTTTTTGATGCCGAATTGGCCTCCTCTGAGACCTGTGAGAGCGGACATAGTCGCTTGGAAACCCGTCAACTCGCTTGCAGTGGCGACCTCCCGGCAGGCTATACCGGCTTTACAGACGTGCAGCAGGTGTTTCGTATTGAGCGTCGTGTCGTTAAGAAACGCACCGGCGAGATGCGTGAAGAGACGGTTTATGGTCTGACGAGCCTGACTTGCGCCCAGGCTGGTCCCAAGCAGTTGATGTCTCTGCTCCGAAACCACTGGCATATTGAGAACAAGAGCCACTGGGTACGCGACGTCGTTTTCGAGGAAGACCGCTCCCAGGTGCGTTGCGGCAATATTCCTCAGGTGATGGCGGCTCTGCGCAACACGGTAATCGGTTTGCTGCGTTTGAATGGAAAGCACCAGATTGCCGCGACGTTACGGCGTCACGCTGCAAAACCCGAAGAAGCCTTGGCACTTTTGGGCATTCCGAAAACTGAATGACCCTGGGTGGCATTTTGATGCGCCGATCCTGATAGATATTGATGCACCATGGGGAGACAGGGAGGGGAAGTGGACGAGACGCAGGAGCTTGCCGAACTCATTGTGGCGTTGGAGCATGGGGAGGAGGCGGTCCGATTTAACGCTGCAGTCGAGTTGGCGCTTCGGCAGCACGAGGCGGCACTGCCGGAATTGATCCGCTCTCTGGGACATGAGAGTTGGGTGATCCGGCACTATCATGCGCACCGAGCGCTCCAGGCGTTAGGAATGACGGCAGTCACGGCTCTGCGTGCGGCACTGGAGACAGATGGCCGAGAACGCGCCTGCGCGGCCCACACGCTTTATCGGCTGGCCCCGACGGAAGAAGAGGCCATTGTGACGGCGCTGGCTCTGGCACTACGCGCTTCCGATACGGACGTACGTAGCGATGCGCTCCATGTGCTGGCAGAGATCGGAGCGCCTGCCAGGTCGGCGGCGCCGGAATTGAGTGCGCTGTTACAGGACCCGACCGAGACGGCTGCACGGCGTGCCGGCGCGGCGCGCGCCCTGACGGCGATGGACGCATTGGGCTCGGAGCTTCTGCCCGCGCTGGTGGAGGTGCTGGGCAGCGAGAACTGGTCCGCGCGCCATCAGCTCTGCGGGGTCCTCGCGGACCTGGGGGAGGCTGCGTATCCTATCGTGCCGGACCTGCGGGTGTTATTGGCAAATCCCGCCGCACCGGTCGGTGTGCGCGTGGATGCGGCGCAGTTGCTGGCGACCCTACGACCGGAGCCGGAGCAGAATGTTGCGGCGCTGACCGACGCGCTCCAGGATGGGGAGTGGTGGGTGCGCCTGTATGCGGCGCGGGCGTTGGGGATGCTGGGCGCAGATGCCGCTACGGCGACACCCGCTCTGATAGCTGCCCTCCAGGATACGGAGCCCAATGTAAGCCGAAATGCCGCCTGGGCGCTGGCGGAGATTGGGGAGGCAGCAGCGGAGGCGACGCCTGCTTTGATCCGGGCGCTGGAGCGAGACGAGGTTGCCGGCGTCGCCGCAGAGGCGCTGGCGCGGATCGGCGGACCAGCGCTGTCGGCTCTACAGAGGACGCTTCAGGAGGGAACGCCCACCGTGCGCCGCATGGCCGCCTATGCACTGGGGAAGATGGACGTTCCGGAGGCTGCCGCAACCCTGGAGCGCTGGCAGCAGGAGAGCGGGGAGAAGCCCTTTACGCCCTCCTATGCCGACTTCTTCCTGCCTGCGCCGGAGATCACGCTGGATAGCGCACGCATCCAGGACTTTGAAACGCAGCTTCAGGAGACGCTGGCGCACGGCGAGGGCAGCCTGGTGGACTACCGGAGCACCTATCCGAAATACGAATTCCTCGCCTACATGGTGCATGAGAAGGGGTGCGTCCTGCACGGCTCCAACCGGCAGGACATCGCCGTCATGAACCCGACCCGCCGGTCGCTGGAAGCCGAAAGCGGCAATCCGCTGGGCAATATCAACGGTGTCTACGCGACCCCCGACCCGATCTGGCCTATGTTCTTCGCCATCGTGGATCGCATCCGTTACAATGTCTGGCTGATCAACGGGCCGCTCAGCGGTCCTGACGCGACCGGAACGGAGCGGCCTTTCTACCACTTCTCCATCAACGTCGAAAGCCTGCGCGAACGCCCCTATACGGAGGGAATGGTCTACATCCTGCCCGGCGAGACCTTTGAGAATGCCGGAGGCGCGGAGCGCGCCAGTCGCACTCCCGTACGCCCGCTCATGAAGTTGGCGGTCTCTCCCGCCGACTTTCCTATGCTGGTCGGCATGCGAGGGTTCGATTCACGTCAGGGCGGATGGCTCGATCCGGAGGAGAAGTTTCTCTTTCTGGATGAAGTCCGGAAATACCCGGTTCGCGCGCTACCCGACAAAAAGGGAGCGCTGTGAGGCGAATGGGGCTGGAATTTCGGAAGAGACAGCATCCCCGTTCCGGGTACAATGATTGGGATCAAATTCGCATAGGGGTAGAATGGCAGACGACGTTACGACCGAACCGGCGACAGAACATTCGGCAGAACCCAAAGCTCCGCAGCGGAAGCAGCCTCTCGATATATGGGTGAAGGGGTTGCTGGCGCTGGCGCTGATCCTGGGGCTGGCATTACGCCTCTGGGGGATCGGCTGGGGCCTGCCGGACGCACGGCATCCCCTGGCGACCTATCATCCGGACGAATGGATCAACCTGAATGCGGCGGAACCGGTGGACATCCCGCACGGCAAATTCGACATCGGGTTCTACAACTACGGCACCCTCTACTTCTATGGCGTCAGCCTGGCCGAGACCATCGGGCGCGGCTATGGCATGATTCCCACCCGTCCCGCGAACGCATCTCTCTTCAGTGAAGAGGCCGCGCGGGAGAAATCGGCCCTCTTTCTGGCCGGACGTCTGGTGACTGTGCTGCTAGGGACCGCAACCATCGCTGTGCTGTTTGCGCTGGGCAACCGGATGTTCGGGACGAAAGCGGGACTGCTGGCGGCGCTGCTCTATGCAATTGCACCGTTGGCCGTCGTCCATGCGCACTTTCTCACGGTGGACGTGCCCGCCACGTTTTTTGTAACTCTGGCGTTGTTGGGAGCGGCGCGTTTGCTTACTATGCCCACCTGGCGGGAGTATGCGCTGGCGGGCATCTGGGTGGGGTTGGCTGCCGCGACGAAGTATAATACCGGCCTGGTGCTGATCGCGCCCGTGGTGGCCCACTTTCTAAACCTTGCGCCGGGGATGTGCCGCAAACATCGCGCGGCGCAGTTCGTGGTTCTGATCGCCATCACGCTCCTCACCTTCCTGATCGCCTGCCCCGGTCCGATCATCAATCTGGACGCTTTTTGGGATGGGCTCCCCAACTATCCCGGCTCCGGCGTGCGCTACGAACTGTTCGAGCACTCCCGGCTCGGGCATGGCGACCTGTTTACCAACACCGGCCCCGGCTGGTGGTATCATCTGATGATCTCGCTGCGGTTCGGGCTGGGCGTCCCGCTCCTGCTGGCAGCGCTGGTCGGCATCGGGGTCGCCTTCCGGCAGCGGACGCCCGCCGACCGGGTTCTGCTGGCCTTCTTCCTCCTCTACTACCTGGCGACCGGCTTCTCCGCCGTCCGCTTCGCCCGGTACATGATCCCACTGTTTCCGGTCCTCTGCCTCCTCACAGCGCGGTTGTTTACGGACGAGAGCCTGACATGGTTCAAGCAGCTCCCACGCAGCCTGGCAGCGGCGCTGGTACTCGGGCTGACCTGCGGTTATACGGCCACACTGGTGCATGCGATGGCGGTCAAGGATCCGCGTGACGCCGCCGCCGATTATCTGGAGCAGAACGCGCCGCAGGGGGCTTCTATCGCTTTTGGCAAGATCCCCTGGTTCTACTCTCCGCCGCTCTCAACCGGCTTCGGTCTGCCCGCTGCGCCGGCGCGCTACAAAGCCGCTGCCGTGGTAACGCGCTTCCATCTCCAGATGCCGGCCCCCGACGAGCCGGAGTGGTCGCTGCACGCGCTTCAACCTCTGCCGGACTATATCGTCCTCTCTAACCTGGAGACGCTGCATCCGCGCCGCCTGCATGAGGCTGCCGAGATGCAGTTCGAACAGGCCATTCCGGCGGATTATCGCCGCACCGAGTTCGACCCGCCCACGATTTTTGACATGAGTTTCGGCGGTTCACTGGTGCCGGAAGACCTGCTCTATACGCTGCCCCACCTCACTCTCTACCAGAAACCTTAACCTGGATTGCAGGAACAAACCCACCAACCGTTCCGTCTTATCTGAAGGTTAGTGTGAGAGTGCGTGTCACGATCCCACTCTCACCCCGTGATTCAGATATAAGAGTAGACAAAAGTTAACCAGGTATCTGTAGGCTGACCGCTGTCACGGCTCCGCCCCGTAGTGGCGACGTTTTGAGAGGTGCGAAAGAGGTGCGAAACATGAGACTTCATTTTGGCGGAGCGGATCCCCATTCACTCCGTAAAAACCATAGTACAACCGTTCCGATCCTGATCGGGCTTGCGGCGGTGGTGGGTATCGCCGCCTATGGCTGCCATAGCAACCAACCGAATGCCCCGCAATCGGTCAGTCCCGCAGCGGCAACGGAAACTAGCGCTGCATCCGTCACGGATGCAGGCTCCGCAACCATGCCGCCAGCGGGAGCGGCGCCGGCTCCTGACCCTGGGGGCGCGTCTGTTCAGACCGTCTCCAGCACGGCAGGTTCGGGAGCAAACGCACAGTCTTCCAACTCCGGCCCGGTCCGGATGGTGCGCTTTGTCACCGTTCAGGGCGATGTGAACTGGCGGCCCGACGATCATGCCTCCTGGTCGCAGGCAGTGACGAACCTGCCTGTACGCCAGGGGTGTGAGATCTCGACGCCCGGCAACAGTCGCGCCGAGGTTCAGTTCGATGACGGCAGCCGTCTCCAGATCGCCAACGGGGCGGTCGTGACACTCACGACCCTCTACAGCGATGCCGATGGCGAGTACTCCGAACTTACGCTGAAGGATGGCACCATCTGTATCTGGCCCCGCAATGAGCACTCGGTCTATCAGGTAGATACTCCGTGTGGTTCGGTGGATGCTACCGGCCCGGGCCGGTGTCGTATCGATGCTTCCCATGGCGTTCAGGTGGCCGATCAGGCGGGGAAGTGCGCCGTTCGAGACAAGCAGGGCGAGCAGACCCTGGTTGCCGGGAACTACGTCGACCTGCCGAACGATGAGGCTCCGTACAACGTTCAGAGCCTGCCGCCGCACGATTCCTTCGATAATTGGACCGCGCAAGACTACGCGCAGGATCAGCGTTATCAGAACAGCGCGACCTATCAGGATCTGCCACGGAACGTCGCCATCGCTTCCGACAACCTGGACGACTATGGCGACTGGCGCACCGACCCCAAGTATGGACGGATCTGGCATCCGCATATCCATGAGGCCGGCTGGCGTCCGTACTACCATGGCCACTGGGTCTGGGTCGATCCGTATGGCTGGACCTGGGTAGACAATGAACCCTGGGGATGGGCGCCCTCCCATTATGGAACCTGGGTGGATGAATCGGATGGTTGGTGCTGGGCGCCGGGTCCGGTGAACCAGTACTGGTCGCCTGCCGTGGTGGACTTCTATGAGACCCCGACTGCGGTCGCATGGTGCCCGCTGGCGCCGACCGAGGTGGTCTATCCGCCGGCCCTGTCCATCGGGTTCCATAGCGGTAACTGGTCTCTCTTCTTCTCGATCGGCGGCGCAGCCGTCTACTATCCGGGAGCGGGCGGCTTCTGCGAGCCGCATCCGTGGGGGTCGGGCTATGTGAACAACTATACGGTCGTAAACAATGTGACAACCGTCAACAACTTCTACAACAGCCCACGGTTCAACCGCAACAGCTATGTGACCAACACGGCCTTTGTGCCCTACAATGCGCGCTATGCCGCCGGTGCGACCCTGGCTTCTGTCAGCACATTCGGCGGACGTGGCAGCTTCCAGCCCCTGGCGCGTGGTTCACGGACGGCTTTCACCGGCGGGCGCTTTATCGGCGCGCCGACGCGGGGAGCGTCGCCCGTCGCCGGTCCGCCGGCAGTCCGCCCGACGGCCATCGCCATGACGGCTACGCGGACCATAAGAACCGGCGATCCCGTTCCCCATGCTGTGCTGACGCGCCCGGTTTTCCGCCCGACAGGCCAGCCCGGAAATCCTGCCGCAGTGCAGCAGGCCCGTGTGGTGGCTACCAGAACGGCCACGAGCGGGGGACCGCGCTTTATTGCGAGCACGACGCCTGGGCGCGTACCTGCCATTGGAACGCGCACGCCGCAAACTCCAGGCCCCGCAGCAACAACCGTACCGGGAGCCCGGGTGCCCGGCGGTGTGACGCCACGTCCACCTACAATGACGGGCCTCACGCCGCAACAGCGCGCCATGCAGGCGCGCGGCGCCCTCGGGGCGCCGGGTGGGCAGCCAATACGGCCGGGCGTACGTCCCACGTCGCCCTCGGTAGCCACAGGGCAACGCCCGAACACGCCGTCGCCCCAGCGCCCCGGATCTTTCGGTCCGCCCCAGCGCCCAACGCCTTCTGCGCCGCCCAGGGTCGCGGCGGGGCGGCCCGGAACGGCTCCGCAGCCTCATGTCGGCGCTCCTGAGCGCCCCAATACGCGGATTGTACCGCCGGTGACGCATCCCACGCCGGAACGGCCCGCGCCGAGAACCGGCAGTAATGCGCCTGCGATCCATGGGCCGATCCACCAGCCGCAAACGCAGATCCAGCATAATGCGCCTGCACCGCCGCCGCATCACACCACGGTTCCACAGCCGCAACCACAGGTTCGGCATACCGCTCCGCCGGCCCCGCAGCGGCATGCCATAGAGCAGCCCCGGCCTCCGGTGCGGCAGTATCAACCGCCGGTCCGGCAGCCACAACCACCTGTACGACAGCCGCAGCCGCCAGTTCGGCAGCAAGCGCCGCCGCACCCCGCACCGGCGCAGCATAGTGCACCGCTGCCCCAGGGGCACGCGCCTAGCGGGGGAAATCCCGAAAAGGACCGCGAACACAAATAGCGTGCCGAGTTCACCTGGCATCGCATGAAAATCGAAACATGGTGGCCGCCGACCTGTGTGAATAGGGAGGCGGCCACCATGTTTTTCTCTTGGGAACACAGCGCTCGGCTTCGCCGTCTCCATTCCGAAGCGCGGGCGTAACATCGTCCCGCGTGTTTTGTTCCCATCATGCTTTTCAAGGTGGAAGGATCGGGGCGGGATGAAGCGTTTTTGGTTGTTTCTTATTCCAGCACTGATATTGGGCGGCGTGATCACATGGCGCATCCTGGCGAACAGGCATCAGGAGGCCGTCCAGGCCCAGGCGGCGAAAGCACGGAAAAATGCCGCGCCGAATGTACGTGTGGCGATGGCCGTCGTGCGTGACATTGTCCATCAGTTCGAGGGGGTCGGCAGCGTAGATTCGACTTCCGATGTGCGGATCGGCTCGAAAGTGACCGGGTTGGTGACCTATCTGCATGTCCGGGAGGGCGACCACGTCACCAAGGACGAGGTGCTGGTGCGCATCGATCCCTCGGAGATCAACGCCTCCATCCGCCAGCAGGAGGCCAATGTCGCCAGTGCGCAGGCTACCCTGAACAACGCGCAGATCCGCTATAACCGGACCTACTCTCTGTACAAACAGGCCTTTACCGCCGCGCAGGATGTGGATGATGCACGCGCGCAGGTGGAAGTCGCAAGTAGCGCCCTCAATGCCAACATCGCGGGATTGCGCAACCTTCAGGCGCAACTCTCCGATGCCATTCTCCGCTCTCCCATAGACGGGTATGTCACTGCCCGCTTTCTGGACCCCGGCACGGTGGTAACCGCCGGGCAGACCATCGTCACGGTCCAGGCGCTGCGTAATGTCTTTGTCACCACCTCGGTTCCGGAAGATATCAGCAGCATGATCCACGACGGCATCGCCGCGACCGCCATCTTCGACGCCCTGCCGAGGCGTACCTTCCAGG
>Ga0070734_10003474_pt1 | contig 16434 bp, 10 predicted proteins | sample Coa_R1_8_FD_66444 | JGI IMG/M metagenome (GOLD analysis project Ga0070734, IMG submission 66444) | Surface soil microbial communities from Centralia Pennsylvania, which are recovering from an underground coalmine fire - Coalmine... | ecosystem: Environmental > Terrestrial > Soil > Unclassified ... | reverse complement strand
GTGCGCCATAGCGCGACAAGCGCGCAGTTGAGAAGCGCGCCGGAGAGCATGGCGCTTGCCGGCGCCGGCGCCTCACTATGGGCATCCGGCAGCCAGCTATGCAGCGGGAAGAGGCCCGCCTTGGTACCGTACCCGAGCAATATGAAGACAAACCCCAGACGCAGCAGGCCATGCGGCAGAAGGCGTGCGTGCGCGGTTAACTCGGAGACGGACAGGCTACCTTCGCTCAGGCTCCCGACGCGCTGTGAGGCCGCATAGAGGATGGCGGTTCCGAAAAAGGCGAAGGCGATCCCCACGCTGCAGATGATCAGGTATTTCCAGGTCGCCTCCAGTGCCGTGCGGGAGCGATGGTAGTAGACCAGCGGAGCCGACAGCAGGGTGGTCGCTTCGATAGCGATCCACAGAAAGCCCAGGTTATCCGCCGTCACGACCGCGTACATCGAAAGCAAGAAGAGCGCCGTGAACAGATAGAACATCTGCAAATCGCGGGACGTGGGGGGATGCTCCGATTCCATCTCTCGGGCAAAGAAACCTACCGCGTGAGTGAGGGCCGCCGCCACGACCAGCGTGGTCAGCCCTACAAACAGCGCAGCGGTCCCATCCATGCGAAAGCCCCCGATCACGGATGCCGACGGAAGGTTCGCCCGCAGGGAGGAACTGCAAACCAGGAACGCGATCCCCACCTGAACCCACATCAGCAGCGCCCCGATACGCGTCAGTATGGGCATTCGGCGCACAAAGGCAGCAGCTACAACGAGGAGAACAGGACAGGGCAGAAGCGATAGCAGCAAGTTCATCCGACGTTCTCCTATCCCCGTAACTGCTTCAACTCGGTCACATCGATATGCTCGAAGCTATCGCTGATCCGAAAGGCCAGCAGGCCCGCAAGCATGGTCCCGACCAGAATATCCAGAAGCACGCCCAATTCCACTACCAGCGGCATGGAGTGTGGTTGCGAAACCGTATAGAAGAAGATCCCGTTCTCCAGCACCAGAAACCCGAGTATCTGGCTCACCGCCAGCCGCCGGGAGACCATCAGGACCATTCCGATCAACAGCAGCGCTACTGCCGGGATCGTGTTCATCGCGATCTCCTGGTCGAAGGGTTGCAGTAGAAGGAGTGCGCCCAGCGCCCCTAGCGTCAGAAACAATAGCAGAGGAGGCGCCAGCAGCAGCCCCTCGTCACGCCGGCAGCCGATACGGCGGACCACCCTCCCCAGATAGAAGGGGACCGCGACCCCCTTCAATCCTGCGACAGCGATCCCGGCAACAACAAGCGCCGGCTCTCGATGCTGCACGCCGATCCAGGTTGCCAGAACTCCCAGTAAGACGGTCTGGAGCCCATAGAGCGTCAGCTTGGACCGCAGTTGCGTGATTCCCACCATCCAGAGGCCCAGCAGGACCGCCCCCCCCGTGACCGGCTCAAACGAAAACCCCATGACAGATCATCCCTTCAGCGCCACGACCACGCATGCGAGCGCGCCCGCCGCCAGCGCAAATGATAAGAGATTGGGAATGCGCCGCCAGCGCAGTTTCACCAGCACCGATTCTAATAGCGCCAACGTCGCGATGCCCGCCAGGATCAGGGCCAGGCTGACCAGGTAAGCCAACACGGGCGAATGCAACGGCCATAAAATCAGCAATACCTGCGCCAACAGCCCGAACAGCACCGTCATCTTGAGCGCGACTGCGATCTCCACCAGCGCCAGGTTGCGCCCGGAGTTCTCCAGAATGAGCGCCTCATGGATCATGGTCAACTCCAGATGCGTCGTGGGATCGTCCACCGGCATCCGCGCCAGCTCCGCCGTAATCGCCAGCCACAGCGCTCCCAGCACCAACGGCACGATTACGATTAGATCCGATCCGCTCTGCCCCGGCGCTAGAAATATCGAGAAGGCGCTGCTCCGGGCGTGCGCCGCCAGTGCTGCCAGAGAGATGACCATCGCCGGTTCGGCCTGCAGGGAGACAGCAGCCTCCCGGCTGGCGCCCAGTGCGCCGAAGGAGGATCCGGTATCGAGCGCCGCTAAGCCGGTTACAAACTTACCCAGCGCCAGCAAGTAGATCACGAGGAACAGATCGCCGTGCACCGGGGAAGCGACGCCCAGCCAGGGGATCATCAGGGCGACCGCGATCAGCGTTGCCATGTTGATCATGGGCGCGTAACGAAAGACCCAGGTCGTCGTTTCGCTGACCGTTTCGCCTTTGCGCAGCAGTTTGGCGATATCCCAGAAGGGTTGCCAGAGCGACGGTCCCCGACGTTTCTGGAGGCGTGCCTTGCAGAGGCGGAGGAAGCCTACCAGCAGAGGCGGAAGCATCAGCACGTGCGCCAGATAGAATGCAAACCAGAACAGTACCATGAGGCTCATCGTGCCAGGCCTCCGATGACAAGGAGTACTAATAACGTCGCGAACATGGTGAGCAAGTAGAGGTGGATACTGCCTGCCTGCAGCCGCACCACCCACTCTCCGGAGCGATTGATCCAGCGCACCAGCGGCGCATAGACCCGCGATTCGAGGATCGACTCCGTTTTCGGCTCGACGGTGATCTCTTCCGGGAAGAGCCGGCGGTTGGCGCCATCGATGCGGAGATGGATCGCGTAGCGGAACAGCGCTCCGAACATTCGGGCAATCGGCTGGGCAAAACTGGCCGCCGCCACCTGCATTCGGGGCGTCAGATCGCCAAAGCCACACTCCCAGGTGATAAATCTTCGGACGGGAATACGGCGCGCAGCGCTCGCCATCCACATCGCGGCAACGACGATGGTGGTCACCAGAACCAGCGTCATCGTCCCTATCGGCAACGTCCACACGGATGGGAGAGGCGCGGCTGCCGGAGCCAGCGGGGCCAGGAACCGCTGCAGAACGCCGAGTATCTGCGGTGCGCCCAGCCCTAACGCGATGCAGCCGGCAGCCAGCAAGCCCTGAGCCAGCAACATCCCCCGGCTCGCTTCCTGCGCGTGTTCCGCCACAGCCGAGCGCGGGCGACCCTGGAAGACCACGCCAATGGCGCGGACAAAACAGGCCAGGGCCAGCGCTCCGACCAGCGCGATCCAGCCGATCATGAGGAGCCCGCAGAAGCGTAAGAGGGGCGTCGAACCGCCGGAAGCCACATGCAGCGAGCCTTGATAGAGCAGCCACTCCCCGACAAACCCGTTGAAGGGCGGCAAGCCGCAGATCGCAGCCGCTCCCAGCGTAAAGAGACCGAACGTATAGGGCATCCGCCTCCCTAGCCCGCCTAGCCGCGTCAGGTCGCGCGTGTGCGTCCGAAGATCCACCGCCCCTGCGCCGAGAAACAGGAGGGACTTGAAGAGCGCATGGTTCAGGATGTGCAGGAGTGCGGCGGCAGCACCCAGTTGGACTGCACTCGTAACCCCCTGCGCCTGTGCGGCAATGGCGCCGCCAATACCGATCAGGATCAGGCCCACATTCTCTACCGTGGAATAAGCCAGGACCCGTTTGAGGTCCTCCTGTAGCATGGCGAAGAGAATTCCCCAGACAGCCGAGATAGCCCCAAGGATGAGCAGCACATATCCGAACGCCGGGTGAACGAACGCATGGGAGAGCAGGAACAGGCGGACCATCATGTAGATGGCGACTTTGACCATGACGCCGCTCATCAAGGCGGAGACCGGGGAGGGCGCCGCTGGATGCGCGATGGGTAGCCAGAGATGGAAAGGCCACATCCCGGCTTTCACCCCCAGACCGATCATGAGCAGCAAGCCTGGCCCCAATGCGCGCACCCCTTCGAGATGCCAGTCTTGAAAAGCCCATTGGCCCGTAAGCGCGTAGGCCCAGAGGAAGCCGCCGGCAAGGAAAGCCGTCCCAACCCGAGTAGCTCCAAGATAGAGGAGAGCCGCATGCCGTGTGGACGCTTCCCGGTGCTTGGTCGCAACCAGAAGAAAGGAGCTGAGGGACATAAGCTCCCAGGCGATCAGAAACGTCTGGACATTCGCGGCGAGGACTACCCCCACCATGCTCAACAGCAACAGCGGTAGCGCCACCCAGAAGAGACGTAGATTGGCATGCTCCTTCAAATGCTCCATATAGGTGGGGAGGTAGAGAGCCATCGGCGCGCTGACCAGGGCGATGACCGCCAGGAACCACGCCGCCAGCATATCGAGGCGAAAGGCGATCCCGACCGTCCCCAGATAGAACGGCGTGGGAAGCGTGAAAGCGAGGGGCTTGGAGAGTGGAACGCAAACAGCAGCCCCAAGCAAGGCGACCGCGCCGAGTCCGATCAGGGCGCTCCAGACACGGCTATAGATCTGACGTCTATCCAGGAGCGCGCCGAATGGCAACAGCAGCCACAGCGCAGCAGTTACATCCAACAAGCTGAGAGAGGGAGCCGGCATGGTTACTTCTTCTCCCCGACCGGCGGAGGGGTCGAGGGGGTTTGCGATTTCATCTCCTCCAGCATCTCCATCGCCTCGTTCAAGTGCTCTTCGAAATAGAGGCGCATCGAATCCAGCACTTCTACCAGGTGATGACTGCGAAGCGAATAGAAGACCTGGTTCCCCTCCTTGCGATTGACGACGATCTTCTTGGCGCGCAATACCGCCAGGTGCTGGGAAGCATTGGCTTGCTCTACCCCCAACCGCTCGAAGATGCTTCCTGCCGACACCTCTCCATCACGCAACAATTCCACAATCGCAATGCGCGTGGGGTGCGCCAATGCTTGAAAGATGTCCGCTTTGAACCTTCGTAACGCATTCAGCATAGCCAATCGCCTCCCTTGTCTGCGCAACCGCATGCGTCCTCCCACATAGTATACCCACAATTACGTATATTCGATATTGCGAATATTAGGATCGAGGTAGGCATTCTATCGGGTGAAGTCGGGCAAAATGTGTTGGAGACGATATCAAGCGGATCCATTGTCGAGCACTTCGCGCACCTTACGGGTCAACTGGGTCGGCGTGAACGGCTTCGTCAGAAACGCGATGTCCGGCTCCAGTACCCCATGATGTACGATAGTATTCTCGGTGTACCCCGAAGCGAACAGGACTTTCAGCCCCGGATGACGCACCTGTAACCGTTCCGCCAACTCTTTCCCATTCATCTGCGGCATCACCACATCCGTCAACAGCAACGCAATCTGGGTTTCGCGACCGCTTGCCACGCGCATCGCTTCCTCGCCATGCATGGCTTCCAGCACTCGGTAACCTTGCAATCGCAACGCCTGGGCCGACAGCGCTCGCACCGAGGGTTCGTCCTCTACCAGCAAAATCGTCTCCGATCCGCTCAAATGGACGACAGGCTGCGGTGCTATTGCAGCCGTTTCGGTTGGCGCCGCCGCACTCGGCAGGTAGATCTTGAAGGTGGTTCCCTCTCCTACCTCGCTGTAGAGCCAGATATGCCCTCCGGCCTGTTTGACGATACCGTAGACTGTCGCCAACCCCAGGCCAGTGCCACGCCCCTTCTCCTTTGTCGTGAAGAACGGCTCAAAGATATGCAGGCGGATCTCGTCCTCCATTCCGCTGCCGGTATCGCTGACTGCCAGCAGCACATACTCGCCTGGGGTGACCCCCTCATGCTGACGGACGTATTCGACATCCAGGATGGCGTTGTGTGTCTCGATGGTGATCTTGCCTCCGTCGAGCATGGCATCGCGGGCGTTGACCACCAGGTTGACCAGGATCTGCTCGAACTGGCCGGGGTCTACCTTGACCGCGTGCAGGGCGTCATCGGGCAGCATCACCAGTTCTATGTGCTCCCCGATGAGCCTTCTAAGCATCTTGTCCAGGCTTAGGATGAGGTTGTTGAGGTTAAGGACTTTCGGCTCGATCATCTGGCGGCGGGCAAAGGCCAGCAGTTGGCGCGTGAGGTTTGATGCCTTCTCGGCGGCGTGGACGACGTTTTTAAGATACTCCAGGGAAGTAGTGTCCAGCGCCTGGCTCGCCTCCAGCAATTCCGTATACCCCATGATGATGGTGAGCAGGTTGTTGAAGTCATGGGCCACACCACCCGCCAACCGTCCCAAACTCTCCAGTTTTTGGGCTTCCAGCAACTGGTTCTCCAGCCGCTTGCGTTCCGTAATATCCTCGAGGACGGAGATGAAGTACTTGGGCTCTCCCGTGGGTTGACGCACCAACGACACGGTCAGATTGATCCAGACCACCGAGCCGTCTTTGCGGAGATTACGCTTCACCACGGAATAGTATTGGATTTCACCCGCAACCATCCGGAGGCCATTGGCGAGATCCACGTCGATATCGTCCGGGTGGGTAATCTCCTTGAAAGTACGTTTGAGCAGTTCTTCGCGGCTGTAGCCTAAGATTTCGCAGAGTTTCCGGTTTACGCGCACCCACTGGAAGTCCGCTCCGACCTGCGCGATGCCGACGGCTGCCTGCTCGAAGGTGGCGCGGAACTGCTCCTCGCTCTCTTTGAGCGCCTGCTGTACCTGCTTGCGCTCGGTGATGTCGTTCGCAATGACCAAGACCGCTCTCCGGCCTGTGAAGCCGAGGATGTGCGAGGTGATTTCCATATCCATCACCTGCCCGTTCTTCCGGCGATGCCTCCATCCGCTCGAACGCTGGATCGATGGGCGCTCTGAAGAGACATCTTCGAGGAGGCGCTCCACCTCTTCTTCCGGGCGGATGTCCGTGATTCGCATCCGTAAGAACTCATCTCTGGAGTAACCGTATTGGGAAATCGCCGCCTCATTGACCTCCAGAAAAGCCAGTGTTTCCAGGTCATACACCCACATCGGATGCGGATTATCCGCGAAGAGCATACGGAAATCGGCTTCGCGTTCGCGGAGTGCCTCTTCGGAGCGTTTGCGCTCGGTGATGTCATGGAAGACCAGAACAACTCCGCTCAGAGTGCCGGTTTCATCCCGAATGGGGGCGCCCGTGTCATCAATGGGAGTTTCCGTCCCATCTCGGGAGATGACGACCGTATGGTTGGCAAGGCCGACTACCGCTCCCTCCCGAAGGACCTTCTCGACCGGGCTTTCCACTGGCTGGCGTGTCTGCTCGTTGCAGATGACGAACACCTCTTTGAGGTCTTTGCCCGCTGCCTCCGCCTGTGTCCAGCCGGTCAAGCGCTCCGCTACCGGGTTGAGGAAGGTGACCTTTCCCTGCGCGTTGGTCGCGATCACGGCATCGCCAATACTGCGCAAGGTCGTAGTGCGGTGCGCTTCGCTGACTTGCAGGGCAGCCGCCTGCTGCTGAAGCGTTTCCGTCTGGCTCAGGGTAACCCGAAGCGACTGCTCATAAGCCTGTGACAGCGAGGAGAGTTGTCGCCGATTTGCCAGCGCCAGCGTGAGACCCAGGATCAGGGCCAGGCTCAGGGTGCCGACAAGCGTGACACTCGCATCCTGACTGGTCTTCTGGAATCGCTGGATGCGCAAGCTCTCTTCGGCTCCGATAAAGGCTTTAAACTGAGTGCGCAGGTTATCCATGAGCCGCTTCCCTCTGGCAGTGGCAAAGGCAGCCCGGTAGTCCTTGCCCTGCTTACGAAGCGTGATTTCGACACCCGCGTTGTCCGCCCATTCCTGAGAGAGGGAATGTATGCTAACCAAATGTTGGCTCTGCTGCGGATTGTCCACGACCAGATCCTGCAGGGTCGTAAAGGCAGCAGGAAAGGAGGAGGTCGCCTGATTGTAGGGTTCCAGGAAGAGAGCCTGTCCTGAGACAAGGTAGCCACGTTGCCCCGTCTCCATATCCACCAGCAGGTTGAGCGTCTCGTGTGCCTGTGCAATCACCTTGTCGGAATGGTCTACCCATCGGGAGGCATCCAGGAGACGGGTGATTTGCCAGATCAGGGCAACCGCCAGGAGCGCCATTACCCCCAGAGGCAACGTGACCGCGCGAAAAAGCAAGCGTCGGAACGTGGCTTGCTTCATCAGAATATCGGACATGAACTACCGTGTCCCTTCGTAGGCGCACATCCGTGTGGGCGCGATACAAGAGGGCAGTTCGTCCATGAAAAGGGAGGGACTTTACCGCCGACACCGTTCTCGCGCGCCATCCTTGGCTGGAACTATCTATAGAAAACATTTCAGCGTCTGGTTCCATAGCGATGACGAAGTTTCCTGCTGAACGAGAAGAAATGTTCTCCCAAAAGTGAGAGCGTGTAACGCGATACCTGCATTGCCAGAAATGGCAAGAAGTGCGTAAGTCCTATCCGTATCCGGATTCAACCAGCAGAAAATGGGCAAAAGCGGCACGATGGCCTTCCCTTTACGACCTCATCCCTCCGCGACCAATTCGAGGGTATGTGCTTCGGTCAGGTCGGGAACCTCTACCTTCTGCATCAGCTTGCGGATCACCGGCTCGGAGACAGGCCGCGCACGTCGGCTGTCCCGCTGGAGGATCACCTCCAGCGGCGCATCGAGATAGACCAGACGGATCCGCGCATGGTAGCCTGCGAACAGGTCGATCAGCGGCTTGCGGATCTGGCGGGTCACATTCGTAGCATTCCAAAGAAAGGGCTGCCCCTCCCTCAGCAAAGCTCTCGCCCGCTCTTTCGCAGTATTCACCACGGTTCCCTGCGCATCCTCCGGGTCCACGCCCATCTCACGGCGAAGCGCATCCAGCGACACGACCGGACAGCCATTCCCATTTTGGCGTATCCAGGTGTCCTTTCCTACCCCCGGAAGACCGGACAGCAGTACCACCTCAAACTTGGTATCGTCGTAGGGCACGTAGTGCAGGTCTGGAGTATCGCTGCGAAAGTAGACGAAGCGGGCGTGGTCGCTCGGAAAGCGACGTGGTGCGGTCAGGCAGTCGAGTTCCCGCGCCATCACGCGGAACAGATCGAGGCGGAGCAACAGATCCGGCAAATCGGTGCAGCGTCTGCCGAGTGCGTCGGCTTCGGCGAGGAGGGCCAACAGATCGTTACGGACCGTCAGACTGGACTCGATGACGGCGCGCTCCGGCGACGGCTTATGGAGGAACCAGAGCGGCAGCCCATGATAACGCACCAGGCGGGCAATGGCTTCCCGACAGGCAAAAGGAACCGGACCGCCGAAGCCTTCGCTCCAGAGGGCTGTGCGCGCCATCCGCTCCCCCTGGCGCGCATGCCCCTCCGCCGTGACCTGGCCATCCGGTCCGACCTTCGTTGTCGTCGACTTACCCACATCGTGCAGCAGCGCAGCGGCGAAGAGCACCGAGCGCTCCGCCGGCGGCAGGTCGCGCCAGGCCGGATGCGCGATCAACGCCTCCACCACCATCCGCGTATGGATCAGCACATCTCCCTCGGCGTGATGCACCGGATCCTGCGGAACCCCATCCATAGCCCGCAGCCACCAGAACTGTTCCACCAGGCCATCCAAATCCAGCGTCCAACCCGGCGGCTTCGGACAGAAGGGCAACTCCCAGTTTTCCGGCAATGCGTTCAACATATCTTTCCCTTATTTCTCTCATTCCCATTTAGGTGTGTAAGTATAGAACAGTACTATCTCAGTCCTCACATTCTTCCAGACAAATGCACTTGACATTCTAGTCAATTCCTGACATACTTCTGTACTATCGTTCGTTCGCTTTACATAGAGTTATGACCAAATCTCTTTGGTAAAACTCAATCGCCCATAAGCCCCTCGGACACTCATCTATTTTGTCCGGTATCGCGGCCTATTATCAACACTCGCCTTTACGAGTAACTCGCCACCGACAAATTGTTCGAATTCTATTTTCGCAACTCGCTTACAGAACAGCCAGACAATTCAGGATCATTTGGTCTGGTTTCTTACTCATCCCGTTCCTATCTCTGCTTATTCGAAGCATGGAGGATAAATATGTAGGATGAATCGGCCATGGAATATACAATTGTTTGGACAATTGCGAGCGGAACGAAACGACAAGTACATCGAGCGATTCCGAACAGAAAAGACTGGGGCACTGCTCGCCTATCTGGCATTTTACCCCTCTGTTCCTGCCTCGCGCGAATCACTCATTGAGATATTCTGGCCGGATTATAGTCCAGAGGCTGGAAGTAACTGCTTGAGTATAGCGCTTCATTCTCTCCGTAGTCAGTTCGAGCCACCTGAAATCGCTCGTGGATCGGTGTTCTTCGCAGATCGAAACCGGATTTACATTAAACAGGAATCTATTCAGACAGATGTTTCCCGCTTCGAAACTGCCGCTGCCGAGGCATTGCAAAAGTCACCCTCCTCAGAGAAGATACAACAACTCGAAGATGCGATTGCGCTTTATCATAACTCGCTGCTCCCGGAATACTATGAGGATTGGATAGTCGCGCAACGAACGCGTCTGGAAGACAGTTATTTTGCACTCATCTCCCATCTAACCCGCCTTTTGATACAGCGTCGGCGCTACTATGAGGCCATGCAATATACACATCAAGTGCTGGCGTCCGATCCGATGCGAGAAGAGTTCGTCCGTATATTGATGAGTATCCATGTCGCACTGAAACAGCCCTCTGTAGCCCTGGAAACGTATACGAATTTTCGGGATCGTCTCCTAGTAGAAAGCCTCGAACCAGCTTCCAAAACGTCTCGCCTTGCTGAAGAGATAAGACGAGCCGTAGCAAATCTGGCGGATGAGCCGCCGCTACCGACTGTCCTACTCTCTCCGCCCTTCGAATCCTCCATGTTAACGGGCACAATCACGCTTGTACTGGTGGAGGCTAACGTTAAGCCTGACGCAGAACCCTCTCAGCAGACATGGCAGCAGATCGTTCATACCGAGAGCGAAAGAAGCCACGGTCTCCTCTTACAGGAATCACATAAGCATCTTCTGATCGCTTTTCGAGGGGTTGGCGAGGCCATGCAGTGCGCTACCGATGTGCATCGCCACCTATCGGTATGGGAGAATCCCCTCTCATTTCGGATCGCTCTGCACACTGGGGACCATGAGAGCCAGGAGCAGGGCGTTCAGGATTCATTGTCAACAAACGTCACACGCCTACTTATGGTCACGCACGATCGGCAGATTCTCTGTTCGCAAGTCACGGCCTCGATCATCCAGTCACGGTCGCGCCCCGTTGCTCACTTGAAGGCTTTAGGGCTGTACCGATGGCGGTTGAGTGAAACACCTGAGAGATTATACCAGGTGCTCTATGAGGGTATAGCGCAAACGACATGGCCTGCTCCTCCCGGGTTGATTGTCGGTACTCCTTCCCTGCCCTCGAGACGTTCCCGCTTCTTCGGCAGGCTTGAAGAGTATGCCTATTTAACGGAGCTTTTGCGTTCGCGAGAAACCAGGCTTTTGACACTTAAGGGACCAGGCGGCATTGGGAAGACCCGTCTTGCCCAGGAACTCATGGGTGCCCTTGTAATTACCTATCCGCATGCCGTCTGGTTTGTGTCGATTGGTGAGCTGACATCAGCATCAGCGATCCCAAAACAGATTTTAGATGCCCTTCGCATCAGTCCCGATGCGACGGTTTCCCCGATTGATCAGATCGTGGACTTTCTCTTTGGAGAGCGCTCCCTACTGGTACTGGATAATTTCGAACATCTGCTTCTGGACGGAAGTCGCCTCGTAACCTCCTTATTGGATAGGCTGCCGCAATTGACTTGCCTGATTACTTCACGACGACGGTTGGGATTGGAAGGCGAGCATGAGTGGAATGTAAGGCCCCTTGCCGTACCGGCGGAGGAGAACACTCTGGAACAGTTGGCGGACACTCCAAGCATCCAACTCTTCATAGATCGCGCTCAGAATGTACATCCGGATTTCCATCTGACGGCGCAGAATGCTTTTGCGGTTCGGCAGATATGTACCCGTCTGGATGGTATTCCCTTGGCGATAGAGTTGGCGGCATCACGCATCCATACGCTCACTCCACAGCAAATGGTCTCTCAGTTGGATTACCGGTTTGACTTTCTCAAACAGCCACGTCGTGATTCCGTCGAGCGCCAGCGCACCATGCGTGCCGCAGTGGACTGGAGTTATCGGCTCTTAGAACCGGAGTTACAGGCAGCCTTCCGACAACTCTCGGTTTTTCGCGGGGGATGGACCGCCGAGGCCGCCGAGGCTGTATGTGCTACCTCGATGCCACACGATCTCCTGGCGCAATTGCTGGAATGTTCGCTCATTTATTCCGAGGAGCGCAATCAGGAGATTCGTTTTCGGATGTTGGAGACTATACGGGATTTTGCCGCGCTGCAATTGACACCAGAAGAGCGTTCGGAGGCGTTGCGCCGCCATCTGGAATACTATGTGATCCTGGTCGAGCGTACGGAACGGCTATTGTCCGGTCCGAGGCAGGCCGAGTGTCTTGATCTGCTGGAGATGGAGTATGAAAACCTCCGATGCGCACTGCGGACGGAAGATCAACCGGAGTGGAATTTGCGGCTTGCAAGCGCGTTGCATCAGTTCTGGTTTGTTCGGGGATATCTTAAAGAGGGCTTGGAGCAGTTGGAATGGGCGCTTGTCAATGCCCCCAATGCTCCGGATTCGGACCGCGCCAGGGGATTGGTCGGCGCCTGTGCTTTTGCTACGGCTCGGGGAGACTTCCCCAGGGCAATGCGTTTCGGCGAAGAAGCGCGCGAAGTCTATCAAAGGATCCATCACCTGCGTGGCCTCGCGGGTTGTCTCAACAACCTGAGCTATTTGGTCCAGTGTATGGGAGATAGGGCGATGGCGCGCGCCTATCTTGAACAGAGTCTGGAAATCTATCATGGCCTGGGAGATGTGGCTCAAATGACACGCGTACTAGCGAACCTGGGGGCAATCGCCAATGAGCAAGGTGACTATGACCACGCCTACCCGTGGCTGAATGAGGGCCGTACACTTGCTGAGAAACTCGGAGATCGCTTCACACTTGCCGGTATACTTCACAACCTTGGTATCCTCCAATATCGACAGAAGCGACTGGCTGAGGCGCGCACATTCTATTTGGCCAGTCTCGCGATCTGGAAGGAGCTCAAGGATCGGCACAGTGTGGCGAGTGTATTGAATGATCTGGGGATACTTGCCGTGGCAATGAGCGAAGATGACCGTGCGCCCCAACTATTCGGAGGCGCATCTTCTGTACTGGCGGCATCGGACGCCAATATCTCTCCTACGGATGCTGAAGAAGTTGCCAGAGCCATCACGGAAGTTAGTTCTCGGCTCGTAAAGCAACGATTTGATGAACTGTATTCGATTGGAACACAGAAATCGCTCGAAATGGTGGCAGAATTTGCAGCAGCAGCGACCGACCACTCATATAAGGAGGGTGCCGAATGACAGAGTCTTGAAAGAATTGTGTACTACAATGAAGGCAGTTGGGGATGACAAAAAATGACCGAGCGTCTATTGTCATCTCCTCATTTTACAAACAAACCAACACGGAAAGGAAAGAACAATGAGCGGAAATACCCCAAGCATTACCATCAGGCAACTGGCCGGAACTTTTGTTCCAATATGGGTGCTTCCCGACACTAACAGCCCACATGGCAACGGTTCGTTCACCTGCAGTTTCACTGTGACACTGGACAATCACATACCACCAACTGGAACACCAACAAACATTACGGTTCAGCTGTTTTCATCACCGTCGAACGTCTTACAAAATCTCCCACAAAGCATTACTTTCAACGGAACCAATGAGGTTTCTGTCACACTTGATACCAATGAGGTTACAGAGGACACGCCTCTGCTGATCTTTGCATCGCTTAACGGCCAGACCGTGTCGAACGAGGAGATGGTTGGACGGGCCGCTAGCCCCATTATTGTCGTCCCATAAGGCCACGATGTGGCCCTGAAGAGCAAAACGCTGATGTCTTTACGTGAGACACTCTATTCCGTCGTCCGGTCGGTACTCGACCAGTACGACACCTATCCGATGGATCTGGATGACGCTCGCGAGGTTCATAATTATCTAACAGCTCAAGGCAATACAGATCTCGCCAATTTTCAGCGGTTGGAGCGAATGACATTGCGCGCGTTCATCCAGATTGATGTCGATTCCCAATGGCAGGCATCGGAAGACGCCCTATGGACGGTGATTCTGCTGAAGACACGCAAGCAAATCGCCAAGCCTGAGTTCTGGACTCCCGATGCCACACTCCTTGATCTCGCGGTGTATGTAGAGATCGCTTAAGTACACTGCCCGCGTTTATCCATCCGAACCGCAAGAATGCCGCCGAGTTACAGAGAAAGTCCTTCTTGGCGGCATTCTATTCTTCATGCGAAGGAGAATCCCTATGTGTCTCTCTCATGGCAACGCCTCGCCCAATCCGCATCCGCATGGTGCTGGAGTTCGTGGCCTGACTTTGCAGCGGAACTCGCCATCTTTTGAAGGACGCTTCGGACGCATGGCCCGTACGTTGCCACACGCACAATTCAACCATGCAGATCTTGATAAGCTTGGCGATCTTATGGCGGTCTTTAGCCCGATTACACCTATCCCCGAAGACCAACCCGATCCTGAGGAGAATACGGGCATTTCTGCCGGGTATACCTATCTCGGCCAATTTATCGATCATGATCTCACCTTCGATCCGGCAAGCAGCCTCCAGAAACAAAATGATCCGGAAGCTCTGGTTGACTTTCGCACGCCTCGCTTCGATCTGGACTGTCTGTATGGCCGTGGGCCGGAGGATCAGCCCTACCTTTACCGGGACAATCTGCGGCACATGCTTCTCGGTAATCCTTTGACTGGGAACAGCAACGATCCGCACACCTATGATTTGCCCCGCAACACTCCTTTCCACCTCGAATCCGAAAGAGCCCTCATCGGTGATCCACGTAATGATCAGCATATCATTATCTCTCAGTTGCATGCAACGTTTATTCGATTCCACAACCGGGTCGTCGATTTCATGACCTCACCTACCCTCCCTGACTTTGCAGAAGTACAGCGCGTGGTGCGCTGGCACTATCAATGGGTGGTCCTCCACGATTTCCTCCCTACCATCATCGGATGGGATATGGTCACGAGCATCCTTCCTCATCTGAACAGTGGTACGAGTATCCATGTAGATAAACCGGATTTGCGGTTTTATAAGTGGCGGAATGCACCGTATATTCCCGTTGAGTTCAGTGTGGCAGCCTATCGCTTCGGTCATTCGATGGTGCGTCCCATCTATCGGCTAAATACGACGTTGCCAGACCGTCAACAGATTTTCGACCTTGAGAACCCGCAGAATTCGCTGTTAGGTTTCCAGGCAGTTCCCAAAGGAATGGCAGTGGATTGGAGCCTCTTTTTCCCCAATGTTCTCAATGGCGCTCCTCCCATCGAATTGGGGCCAAATCGTGTCCAGAAAGCATATAAAATCGATACCTCTCTGGTGAACCCATTGAGCGACCTTCCTAACAAAACACTCAGTTCGGAAGGCTATCCAAGTAACCTGGCGGCGCGCAATCTGTTGCGGGGATACGAGATGGGACTTCCTTCCGGACAAACTATGGCGAAGTATATGGGAGTGCCTGTTCTCTCTGATGACGTTCTGTGTGTAGGCAAGGCAACAGAGGCAGATACCCCGACTAATCCCAGGTTAGTAGACGAGGTCCCTAGCCTCAAAAACAACGCGCCGCTCTGGTACTATATCCTGGCGGAAGCGCAACAACAGTTTGTCAACGATAAGACTCCGATTCGCCTAGGATCGGTAGGTGGACGTATCGTGGGCGAAGTGTTCATAGGTCTGCTTTTAGGAGATAGTCACTCGTTCCTTAGCCAACAACCCGACTGGACGCCACCGCCCGCCTTCCAACGGAACGGAACGTTCGGTATTGCGGAGTTGATCTATCAAGCCATGCAGTCTGGGTAAACGGTTTCCGCATTTCGCATTGGCCTTATGTCAAAGCGCCCCCTCTGTTCAGAGGGGGCGCTTCGTTCTATACGGCGCTCTCAGGTCAAACTCAATTGAATATGAACAGGACACAGTTCCTGCTCATATTAGGTAATAGGCAGGCCCTATCTATGGGATAGGGCCTGCTGGCACATTAGAAGTTAAAGCCTGCCACGATATTGACAATTGTCTTTCCGGTATCACTACTCGTGACAATCAAACCACCATACACTTTGGTAGGCGCTTTTTCTTGGGTTAAGAAGATACCAACGCCGGGCTTGATTCTGGCTGAGTTGCCGAGTGTGGTACGGGTAAATAAGTTGATAGCAATCCGACTGCCAAACTGACTTGGGTAGATGACATAGTCCGTGTTGATTGACGGGACCGTTTCTTCCTTGTAGTCCCCAGCTAATGCTTTGCGCGAGGAGGTTGTCACCTCTGTCGTCTGGCCGGGGGCAGTCGTAGTCGTCTGCATCTGATTTATGGTAACCTGGTTTAGTTTGCTGGCATTGTTTTGGCGTTGAAAACCAGCAGAGATCCCGATAATGCTTGGAAGCGACCCTCCGAATTGCGCATTGTAGGCGAGTTGAATACCATATCCGTCGAAGTTCTTGGTGGAAATCTGTTGGCCGATGGGCGCAGTTCCATCATACAGACTGCTGCTGCTTCGATTGTATTTTATTTGAAGCAACAAGCAATCATAGTAATCTTGTCGTGCTAGCTGCTTCTCTGCTTTTGCCTGTATTATTGG
>Ga0070734_10003472_pt1 | contig 16452 bp, 15 predicted proteins | sample Coa_R1_8_FD_66444 | JGI IMG/M metagenome (GOLD analysis project Ga0070734, IMG submission 66444) | Surface soil microbial communities from Centralia Pennsylvania, which are recovering from an underground coalmine fire - Coalmine... | ecosystem: Environmental > Terrestrial > Soil > Unclassified ... | reverse complement strand
GCGGCGTGACAGCCTTGAGCGGCTGGAACGACCAAAACGCGCGCTGTTCCGGCGTGATGACATATTCACCGGATTTGGGCGCCACAACCGGCGCCGCGGATGCCGGCCAAATTGCGCCAGCCTTGACCCACGCTGTTAGATCCTGGATTTCCTGGTCCTTCAGCTTGCCGCCCATCGGCATTTTGAGTTTCGGATTGGTCTGCCGGACGGCTTCAATGAAGAGGCTCTTTTCCGGATCGCCCGAAACCATCGCCGGGCCGGATTTTCCGCCCTTCAAAATGGCCTCACGGCTGTCCAGGCGCAAACCACCTAGCGCGGAAGCAGCGTGACAGGAAAAGCAGTTGTTCGCGAGAACAGGCCGGATTCGCGACTCGAAGAAGTCCGGGCTATCCGGCGCGGGACCGGCGGAAAAAGCCAGTGCGGCGCTTACAGCCACTCCGCTAACGAGGCGGAAAACCGAACTATTGGCCATGTTCTCATAGTATAAAAGAGTTCAAGGTATGAATACTCGGCCGCTCGCCCTAACTGTTCTGGCACTGGTACTTTACGCTCAAGATCAGCCGCCGGAGAAGCCGGGCGTCAAGCCGGCGGAAATCAAGATCCCGATCACCGCGCTGAAACCCGATGCGATCTTTGAAGTGCCCGGATCGCCCGATTGGATTGCCGTAGGCGATTCGGTTTGGATTTCCAACAAGCCAAAAGATAGCGTCGCGCGCCTCGATCCAAAGACCAATAAAGTCGCCGACACCATCGCCGTCGGCAAAGCCCCATGTTCCGGCCTCGTGATCGGATTCGATAGCTTGTGGGTTCCCAACTGCGGCGACCAGACGCTTGCGCGCGTGGATCTGAAAACGAACAAAGTGACAATTTCCATTCCCATCGGGATCGCCAATTCCGAGGGCGGCCTGGCGGCCAGCCCGGACAGCATCTGGATGCTGACCGATAAAAAGGGAACCCTGGTACGTATCGATCCGGCTACGAATAAAGTCGTCGCGGAAATCTACGTCGCCCCTGGTTCCTACATGGCGGCGTTCGGGGAAGGCGCGGTTTGGATCACCAGCACGGAAAAGAATCTGGTGACGCGCGTCGACCCCCATACCAACTTAATCGCGGAAACGATTCCCGCCGGGAAAGCTCCGCGATTTCTCGCGGTCGGCGAAGGCGCGGTCTGGACCCTGAATCAGGGCGACGGCTCAGTCACGCGCATCGATCCGAAGACGAATAGAGTAGTCGCGACGATTGAGGTTGGAGTTCCGGGCGAAGGCGGCGACATTGCGGCGGGCGAAGGTTCGGTTTGGGTGACCTCGTTCGGTTTCCCGATTTCGAGGATCGATCCGGCGAGCAACAAAGTGGTCCAGCAATTCGTCGGAAAAGGCGGTGACGCGCTACGCGTGGGGCTGGGTTCCGTGTGGTTGTCCAATTACGAGGCGGGTACCGTTTGGCGGCTCGATCCCAAACGGATCGCTGCGACCTTGGCGGAATGAAATCGCCACGGATGCACACGGATAAAACGATTCCATTCGTGTCCATCTGTGGCTTAAATGTTTTCAAGCCAACAAAATCGGCAACAACACACCCATCCCCAACACGAACAACCACAACGCCGGTGCTGCGGTCCCGAACGGACGCCGCAAGCGTTCCTCACGCGCGGCGATGCGCGGATCCAGCAAGAGCCACTGGTTGTGCCGGCTCTCGAGCAGCCAGAACGCGCCGCCCGCTACGGCTCCATAAATCAGATGGCCAGTCATGGCCGGAAACTGCGCCTCGGCGACCGCTGGAATCCACAAGCTGGCGCTTCCGAGAGCGATGGGAAACAACGTGAGCGGCCCGAGATACCAGCCCATCAGTCCATACACCAGTCCCCACGCGATGCCGGATGCCAGATTCGGCGCTTCGCGCTGGAATAACAATCCGAAACTGATTCCGAGCAGGGTGCTCAAGCACAGGTGCACCACCGAGCCCAGCACTGGCGAAGTTCCTCCGACAATTGCGGCGATTTCGCCCAGCGATCCCGTCGAAATCAGCACAAGCAGATACAGCACACCGCCAACCAGTCCGGCGATGCCGCCCCACTGTGCCGTCCGGAGGAAGCGTAATCCAGGACCCTCCGGCTCGCGCCGGATTGGATCGGATTCGGTGAGAAACCGCACGGTAGCGCGATCAATCAAGTAGTAAATCAGTCCGATGATGACGCCGGCGATGATGTCACCGATGAGCGGTCCGAATTCCGCGCTCGCGTGCACGTAGGACCAATCGAGCGGTCTGCCCATCCATAGCGGCAGGATGGTGAGCGGTCCGAGAAACCACCAGAAAATCCCGTACGCCATGCCCCAAGCCATGCTGGAGCCGTATCCGCGGAGATCGCGCTGGAACCAGATTCCAAAGTTGGCTCCCACGAACGCCGCGAACAGATAATGCAGCGCGTTGCCCGCCGCGTTCGAGGTAGACCCGAACAAGCTGGCGATCAGCGCATAAAAATTCACCTGCTCCATCCAACGTCCGAACACCCAGCCGCCCGCGATTCCGGCTAAAGCGCCTCCGAGAATCGCTCTCGGGAAACTCAGCGGTGTCAGCGTGGATCGGTTGCGCCATGACCCGAATCCGCCCAGCACCACGCCCAGCGGCGTCCCAAAACAGAGAATGTATCCCACTAACTCAGGGAAATTGTCGCGCTGCGTTTGAAAGGAGCTGTTGAGATTTGCGGCGATCACCTGCGCGCCGGGGACAATCGCGAGCCAGAGCAGAAAAGCGTAGGCCCATCCCCACAACAACCCCGAGCCAAGGTATAGCGCGCGATTCCAAAAGACCAGGGCGAACAGCGCTCCAAAAATGACCCCGAGCATCGGTCCAAACAGAAAACTGGTGTGGACGGCCGGCATCAACACAGCGCCGCCTGCCGCGCCAGTCATTGCGCATGCGATTACGGACAGCCGGCGATCTTTGGATTCTGAACTCATGGCATCACCGCAAATCAATGGTCTGAACGATATCGCGCGGGAAGAACAGTTCGATCAGCCAATCGATGAGCACGCGAACTTTTCGTTCCAGGCCGGGCAGCTTGCCCAAGTAGATGCCACGCCACATCAGCCAGGCCAGCAGGCCGCGGAATCGGATGGATTTCTCCCGCGCGAATGGAACGGTGAGTTCCGCGCACGCGGTGTGGTGCCCTACAACGCAGAGTGAACCCAACGAATCGAAGTGAAATGGACGCAGCGGCCGTCCCTGGTGCGCTGCCCGGATGTTGCGTGCCAGAGTCCGCGCTTCGCGCAAGGCAAATTGCGCAGTCGGAGGACAGGGATTGCCGGTTTTGCCGTCCTTGAGCGCGGCGCAATCGCCCAAGGCCCACACTTCGGGATGGCCCGGCGCCGCCATCGTAGTATCCACCAGGACCGCGCCTCTTTTGTCGACCTCGATTCCCAATGTTTTGAGCAACGGATTGGGCGCTGTTCCGGCGGTCCAGACCAGCGTTCGAGCTCGCACTTCGCCATCGCTCAGGACAACGGCTCCCAAGCGGCAATCGCTCAGCCGGCAATTCAACCGGAACGTCACGCCGCGCAGCTGCATGCTTTCCTGTGCGTAGCGTCCCAGCGATTCGCTCAACTCAGGCAAAATATGATCGCGCGCGTGCACCAAAATCACTTGAACATCCGCCGGACTCAAGTTCGGATAATCCGCCAGAATGCCTCGCCCGAAGTCGTTCAATGCCCCAGCCAGTTCCACGCCCGCGAATCCGCCGCCTGCGATTACGAACGTTAGCAGCTCGCGCCGCATTTCCGCATCTGTCTCGCGATCGGCCCGCTCGAACATGTCGATCACATGATTCCGGATGCGGATCGCATCCAGCAGCGACTTAAAATCGAAAGCCTGCTCCTGCACGTTCTTCAATCCGAGGTAATTCGAAACTGCTCCGAGCGCGAAGACCACTTGATCGTAGACAAGGTCGCGTGTCGCGCCGTCTTCGAGTGCGATTCGAATCCGCCGAGCCGCCAGATCCACTTCGCTGACGCGTCCCCGGACTACTTGAGTGCGCCGCAAGCTGGTTCGCAGCGGCGTACTGATGTGACTGGGTTCCAGGCTGCCCCCGGCGACCTCCGCGAGCATCGGAGTGAAGAGCAGAGCATTGGTATCGCTCACCAGCGTGAACGCGACGGATCGATCGGCCCCGAAAACCTCTTCGAGATTTTGCGCCGTGGTCATACCAGCGAATCCGCCGCCGAGAATGACAATATGCTTCGACTCTGGCAGGGCAGGTTTGACCGGCTCGGGCTCGGGACCGAGCTTGGCCAGCGCGAGATCGTGCAATGCTTGCCCGATTAGGCCAAGCGCGCAGCCGTAAAGCACCCAGCCCACCAACTCCGGGAACAGATCGCGCATCCCTTGATAGGTCCATTCCGGCATTTCCCCGGAGAACAGCGGGAACAGGATCACGCCGAAGATCAACCAAGCGGGCACTCCGAGCGCCGCAGCAGTCATGGCGCTGTCGGCATAGGCACGCGGGGTAAGGGGAAATGCTACGCCGTACACGACGCCCACAAGAATTCCCAAGAGGATTCCACTCAGGACATTGGGCTGCGTCAGAGCCAACGGAAATGCAGCCGCCAACCCAGCAACCGCGCCGATTGCCGCCCGCCGAAGGTGTCTCATGGTGATTCTCGGATTGAGAATACCATTCGGGGTACCACCTACAGCCGAAGTTCGTAGCCGGATTCGTTCAGCGCCTGGATGATGCGGCTGCGGATGGCAGCCACTTCGTCCGAGGACAACGTCCGATCCGTCGCGCCGACGGTGATGCGATACGAAACGCTCTTACGATCCTCCGGAAGTGGCGCTCCTGTGTACTGACGGACGAATTCCATTTCCACCAGATCCGAACCAGCGGCGCCGGCCAGCAAATGCTCGATTTTTCCCGCGGGATCGCGCAGCGCGGCCACCACCGATAGGTCGAACGCACTTGTGGGAAAGCGGCGTAGCGGCTGGTATCGCACATCGCGGATATCCAAACGAAGCATTAGAGCCAGATTCAAATCCAAAAGGGACGCGCGGCCTTCTACTCCCAACGAAGGATGCAGTTCGAATAGGCGGCCCACCGTTTCTCCACGCCAGCTTACTTCCGCGGCCCGCTCGGGATGTTCGAAGGCGCGTGCAGCCGTGCCGCGAACCTCGCATCCAGGCATCAGGCACTCCGCCAGCCGTTTCAGCTCGAACAAATTCGCGCTACCGTCGCCCTCACGCGCGTAAATCGCGGCGGCGAAATGCGGAATTTCCTCGGGAAGCTGCTCGCGCGAAGGATGAATTTCGCGGCCGATTTCAAACAGCCGGAAGGAGTGCAAGCGGCGGCTGTTTTCCAGAATATTCTTGTGGATTCCGGGCAACAGGCTTAACCGCATCAGCGTTTGATCGGACGCAATGGGGTTCGAAACGCGCACGTGCGCTTCGGGCGCCATCTGGAACGTGAGCGCCATCTCTTCGCTGATGAACGAGTAGTTCGAAACTTCCGTGAATCCTTGCGCCGCGGCCATACTGCGCACACGGCGCTGATACGTCCGCATAGGGTTGTTCGGAGGCACCACGGATTCGATCAGCGGCGGTCGCGGCGAGATGGAATCGTAACCGAGCATGCGGCCGACTTCTTCGAGAAGATCGTCCTTCTTCGAAATATCTTTGGTGGCGCGCCAACTCGGGACAGTCACGGAAAAGTTGCCCGGCGCGATTTCGGTGACACCGAATTCCAACGATTCCAGAATGCTCCTGACATCCTGCGCTGTCACCGGGCGGCCGAGCTTCCGCGCGATCCAATCCACGGAGAGTTCGATCGGCGCGGGCGTTGTGGACTCCGCCTTCTGCTCCGCGATGCCGCCCACCAGCTGAATTCCCGGCGAGACCTGTTGAAGCAGCTCCAAGGCGCGCGCCAAGCCGCGAATGGTGTTGGTGGGGTCTTGCGATTTCTCGAATCGCATGGATGCATCGGTGCGGAGTTTCAACGCGACCGATGTTTTTCGAACGCTGACCGCTTGAAAGCAGGCGCTCTCAAGAACGATGCGCTTGGTATCCGGGCCGATGGCGCTGTCCTTGCCCCCAATGACACCGGCGATTGCGACCGCTCCCGCCGCATCGGCGATCACTAAATTCGACGGCGCCAGATCGTAGCTCTCATCATTCAGCGCGGCGATCTTCTCGCCGGCACGGGCGCTGCGCACGAAGATGGTGTCGCCGTGCAGTTTGTCCCGGTCGAAGGCGTGCATCGGCTGCGCCAATTCAGCCAGGACATAATTCGTCACATCGACGATGTTATTAATCGAGTTCAGCCCAATCGCTTCCAGCCGGAACTGCAGCCACAGCGGCGACGGCCCCACGGTGACGTTGTCAAAGACCAGCGCGCTATATCGCGGGCACAGCGCGAGATCTTCGATCTGCACGCCGATCGGCCCAGCGCCGCCCGGCAGCAAACCGAGCTTCACCGGATTATGCAACCGCCGGTGCGTTATCGCCGCCACCTCCCGCGCCATCCCGAAATGTCCCCACAAATCCGGCCGATGCGTAAGCGATTTGTTGTCGACTTCGATTGCCGTGTCGGATTCGAGCAGCGCTTCCGATTCCAGCTCCACAATTCCGGAGTGATCGCCATTGATCCCAAGTTCCTTTCCGCTGGCCAGCATGCCCTGGCTTTCGACACCCGAAATCACAGCCGCGGCGAGCGGCAGATAGACCGTCAAGATCCCGGGACGGCAGTTGGGCGCGCCGCACACTACCGTCTTTACGCCGTAGCGCGCTGTCTCAATTTTCGCGGCGCGATTGTGGCTGCCTTCAATCGGATCCACCTGAATCACGCGAGCTACGGACGCCGATTCCAGCGCGGCGCCAACTTCCTCCAGCCCCTCGCATTCGGCCGTCTTCATGGTGATCAGGCGCATCAGTTCCTTAGGGCTCTGATCGAGTCCGGGGACCAATTCGCGAAGCCAGTTGTAGGAAAATTTCATTCGCTTCTTTTAGAACTGCCGCAGGAATCTCAAATCGCCGCTCTGCAGCAAACGAATATCGTCGATCGCGTAGCGCATCATCGCGAGGCGCGTTAATCCGAGGCCAAAAGCGAATCCGCCCCACTCATCGGGATCGATTCCGCTCATGCGCAGAACATTGGGATGCACCAGCCCGCACGGCATCAGCTCCACCCAGCCGCTCTGTTTGCAGACCGGACAACCGGGTCCGCCGCAGATCAGGCATTGGATGTCGAGCTCGAAGCCCGGTTCGACGAACGGAAAATATCCCGGACGCAAGCGGACCGTCACGTCGCGGTGAAAAATCGCGCTGAGCAGCGTCTTCATGAAATAGTTCATGTGCGCGACGCTGACATTGCGATCCACCATCATGCCTTCCACTTGATAGAACGTGTGCTCGTGCGAGGCGTCCACTTCTTCGTTCCGAAATACGCGGCCCGGTGCGATCATGCGCAGCGGCGGACCCAGCCGCTCCATTCCGCGAACCTGAACCGGCGAAGTGTGCGTCCGCAGCAGATTCCCATCCGTCAGCCAGAACGTATCCTGCATGTCGCGAGCCGGATGGGTGGCCGGAATATTGAGCGCGTCGAAATTGTGATATTCGGTTTCAACTTCGGGACCGTCGAGGATCGCGAATCCGAGCGACGTGAACAGATCCTCCAGCTCCATTTGGATAAGCGTGACCGGATGCAGGCTGCCCGGCCGCGTGCCCGGCGCGGGTAGCGATAGATCCAGCCACTCTTTTTGCAACCGCGCATTCAACGCGCCGGCGGAAAAGGCTTGTTGCCTGGATTCAAATGCCGCTTCGATCTTCTTTCGCGCCGCGTTGAGAGCTTTGCCGGCGGGTCCGCGCTCGGCGGGGCTGAGCTTTCCGATGTTGATCTGCGCCAGCAACCCCTTGCGCCCAAGCACGTCGATGCGAACCGTTTCCAGGCCATCCGGAGACGTGCTGCCATCAATCCGCGCCAAAGCCTCGGTTTCGATTTGTTGGATTTGATGTTCGACCACTACTCAGGAAACTCCGTGCCGCCGGGCCGCGGATTCATCTAACAAGTTCACCATAGCTTGATGGCCTTTCGTTAGCGCGAGATCAAGCGCGTTCTGATTATTGGATGCGCGCGCTTCGATGTCGGCGCCTTTGGAAATGAGGAATCCGGCCATTTCCACGTTGCCGGCGAGCGCCGCGGCGTGTAGCGCGGTCCATCCGCCCTCCTGGCGGGCATTCACATCCGCGCCGTGTTCCACCAAAACCCGAACGATAGCCATATTTCCGGCGGATGCTCCCGCGTGCAGCGGCATATTGTTGGTGCCGTTGCGAGCGCGCGCGTTCACATTTGCTCCGCGCGCCAATAGTTCGTTCACGGCGTCCGGTTGGGAAAAGAACGCGGCAAGATGAAGCGGCGTCCAGCCGTCATGGCTGTAGCTGTTCAACCACGATTGATCGGCGTCCAACATTTCTTGCAATCGATCGCATTTGCCTGCCATGCATGCGGCGAAGAAATCGAGCGGTACGCCGCGTTCGAGCAGCAGCGCTGCAATGTCGTTCCGATGCGAGTATTTCGCAGCGACGAACGGGCTGTTGCCCCTGTCGTCCTGGGATGTGAGCAATGCCGGATCGGCGTCCAGCATGGCGCTCACCTGGTCCCGCTCTCCGGCGCGGATGGCATCGAAAAATTCCTTGCTCATGCGCCCTGCGGTTGGAAGATAGCCTCCGCCTTCATGACTTCCCAATCCAGATGGTTGATGTAGAAGAGCAGCACTTCCGGCGGATATGTGGTCTTGAATTTGTCATAGACCTTTTTTTGCCAACCTTCCGTGAGATACTTGGCGCCGTCGATATCCTTGTCGAAAAATCCATCTTGGTTTGGGATTCCAAGCTCGTCCAGCACCATCTTGATCATGTCCAGATGAGAAACAAGAATGGCCTGCGCGAGATCGGTGGCGAAGTCGTCGTCGCCTTCTTTCAAACGCGTCCAGAAGCGTGGTGCGGCTTTGCGAACGGTCTCGGAATTGAGCTTCGCCAGGTGCAGGCGCGCTTTCATCCGATCGTAAAGCTGGTACGTTTTTAACTTCCCGAGGGAAATGCCGCGCAGCAGCGTAGCGAAGGCCGGTTCGCCCAATCCGAGAAAGACTGCAGAAAGCTGCATAAAAAGCCAGCGTAGCATGTGGCGCGCGCACTCGTGCGTGCCGTGTTCGCACTCATGCGAACACTAAATAAGGAAGAACCAGTTTCATGGCGTCCCCATGAGTGGGGACGCGGCACGCAGGAGTGCGTGCGCCACTGTTACTGGCGGCCGTAGCGCTTCACCAACGCCACACCCGCAAAAATTATCAGCATCGACAGGATTTCGCGCCACCCGATTCTCTCGCGATAGAACAGCCAGCCGAGAAACACCGCCACTACCGGATTTACATAGTTATAAATACTGACCACCGAAACCGGAAGCTTATCCAGGGCGTAAAGATACGCGCTGTAGCCCACCACGGAGCCAAACGTCACCAGGTAGGCCACAGCCGCCATGCTGCGCGGCGTCCAATGGATGGCTTGTGTCTTGGTAAGAAACGCGGGGCCGAGAAAAACCAGCCCGGTTGCCAATTGCTGCACCGCGCCGCTCACCACCGGATGCGCCTTGGTGGCGTGCCGGCGCTGCAGAATCGATCCGAAGCCCCAGCCGCAACATCCGAACTGCAGCAGTAGAAAACCTTTGAGCGACGGGCCGCCGATGCCTTGCTGAATTGCGTTTGGCGCAACCAGCAGAGCGGTTCCCGCCAAACCCACGAGCATCCCCAGCAGCGTGGGTGCGTGCAATCGCTCGCCGCCTGGGATCAGAGCTTCCATCCCGACCATCCAAAATGGCGACGTGGTGATAAACAGCGCCGCGAGGCCGCTCGGAATCCACTCCTCGGCGAACGCCAGGCATCCGTTGCCAATGCCGATGATGATGATGCCGAAAAGCGCGGTGTAGCCCAGTTCCCTGCCCGAAGGCAGATGCGCTTTGGCAAAGTAGGCGATCAGCAGAAGCAGGCTTCCCGAGATCGTGTAGCGCAGGCCGACCAACATCAGCGGCGGCAGCGACTCCAGCGCCATGCGGATGCCGAGATACGTCGTACCCCAGAAGAAGCAGACCGCAGCCAGCGCCAAATAGGCTTGAAAAAGAGGATGGCCGCGCATTATTCACACTAGCATTGCAGGTTAAGATTGAGAGTTGATACTAACGCTCACCGTCAATCCCGCGATTGACCGCAACATTCTGGCCGACCGGCTGGTGTTCGAAGACCGCGCCTACATCCTCTCGCGCAGCGATTCCGCGGGCGGCCGCGGTATCAACGCTTCGCGCGTTTTGCATTCCTTCGGTGCAAAGACTGTGGCGATCGTCACCTCCGGCGGCGAGAACGGCCACAAATTCGAAAAGCTGCTCGAGAAATCCGGCTTTCCCGTGAAGGTGGTTTGCATCGCCCACGACATCCGGATCAACTTCGCCATCACGGATCGCCAAGGCTTAACCGTGAAGTTAAACGAATTGGGTCCGCCCATTTCCGCGGCGGAATTGGCGGATGTTGAAAAAGCCGTGGAAAGCCGTCTCAAATCCGCGACGTGGTTGATGTTATGCGGCAGCATCCCGCCCGATGTCTCCACCGATTTTTACGCCAAGCTGATCCACATGGCGCACAAGCACAAAGTGAAAACACTGCTGGATACGGACGGCGAAGCACTGGTGGAAGGCGTCGAGGCAGGTCCCACTGTGGTGATGCCCAATCAGCCGGAAGCTGAGCGATTGTTGAATCGCGCGCTGATCACGCGCCAGCACTTCATGGATGCCGTGACTCGCATCAAGGCCATGGGCCCGGAGTCCGTGCTGCTGTCGCTCGGCAGCCGCGGCGTCGTCGCGCTCGATTCGCGCAATATGCTGGAGGCTCTTCCACCGCGCATCGATGCGCTCTCGCCCATTGGAGCCGGCGACGCGCTGGCTGCGGCCTTTGTATGGGCTGCCTCGAAAAAGAAGGATTTTCCCGATTGCGTCCGCTGGGGTGTGGCTGCCGGCACGGCGTCCGCACGATTGCCAGGCATGGAATTTGCAAGCCTGGAACAGACCAAGGAAGTCTATCGCTCCGTGGAAGTGAAACTAGTCGGCTGAGCTACTCGGAATCCGGCTTTTCTTTGTCCGGTTTCGCCGGACTCGTGAACAGCACGATGAAGAGAAGCACCAAACAAAGCAGCGTACCGGCCGCGCCCATCACCAGATAATCCGTCGGCTTGTGCGGCCCGGGCATCACGTTGAGCAGGATTCCGACGGTGGCGGCGAACAGCAAAACCATGCCGATCGCCAGCACTAGATTACGGTTCATCAGTCGTATTTCTCGAAAATGATTTGCTTGCGGTCGAAGCCCAGTCCTTTGAGAATGGCGCGAACGTCGTCCACCATCGCTTTCAGGCCGCAGATATAAACATCCATATCGCGCCGATCGCCGATCGCTTCGAGCAAGTGTACTTGAACGTGGCCGGTACGTCCAGTCCAGGACGGTTCGGGACGGCTGAGCGTGGGCCAGAACTGAAAGTTCGCGTGCTTGACTGCCGCTTTTTCGAACTCTTCGCGATAGTAAATGCTGTTCTCGTACCGAAGCCCGAAAAGCAGCGTCAAGGGACCGGCCTGAGGATGGCTGAGATAATCCGGCACCATGGGCCGAAAGGGCGCGATCCCCGTGCCCGTCGCGATGAACAAGGCTTCTTTGGTGGGATTTCGAACCGTGAAGAATCCAAGCGGCGCCCCCATCTCCACGGAATCCCCCGGCTTCATGTTGAATAGAAAATGCGAGAACACACCGTTCTCCACAAGATTGAGGCAGAGTTCGAAACGGTTCCCATCCGGAAGCGACGCAATGGAATACGGCCGCGTGATCTTCTTGCCATTGAACACTTCGTTGAAGGATACGAATTGACCTGGCTTGAAATGGAGCTGCTCCACCTCGGGCACGCGGAACAGGAAATGGTGGACCTGCGGCGCCAGTTCGTACGACGAGACCAATTGCGCCTTCATGCCGGATGTCCTTCGCTCGCCAACGCATGGCTTGCGCGATCGAGCAATGCTTCGAGCAGCGCCGGATGCCCATCCAGTGGCGGCGTAATTTCCATTTGAATTTTCCCTTCGAGCAATTTTGCAGCTTCTTCCACCAGACGCGGCAAATCGCGCTGCAGATGGGTCCCAAGGGTGAGGAAATACGGAATCACGACGATCCGCGATACACCGGCGCGCGCCAAACGAGCGGCTGCTTCCGCCAAATCCGGTTGGCCGAGCTCTAAAAACGCGGGTTCCACGATGTGTTCGCCGGATGCGGCCATGCGCGCCGCAACATCCCGGACCGCTTGATTGGCGGATTCCACGCGCGATCCATGGCCGAAAACAATGAATCCGGTCATACCTGTATCAGAGACGGCTCACTCGATGGACCCGCCTGCTTTTGTGGGAAATGTGCCCGCATGTAATCGATGAAAGATCGTCCCTTCGGCCGTCCATTGTTTTGATGCAGCCCGACTCGTTGCAGAAACACCAAAACGCCCAGAATCTCCGCGTCACGGATGGACGTTGACCCTTTCTCGCTCATTTCCTTGCGCAACTCCTGGATCGCAGCCTGCAGTTTTTCTTGAATAGCGGCCGCCACCAGATTTGCGGGCTTGGATTCGTAATACAGGCCGCTCTGCAGTGTACGGTACGTGCGAATCAGTGTTTCCAAGGCTTCGCGCACGTCCGTATCCACCGCACCGGTGGTTTCGAGCGTCCCCTCCAGAAGCTTCGCGCCGAGAAAAATCAGCAGTGGTTCGTGTTCGCGCAAGAACTCTTCCGAAACACGGACATCCATGTTGGGAATCTCTTCGGGTTTGACCGGGGGATATTTCTCATGGAGCCGAGCTTCCACCAGGTAGGTGCAGTCCAGCGGGCAATTCACCGAGACTTCCCGCTCGTTGCCGCAGCAGATGGAGCAGATGTCGCCGCCGACCCCGGGACAATAACGGCGCGGCTTCCGTGTGCCGCAAATCTCACATTTCATGGCCGTATTCATCCTATCAGCAACCAGAAACTAGAAACCAGAAACTGCATTCTGGTACTGTCTGAGGAAGAAACCATCCGTCATGCCGGCAATGTAATCGCACACCACGCGATGCACCGGTGTGGTGGCGAGCGACTCCACGTAATTTGGCGGAAGCTGCGCCGGATTTGCTACATAGAATTCGAACAACTCGGCCAGCATCCGCGAGGATCGGCGCCGCTCTTCCATCATCAGTTCCGAGTAATAAACCTGGTGATGGAGCAACTGCTTCAGTTGGCGATTGGTCGCGTGCGACTCGAGTGTAAAAGCGGCGATTCGCCGCGGATGTTCGCGCACTTGCTGCGTCTGGGAGACGCCGGCCTCGGCAGCCGCCGCGGTGGTTCCTTCGATCAGTCCGGACACCAGCCAATCCACCAGCCCTCGGACTACTTCTTGGAAACGCTCATTCTCGGATGCGCCTGGAAACTGGCCCTCTATCTCCTGATAACGGCGCTCAAATTCCGGCACCGCGTTTCGGATCGAGGAAAGTTCGAACAGTCCCGCGGAAAACGCATCGTCCAAATCAGCCGTGTTGTACGCGATTTCGTCCGCCAGGTCGATCAACTGCGCTTCGAGCGGCGGGCGCAGCCCCGGAAGATATTCATCCAGCGACGGATTCTCGCCCTTTTCGAAATCACGGGAATGCTTTACGATTCCTTCGCGCACCTCGAACGTGAGATTGATCCCCGGAAATCGGGCATAGCGATGCTCGAAGGATTCCACGATGCGGAGCGCATGCAGGTTGTGGTTGAATCGTTCGCCCACTCGGCGCATCTGCCGGTCAAGCTCTTCTTCCCCGGCGTGCGCGAACGGTGGATGTCCGATATCGTGGCCGAGCGCGAGGGCCTCGGTGAGATCCTCATCCAATCCAAGCGCGGAAGCCACGGTGCGAGCGATTTGAGCTACTTCAATAGTGTGCGTGAGCCGGTTGCGAAAATGATCCGATATACCGGCGGGGAAAACCTGCATCTTGTTTTCCAGCCGTCGAAAGGCACGCGAATGAATAATGCGGTCGCGATCGCGCTGGAATTCGTTGCGGTAAGGATGGGGAAGTTCCGGGTAGCGCCGTCCGCGGCTCTGAGCCACGGGAAAACGCAAGCAGGCGGTGGAAGCGATCAATTCTTTTGAGAAAGGTCGTCGAGAGCGTTGAGGGCGCCGCGGCTGACGCCGCTTCGCGGGCTGCCACGCAACGGTTCCAGCATTTTGCGCGCGCGCGCCGGATCCTTCACGGCTACCAACTTCGCCAAAGCAATGGTCGCCGATTCCTTCGAGACCAACTCGGTGGGATGATCGATCACAGATTGGATTAGTTTCTCGGCTTCTGACTGTTTGCCCTGCGCCGCATAAATCTGCGCTAAGGACAACTTCGCCATCGAAGCGTAAGGGGCGCTGCCCTCATCCACTACGATTTTGTAACGCTTCGCCGCTTCGTCGATGTTGCCCGCGTCCGCTGCGGTTGTCCCCAGGTAAAACTCAGCCAGCGCTCCTTCATCGGTTCCGGAATACTTGGTGGCCAGTTCAGTGAAAGCCTTGTTGGCTGCCTTGTCGCGCTCGGCGGTGGTCGGAAATGTGACCGCGTAATCGCTTTGCGACGGGCCGATGGTAGCGTTCATGATCTGCATCGCTGCCGCCAGTTTCTCCTGACGAACATTGCGCTCGTAACTTCGGTAAACGAAAAATGCGACGAGAATCAGGACCACTGCGGCGCCGGCGCCCGCCCATCGCATAACCTGTTTGCGATGCTCCGTAACGTATTCGACGCTGTGCTGCACTTCCAGCGCGAACCGGTCGCTTTTCAATTCTTTTCGGGTAAGTCTATCCACTGAAACCTCTTAGAAGGGCAAAGCTTAAGAATAGCATATTGGATATGAGGCAATCCAATCCTCGCTGCAGACTGGCTGTAGCCAGGGGCGCCCGCGTTTAGAAACGCGGCTGCGGCCTGAAGGCCTACTCTTCCCGCAGCGTGTCCGCCGGATTTAAGCGAGTAATTCGCAGCGCCGGGATCAAGCTAGCCAGTCCCGCCACCATGAGCAACCCTGCCGCGACTGCCAAGTACGTTCCCGGATCGGTGGTAGTCACGCCCCAAACCAAATGGGTAAAGACCTTGGCCGATAGTCCCGCAAGAATGCATCCCACCGCGACGCCCGAAAGCGCCAAAAACACTCCGGGTAGCGTGGCTTCCCGAATCGCTTCGGACGTGGTTGAGCCGAGCGCCATTCGGATGCCGAGCTCGCGCTTCCGTTCCACCACCGATTGCGACATCAGCCCATAGATTCCCACGATGGCCAAAACCAGCGCCAATCCGGAGAGCGAAGCCAGCAGCGTCGCCTGGAAACGTTCCGACGATACAGAGAGCCGCCGCAGATCGTCGAAGGTGCGAAATTCCGCGATCGGCATCATCGGATCGATGGCCGAAGCAGCGTTTTGGATTCCGGGAATTACGCCGGACGGCGCTCCCGCCACGCGCACCACCCAGGCCGGATCGAACCACACATGCACGAGTTTCAAAAACCCCGCGTCCACTTGCGCGACGGGGACATAGATGTTCGGTGCCGGCGCGAGCGGTCCAAAATCGCCAAAACCGGAACTCTGCTGCACGTCCCCCACTACGCCCACCACTTCGCGGACCTCTTTGTTTCCGAAATCCAAGTGGCTACCGATCGGATCCTGGCGCGACAAATATTGCTTCACGAATGCTTCAGTGACCAGCGCAACTGGCGCGGATTTCGGACCATCGCTTGCGCGAATTAGGCGCCCGCGCAACAACGGAACTTTGAGTGTTTCGAGAAATCCGGGCGTCACGTAGTCGTAATTGGTGATCTGCCAATCGGTGTCGGCCTGGGGACCATCCAGCCGCCGCACGCCCGTATTCAAACCTCGTTGGTAAGGCAGCGTGAGACTCGCCCCGACGGATTCTACTCCGGGCAGCGCGCCGATTCGAGCCAGCCCTGCATCGAAGAACTGCGCTACCCGAGTGCCCTCCGCATACCTTGCGTCCTGCATCGAAAAGCTTGCGGTAATGACGTGCGACGGATCAAACCCGGCGTGCAACTGGTAGAGATGCGCGACGGTGCGGACCAGCAATCCGGCGCCGATCAACAGCATGACGGCCAGCGCCACTTCGCCCGATACCAGCAGCCTGCGCGGCCAGCGTTTGCGCCGTCCGGAAACTCCGCGCGCCCCGGCTTCGCTCAACGCGTTGCGCAAATCCACCGCGCCCGCTTCAATCGCGGGGAAAATCCCCGCCAGGACGCTGACGAACAGCGCAAGCACCGCGGTGACCAGCAATACCCTGGCGTCTAAATGCGCGGACGACACCATTTGATATTGATCGGCCGCCAATTTCTTCAATCCCTGAAGTCCCGCATAGCCC
>Ga0070734_10003470_pt1 | contig 16455 bp, 15 predicted proteins | sample Coa_R1_8_FD_66444 | JGI IMG/M metagenome (GOLD analysis project Ga0070734, IMG submission 66444) | Surface soil microbial communities from Centralia Pennsylvania, which are recovering from an underground coalmine fire - Coalmine... | ecosystem: Environmental > Terrestrial > Soil > Unclassified ... | reverse complement strand
CCAAATCCTCCTTTCCTTCGGAGGATTTCGTGGAGTTTGTGCGTTGAGCCTGTTGGATGATACGACGTGAGATCAGATGGTTGTAGGTGCGAACCGTGCGAGACTCTTTGTCCCGTAGTTTCCGCACTCGGCGACGCGAAGACTTGGTCTTATGGCGTTGCAGTCCTCTCCTGAGTTGGTGATGGTGGCTTCTCACTCGACGGATCTGCTCGCCTGGAAAGCGTAATGTCTGCTTGCCATCGTTGGAGGAGGCGACCGTGCAGATACCGACATCCACCCCGAGGTGGTTAGTGGTCTCCTGAAGTTCGGCTTCGGGCACATCGAGGGTCTGGAAGAGGAACCACGCTTTGCCATAGCGCTTGAGATCAGCTTGACCGTGAGCATAAGCGAGGAGGTGTTCACGCTTCTCTCCTACCTGGAAGGCAAACCATATCCGATTTCGATGTAAATGGCATACCAAGAGAACAGACATACACGAATTGCCCGTGGTAGCATCCGTGCATAAGTATCTCACGCAAGCACTACGAACTAATGGAAATCTGGCTAGAAACTGGATAGCAGATGATAAAGAGGCGAGAACAGGCGAAGAAACCCTGGCAACAGGAACATGGTTGCTGACACACGCAGGCGAACCGTACTTGATTCTTACCATAGATTATATCCCGAAAGACGCTGCCACGGGTACAGTTAAGGATACCCCAGTTGGTGAAGAAGCCGGAGCGCAGGGAAAAATCGAGCACGTCTATGAGTTTTTGAGAAAACGCGGCAAGCAGATATAGGACAAGAGGCAGAGAAGGGATTGCAATTTCTGTTTCATAGAGACCTCCTGCTAGTAATGTCGCACCTGGTCATCGTCCATTTGCTTCTTCTCAACCTCAAAGGTGCCTATCATAGGACGAATACCCATGTTAGTGATTAGGCACAGAAAAGTATTTGGCTGAGGTAGACTATCAACAGTCGCAACAAGGATGAAGAGTGGAGAAAAGTCTACCATATCAACTGCCTTATATTTCATAAGGCAAGTCAACCCTATATCTTTTGTAGTCATCGCGGTTTAGAAAGGGCAGAGTATGAAATACCGAGGAGTAATTGTCGCCGCCATGGGTGTCGGCGTTGCGCTTTTATGGGGTTGTGCCAGTCAGCGACCGGTGGTTATGGCTCCGCCGATGGGTTCGTCCATGCCCCCGCAGAGCGCCTACAATGGCGCTCCCCAGCCCGCGACGGGGGGGGTGTATCAGTGGCAGGATGTGCCTGTCAATCAGCAGGTCCCGGTCTCCCGCGCGGTCTTCGACCAGGGCGGTTATCAGATCATCGCGGCGGACGGCCAGACCATCGTGGTCCCGTTCGTCAACCAGAACCTCTATGCGATGAAGTTCGGGCGCACCAACGGGCAGCCCTATTTCGTCAATGAGGGCGATGCGCCCGTTCTCTACCTGCCGCCCGGCGGGTATCTGGAGAACGCCGCCGCTTCGAACGCGCGCTGGTACCCCATCCCCGCCGACTACAGCTATAGCCGCCCTATGTATGTCACCCTGGCGCCCTCCTGGGGCGAATTTGCCGGCATGGGCTGGTATCCGGGCATGAGCTACTACGGCGGCATGTGGGGCTACAATCCCTACGGCGGCGCGTGGATGCCCGGCTTCTATATTGGCATCGGCGGTCACCGATACACCACCTACACCAGCTATCATAGCTACTACATCAGCAATCCCGGCTACATCCGCAATACGGTCGTCTATAGAAACTACTCGGCTCCCCGCTCCACCGCCTTCCGGACCGGCGGAGGCACCGGCTCGTTCAACTCCGGTCGCAGCACGGGATCATTCAACTCGGGCCGTAGTATGCCGACGGGCAGCAATACCGGCTCGTTCAATTCGGGGCGCTCTTTTACGCCCACCCAGTCGCCTACCAGAGGCTCGTTTAACGGGGGCCAGAGCGGCTTCTCCAATACGCCGCGCACCGGCGGCGGATCGTTCATGGGCGGAGGATCGCGTCCATCCGGCAGTTCCTTTACGGGTGGGGGTTCACGCCCATCCGGCGGTTCCATGGGCGGAGGCCGCTCCTCCTTCGGCGGAGGCGGTTCGTTCGGACGCCGACGTTAGTTCCCCCACACGGAGGGTAACGACAAGGTAGGCGAGAACCAAAAATAAGAGGAGACTTTCTCATGAACAATATGGTGTTCAGCACGGGGGGCGATTGGGATAGCACCACGCTGTACAACAATGGAATGGAAGTCCTGGCGACCCAGCTTTTTGTGGAGATCCATGCCGGACGCGACGGTTATGGCGATGAGACCGCCGGAGGCATCTCCGCCGGCGGTGAGATCACGGCGATCGTGCGCCCGCAGGCGAACCCGATGGATCAGCTCGGCATCTTTCCCGGTCGCCTGGAGATGAACTTTCCCAACGACACCATGGTGATCGAGAATACGCATCCGATGTTCGCGTTCGAATACACCCGCGTCTGGTTCAACGGCGTGGAAGCGACGAACAACGTGGTGGACATTTACGTAGATATAAATGCGGCGGACAATGTGGTGCAGGGCTATATCACGCTCTACAAGCCGCACTGGATCGCAGCCGATGAGGTCGCGACCTACAACGTGCTCTAACGGGGCACAGGTCTCTGCTTATTCACACCGGGCGGACGCCAGTGCGCGGAGCGCACCGTCCGCCTGTGAAGGGATGGGATCAACCAACCATGGAAAAAAATAACGGATTACATTCAAAACGCCTGGGCCACTGGCTGCTGATCGGTCTGCTGACCGTGCTGCTGGCCTTTCCGCTCTCGCTGGCCCAGGCGCAACGTTTCGGCGGCGGCGGGCGCTCCTCCTTCGGCGGTGGTGGAGGACGCTCCTCCTTCGGTGGGGGCGGCAGTTCTTTTGGAAGTGGTCGCGCCGGCAGCTCCTTCGGAAGCGGCGGCTCCGTTGGCGGCAGCCGCTCCAGCAGCTCCTTCGGCGGGGGCCGCACCGGCACGTTCGGCAGCAGCTCTTCCGGCGGCTCTTTCGGACGCAGCGGAACGTTCGGCTCGCCGGGATACACCTCATCGCGCGGCCCTTCCACCAGCTACTATGTGGGCGGGCGCTCCTACTACGGCTATGGCGGCGGCTATGGCTCCTACTGGTATCATCCGGCCTGGTACTACTGGACGCCCTTCCATCCGGCCTTCTACTTTGGCGCGCCCTACTATGTCTCCGATGGCTACGGCGGCGGATACTACGTCGCGGGCGGCTTCAGCCCCTTCCGGCTGCTGATCGCCATCGTGGTCTTCGGGTTCATTATCTGGCTGATCGGCAGGCTCTTTATGAGCCGTAGGCGCGTCACCTACACGACTTACGGTTAAACTTGAGGACGATAGAGAGGAGCCTCCGTGTTCGGTAGACCATCTCAGACCAATGGTTCTCACCCGCAGGTGCAACGCCCCGCCGCCGCCGACATCGCCAAGATTGGCGGCGGCGGGCTGGTTCAGTTGATCGTTTCTAGCCTGCAGCCGCTTACCTTTGCCCTCTTTCTGAACGATCAGGCGGTATCGGAACTGGATGTGGAGAGCCTCTCCATCTCCATCGAGACGCCGACGCCCGCCAACGGCGATACCACGACCGTGCGCGCCACCCTCTCCCGCTATGTGGCGACCGTCAGCGGCAGCCGAAGCCTGCAGCGCCAGGAGCTGTTCCCCTGCAATCTGGAGATCATCGCCCTCGGCAGGCGCATCGCGCTGACCGCCCTGAGTCCTGACTCACTGGACGGGCTCTATATCAACCTGGGGCTGCGCCCGGACGGAACCAGCAGCGAACTCAGCGGCGTCAGCGCCTTTCGTTTCCTCCTCACGGAGGGTCTGCTGGACGCCAAGTTGACCTGGGAGGATGGGGAGACAGAAGACCTGCTGCCGCAATAGGCGCTTCAGAGCCATGCGCTGCAAAGGGTTAGGGAAGACAAATAATCTCGACATTTGAATGACATGGAACTGTCACGCCTCTGACTGCGCTATGTTATATAATAAGGACGGAGGGCGTTCACGCCCCGGTGTCGCATGCGCAGAAAGGCCAATCCGCATGAAGTCATATCGCGTATCGCAATCGCTCCCTGGTCGCACGGGTCTGCTGGCGGTGACCGGGCGTCTGGTCGTTACCGGCGCGCTGATGGGCGCTCTGCTGTTCGGAGCGCCCATTCTGCTGCGTTCCGCCTGGGCCGTTCCGCCGCCTGCAGGAAACGCGGGGGATAGTAAGGACGATAAAGCGAAGACAAACCAGCCGGTATTGACAGAGGACAACGAAGTCAAAATCGGCAGGGAGAGTGCGGAAGAGAACGACAAACATGTGCAATTGGTGACGGATGCGGCGCTGGTGGAGCGCGTCAATCGCATCGGCAACGAACTGGCCGTCATCGCCAACAGCACGTTTATTAAGCCGCTGTGGGGAACCCCGCAGCTCAAGCAGTTCAAGTACACCTTCAAGATCGTCAATGATAAAGACGTCAATGCCTATTCGCTGCCCGGCGGCTATATCTACGTGAATAAGGGCCTGCTGGACTACGTGCGCTCCGACGATGAACTGGCGGGCGTCCTGGCGCACGAGATCTCTCATGCCGCGCACCACCATATGGTGAAGCTGATGCATGAGCAGAATAAGATCCAGAATATCCTCCTGCCCGCGCTTGCCGGAATCCTGGTTGCGACCCATCCTAGCGCCGCCGACATCGGTAATGTGGTCAATGCCGGCTATCTCTATGCCATCGCCAAGATCAACACCTATGGCGTGGAGGCCGAGAAGGATGCGGACCACTCCGGTATGCTGCTGATGACCCACACCAAGTACGATCCTACCGGCCTCTACAGCTTTATGCTGCGCCTGGCCGCCGACGAGCAGCGCCATAACTACGTGGATATGGGCATCCTCCGAACGCACCCACCGGGGGAGGAGCGCGTGGAGGCGGCGAAGAAGGTGCTGGATGACCTGCATATCCCGATCCGGTTGAGTAAGGTGGACCCGACGCTGCTGGTAAATGTGGCTGTGGTCAAGGGCACGTCGGATACACCGGATATGGCGGAGCTGAAGATACGCGGAGTTGTCCTGTGCCGCGTTATCGGTGTGGACGGCATGACGGCGGAGCAGCGCGGTCAGAAGATCGCCGGGCAGCTCAATGCCATCATCGATACCGAGATCAAACCCTTCGAGATCCAGTTCAACCGAGACCATACCAAGGTGTTGGTGCGCAGCATCAGCGTGCTGACCGAGGCGGATGCCGCCGCGCAGTACAAGAAGCTGGAAGAGCTGAAAACAGACTTTACCAACGCGATCCTGATGGTCAACCAGAAGCGCCAACTCGAATCCGCGTACTGACTGCACGGGGATTTCGCTCCGCGATCCGAATCGCGAAATGAAGTCCCTACTTCTCCTCTACCGCCTCTCTGCTTCTCCCTGTGTTACGGGGGCGCAGCCCTGTCCTCCTGCGCCTTGCGGGGGAACCAGGTCGCCATCATCGCAGCCATCATCGGCAGCCTCATGCGCGCGGTGCGTGTGTCGGCATCTCCGCTCTGGAACTGCTCGATCTCCCCTATCATCACGCCTGCCATCTCCTCCGCACTCATTTCCTGTAAGAGATCACTCTGCCGACGCTGGAGTTCGGCGAGTTGTTTTGCGTCCGATGGATTGCCGCCTCCCTCCCGCAGAGTATAGAAAACGTAGGTCGGCCTGGCAAGAAACCGCAGCTTTGTTAAATCGCCGGTGAAGGAAGAGGATACCGAGATGTCAGGGCGGAGGGTGACGGAGTCTCGGGAGAGGAGGCTGTCCGCGCGGAACGCGACACGGGGTAAGCGCTCCACAGTGCGGATGGCGGCGACCAGATCCCTGATTGGAAGACCGAGCACGGGCGATGAGGCGGGCTGTGAATCCGGAGGGGGTTGTCGTGTATAGATACGACGCCAGGTGACGCCGTTCAGCGCCTTGGCGATCCCATCCAATGCCTGGTCGAGCGACGAAGTGTTCGCTGGAAGTTGTGGCCGGGTGGTCGGCAGAAGGTCGGGGTCCAACAGGATACGAACCCGGTAACGCTGGGCCAGAGTATCGAGGAGCGCCCGTAACTCCTTGCCGTAGGTGGGGATGGGCGCTTCCTTGCGTTGCTGCGCCTGCGGATCCCCGGCAACATCGGCGCTGCCGCCGGGCAGGGAGGGGCGCGTGAGGGGCTTGCTCTGCTGCGCTGTCTGTACAAATTGCTGCATCATGGCGTTGCGTGTATCCGGCGAAGCGCCCTGCCATGTCTGTAACCCGGCCTGGAGGATCGTGCTCAGAAACGTATCGCGCTGGGAGGGCAGGAGGTTTTGCACCATCTCCAGGCCGGTCTGCATGGGGTTGGGCCGCTCGGAGGCGGGCAGCCGCGCCATGATTTCCAACTGCTGCGCCTGAAGGTCTGCCAGTCGCTCCGCTTGGGTCCTTCCATCGACAGGTGCGGCGGTGTCGGAGAGCAGGAAGAGGGGCTTCGCTCCCGTCGGATCGAGAGGGTTCGTATCTCTGCCGTCCGGCAGGCGCTGTTCCGGCAGGAAAAAGAGGGCGCGATTGTGGGTAGGATCCTCAATAACCATCCCTTGCGAAGGCAGATGGGAGAGCGCGCGGACTTCGGCGGCCAGTTTTTCCGGCGGAGGCTGTACCCTGTCCCGATCCAGGTAAATCCTATGGAGCGCCCCATGGTTCAACTGGCGGGTAAAGGCGCTCAGAGCCGCAAAAAGGGAGAGATCCTTCCCAGGAGCCCGTAGCGACGCAGGCGCGACAAGGCGCGGATCTACACTAATCTCCACGTTGTAACGCTTCTCCAATTGTTCAACGATCACGGTCAGGGCAGAAGGCTCTGCTCCAGGCGAAAGGCTTCCGGTCGGACGGCTCGGTTCCGAGGAAGCCGGCGGAAACTGTTGGGCGTAGAGAGGCGCACAGGAACAGAAGGTTGCGATAGTGGCGAATAGTGCCTTTAATACGAGCTTGCGAACTTGCATGGTTTTCCTTTCGTAGCAAACCCCTCTCATCCATCCAGGGAACGAGCCAGGGCTTGCACCGTTTCAAGAGGCGGGAGCGGCAGGCGCAGGACGCTGCCGGGTCATATGGAGGGAGAGCCAGGTGAGGGGAAGCCAGAGCAGCCCCAGACGCAGGTCGGTGGGAGCAGTTGCAAACGAGGAACCGAAAGCCGGGATCAGCAGAATACCCGAGATCGGCGTGAACAGAATACCCGCGAGCGCCAGAGAGAGCAGAACGGACGTAACGGACTGCCGCCGGTGACATCGCCTGCCGACAAGCCAGCCACCTAGGAGAGGAACGAGCAGGTAGGCGGCGGTTCCGGCAACCTGGAGCCCGTTCAGGGCGAGGGAGCTATCGGTGAGGACATAGACATAGGCGAGCACGGTGAGGAGCCCCATGGCTGCCAACAGCGGAATGCTGAAGAGCGCGACGGCTGCCCGCCCGCTCAACGGCTCGTTCACCGGATAGCGCGCCACCTGCCGTCCGATCTGCGCGGCATCGCCGAAGCGCTGCAGCGCAGCCTCCAACGCCTGCTCCGGCGGCATTCCCAACGCTTCGTGGGCGTCTGCGATTGCCAGCACATGCTGGCGCGCCTCCTCACGCCACTCTCTACGTGTCTCTATCGAGAGGGCGGAGAGGGGCTTCTCCAGGGTATCCAGGTACTGCTCAAGTCGGTTGCTGGACATGGGGCGTTTCTCCCAGTACATTCTCGACGGCCTCCACAAAGCGCCGCCACGATTGGGTGCGGGCCGCAAGCGCTCTGTGCCCTGCCTCGGTAAGTTCATAGACCTTGCGCGCGGGACCGGAGGGCCGGGGTTCCCAGCGGCTGATAACCAATCCATCGCGCTCCAGGGCGCGGAGGGCCGGATAGAGCGAGCCCTCGCCAAGCTGCAAGGCGTCTCCGCTGCGCCGCTCGATCTCACGGGCAATCGCGTAGCCGTGCAGCGGCCCCTCTTGCAGCACCGCCATGAGCAGCGTGGGGGTGTTGCCTTTCAGCAGTTCTCCCTGTTCGTCCTGTCGTTCCTTAGCCATGTCTCATGATACATCAAACTTTGATGTATGTCAAGTGGCATGGTAAAGATCGGCAATATTTGATTGACCAGAAGGAAAAGCGTGGAAGCAGCGCGAAATGGTGGGTATTGTGATACTCTCTCCGCCGGAGGATATACAGTGGAGAATCTGGATACTGCTGCCGGATTCGCGGCGGTTCTGACAGACCGATTTGAGGATTCCCCTACTGTCGGATGCCTACCCAGCCTCCAACGCTTGGCTCGGTCGCTTGTCAACGCCTGTACCGTGGAGCAGATTGCGGAGGCCCTGCTCCTGGAGGGGCTGAAGGCGTTGAAGCCGGTCGGTGGGTCGGTATGCCTGCTGACCGCCGATGGCGCACACCTGCAGACGATCCGCAGCTTCGGCTCCGCTCCCTGGGCCGCCGAGCCCTTGGCTCTGCTCTCCCTCGATGCTTCCCTTCCCATTGCAAAAGCCGTCCGGCATAGGCAGAGTATCTTTCTGGAGGCATCGGAATGGGATGCCGAGGCCCCGGCGGAGGGTGGACGCGAAGCGGCCAGGGCGCAGGGGGCTTACGCGGCGGTCCCGCTTCCGGTTCAGGAACGCATTGTGGGCGTGCTCGGCGTCAGCTTCGGCACGGAGAGCCAGCCAGGTGCGGAGGCGTTCGCTCTGCTGGAGACAGCGGCGGCGATGTGCGCGCTGGCTTTCGATAGGGTGCGACTGGATGCCGCGGAGCAACAGGCCAGGCAGGAGGAAGCGCTGCGCCAGGCCCGCCTGGAGGCGGAGAAGAGAGAGAACGATACACGCACCCGCAACTTCTTCGGCAACCTCACCGATGGCATGGTGGCCTGCAATCGGGAGTGGCGGATCATCTATGCGAATGAAGCTGCCGCCACCCTGCTCCATGTGCCATTGGAATCCCTCGAAGGCAGCGCCCTGCCGGAACTCTTTCCGGAGTGGACAGGCTCCGAGCTTGCGGCGGCCTCGCAGCAGGTGATGGCCGGCCACACACCCCTGCATCGGGAGGACTACTGGGCGCGCCACGATACCTGGCTCGAAAACCATCTCTTTCCGACCGAAACCGGGATCGCTGTCCTGTTTCGCGATATTACGGCGCGGAAGCAGACGGAGCTGTTCCAGAAGACGATCAGCGACCTGTTCCTCCAGTGCGCCCATATCACGGAGCCGGATCGGATCCTGGAAGAGGTGGTCCCCACCGTCTGCCAGGTTTTAGGGGCGGATGGCGGCGTGATGACGGAGATAGACGTCGCGCGGAACGGGTCGGAAGTCCTGCATGGCTATACGACCGGGCAACCCGCCCTGACAGGGACGCATGCCCTCTCCGAGTTTATCACGCCGGAGGGGATGGCCTGGTATCAGCAGGGCAAGACGCGGGCTGTGGCGGATACGGCGAACGATGAGCAGGTCGATCCGCTCCATAAGACACAATATCGCGCCCTGCAGATAGGCGCGTTCGTGCGTGTTCCCTTCCTGCGCAGCGGTGAGTGGGTGGGAACGCTGACGGTGTATATGCACCGACCGCGGGCCTGGCGCCCGCAGGAGGTGGCCTTTATCGAATCCATCGGAGAGCGCGCCTGGCTGATGCTGGAGAACGCCCGCCTGCTTCAGGAGGAACGGGAGCGCAGCCATCAACTATCGCTCGCCATTTCGGAAGTACACCACCGGGTGAAAAACAATTTGCAGGCGGTCAGCGCACTGCTGGAGATGCAGCTTGCCCCCGGTTCGACGGTGCTGCCCGTCGATGCGCTGGAAGATAGCCTCAGCCAGATCAAGACCATTGCGCTGGTCCACGACCTGCTTGCGCGCGATAAGCCGATCGGCGGCGTCAATGTGGGCATGGTCTTGACGAACCTGGCGGAATTGCTCTCCAAAGGGATGCGCGTCGGAAAGCAGGCGCTCCCGATCCGGGTCGAGGTGGAACCGGTCTGGCTCTCCACCAAGGCGGCGACCTCCCTGGCCCTGATCGTGAACGAGCTGCTGACCAATGCGGCAAAACATAATGAGTTGATCGGAAGGGAAGGGTTGAATAATGAAGCGATTATCGTCAGAATGTGGCGACAAGAGGAGACCGTGCATATCGCGGTGGAGGACAGCGGACCGGGGTTTGCGCCGGACTTCGCCCCGGCGGAGGTCGCCCATATCGGCCTCGAACTCGTCCTTACCCTGGTCGAGCACGATCTCCGAGGCTCCGTTGCCTTTTCGAATCGGTTCCCTCCGGAGGATGGAACGCCTGCTTGGGGGGGACGCGTCGAAATCGCCTTCGCCGAGCAGCCCCTTCTCCGATAGCCCCCAGGAGGAGAAGCGAGAGGCCGACACCCCCCTGGCGGGCAAATCCGTGGTGATCGTGGAGGACGAGGGGGTCACCGTGATCCAATTGCGGCGGACCCTGGTCCAGGCGGGACTGAAAGTAGCCGGGATGGCGAGCAACGGGCAGGAGGGCGCGGAAATGGTACTGCGGGAGCGCCCGGACCTGGTCCTTATGGACATTCAGATGCCGGTAATGAACGGCCTGGAGGCCACACGCCGCATCCTGGAGACCTATCCCGTCTGTATCGTCATTCTGACAGCTTTCTCGACCGAGGAGTATCAGCAGCAGGCGCACGAGGTTGGCGCCTCCGGCTATATCCTCAAACCCATCACAGGCGCGCTGCTCCTGCCGCAACTGGAGACCGCCTATCAGCAGTTTCAAGCCAGTCCACCGACCCAAGAATAACCCCGTGTGCGTGTTGACGAGGTATGTTGACGCTGAAAAAGGAGATTTGATCATGCGACCTCACGTATGTGCCCTCTGGATGCTGGCGCTGTTGCTCTCTCTGGTAGGGTGCGGCAGCGGCACACAGGCTCCGACGCTATCCACCCCCACGGGACGCGCAACCTTTACGGTGCTCTGGCCCGACAAGACCCGGCTGATCCCCAACGCCTCCTCCAGCATTGTCGTTCAGATCGCCAATGGCAGCACGATGGTGTCCAGCCAGACCCTGGCGCGCCCGGCGGCGGGAGGAGCCGCGACAGCCACGTTCTCGCTCTTGCCGATTGGCACGCTGACCGCCACGGCGACGGCCTATCCGAATGCGGATGGAACCGGGGTCGCACAGGCGCACGCCTCGCTCTCCCTGCCGATCCAGGCCAACCAGAACACCCCCTTCAATATCACGATGGCCAGCACCATCGACCACATCGATGTCTCCGCTACGTCCGTGTCGGTAGTGGCGGGGCAGGCCACGTCGGTAGTGGCGACGGCGAAGGACAAGGCAGGAGACGTTGTGCTCACATCGGCGCTCCACTGGTCGGTAGCCGACGCGACCCTCGCCTCCATCGACCAGAACGGCAATGTGTCGGGCATCAAGGCCGGAAGCACGCAGATCACCGTGACCGAGACCGAATCGCGCCAGAGCAAGACCATCCCGTTGACGGTCATCCCAGTGGGGACGCCCTTCCTCTCTGACGGCTTCGCATACCCGGTCGGCGCTCCAATTTTGAACCAGAACGGTGGAACGGGCAACTGGGGGGGCGCCTGGAATGAGTATGGACAGGGATATACCAGCAGCGTTATCGCCGCCGGAAGCCTCTCGTTCGGCAGGCTCGCCACCTCCGGCAACGCGCTGATGACCACCTCGGACCATCCTATCGGCCATGCCCGTAAATTCTCCACAGCTCCGGTCGGTCCCGGACAGGTACTCTTTATCAGCTATCTGGTACAGCCGCTGGATGCCTTGAACGCCGGCTCTCCTTTCACCTATTTCGAGCTCGTCTTCGGCGGTATCTCCATCGGCAAGGGTGGCAGCAGCAACTTCTATGGCCTGGAGAACTCCGGTGGCGGCAACCGCGTGGATTCGACCGTACCAGTGGTTACCGGCCAGACGGCATTCCTGGTCGTACGGATCACGTATGGGGCCGGGGCCCAGACCGGGAACGACACCTTCGACCTGTTCGTCAATCCTACGCCCGGCCAGCCGCTGCCCGTCGTTCCGGATGCCACGCGAACAAACGTCAATGCCGGCACGCCCGGCGACTTCAACTTCGGCAGCAGCATCCGCTGTCTCTTCGACGAAGTCCGCTTCGGGCACACCTTCGAAGACGTCTCGCCCACCAACTGAGAGGCAGAGGTAAGGGAAGATGAGCGAAGGCTCTGCGGCGCCTGCAAGGAAAGAGACCGGCGATCCGGCCCCTGAGCGGCAGCACGTGTCCAGCGGGATCACACCACGCGCGGTCGGCATCGGCCTGGTGATGGTGGTGATCATCGTCGGCCTGACGCAGACGCTCTCGATCCGGTATCATGCGGCGGAGGTGGCGGGAGAAGCGCCTCCGCCTGCGCCTACGGTCTTCCTCTTCCTCTACGCCCTCCTCCTCGCGCCGCTGCTGGGCCGCTGGAACCGGCGGCTGGCCCTCTCACGGGGCGAACTGCTGTTTGTCTATATGCTGATGCTGATCGCCGGCCCGATCACCCACCCCTATGCCATCGGCTTCCTGGTCCCGCACACGGTCTCGCCCCTCTACTACAACGCCCATGAGCCGGAGTGGAGGCTGTTCAAGGATGTGCTGCCCACCTGGTTCGGGCCGAACGACCCGACGGCGGTGAAGGCGTTCTTCCAGGGAGGCGACGGTTCGGTGCCCTGGTCCGCCTGGCTCATCCCCATGCTGGCCTGGTCCTCGCTGCTTGTGGCCCTCTTCGGCGTGATGCTCTGTATCAATGTCCTGATGCGCCGCCCCTGGGTCGAATACGAGCGCCTCACCTTCCCGCTGGCCGGGCTGCCGCTGGCGCTGATGGAGGGGAAATCGACGGAGGGGAGCGCGCTGCGCCTGCTGCAGCGCCCCCTCTTCTGGCTGGGGCTGGCGATCCCGCTCCTGCTGCGCGCGCCCTCGGCCCTCCATCGCTATATTCCCTCCGTGTTCGAGATCCCAATGCGGGATGTGACCCTGCTCGACTCCCGTGGGCTCTCGCTCCCCTGGACCGGCCTGGGGCACATCGAGCTGGATGTGTTCTTCTGGCTGATCGGCATCGCGTACTTGCTGCCCAAGGAGATCACCTGCAGCGCTTGGGTCTTCTACTTTATCCGGCTGCTGGAGAACGTAACGGCGGTCTGGCGCGGCACGACCGGCGAGGAGCCGAACGTCTATAGCAACGACTTTCCGGCCCTCTTTGCGCAGGGGGCGGGCGCGGCGTTCGCGCTGGCGGGCATCACCCTCTGGGCGGCCCGCAGCCATCTCATGGCGGCGTTCCGCACGGCGTTTCGCCCGCAAACCAGCCCCGACGACGGCGGCGAGTTTCTCTCCTATCGCACCGCGTTCGTGGGCGCGATCCTGGGCAGCGCCTTTATCCTGGGCTGGTTCTGTATCGCGGGAATGCGCCTGGGGACCGCCCTCCTGTTCTTCGGGCTGCTGCTCGGCTACTTCTTTATCTTTGCCCGCATCCGCGCGGAGACCGGCCTCGGCATGGGCGTCATCCTCTGGCCCAAGATGCTCGATGAGGTGATGGTGACGCTGGTCGGCGCACAGAACCTGCGCCTGCCGGAACTTACGGCGCTCTTCGGTCTGCGCTGGCTCTACTTCGGCTCCGCGACCGGCTCGGTGATGGCGTGCCAGTTGGAGGGCTTCAAACTGGTGGGGTCGGGGGGCCTGCGGGGAAAGTGGATAGGCAGCCTGATGGCGCTGGTGATGGCCCTCACCGTTCCGCTGGCATTCGCCTGGACGCTGCACACCTACTACGCGCATGGCGGTTTTGAGGCCCTGCCGATAGGCCAGCGGAGCACCAGCATGGTGGGCAGTCAGGTCTACCATTCGTACCAGGACCTGGTCTCCACCGTGAACACGGCGACCGGGCCGGACTGGCGCGGCATCGCGGCCATGGTGACCGGGGCGCTGGTGACGATCGCCCTCAGCACGCTGCGCAGCCGGTTTCTCTGGTTTCCCCTGCATCCGGTCGGCTATCTGCTCGCCAACTCCTGGGGGATCCACATCAACTGGCTGTCATTTCTCATCGGCTGGCTGCTGAATGTGCTCATTACCCGCTACGGCGGGCTGAAGCTGTACCGGGCGCTGCTGCCGCTCTTCTTCGGCCTGATCGTGGGGGATCTGCTGCATGAGGGGTTGTGGGGCCTGGTGACCTGGGCGACCGGAGGACGGATGGGGTGAATCAACGGCCCCCGAGAGCGTAGGGTTCTCGGGGGCCGTGCCGGTAAAACGGATTACCTGGTCTTGGGCGTATCGATCCCTGGCGGCGTGGGACGGTTCCTTATCGGGACCGGCTGCGAATTCGACGGCTCCACGGGTTTGCTGGGCGGCGGAGCGGACGTATCCAGCGGGTCCTCTTTCGGGCTGCACGCGCCGACGCTCAGTGCGGCGAAGACGCCCAGCAGCAGGAGTCCATGTCGGGTTCGCGCCATTACTGCAGGTCCCAAATGTACTGGGACCGGTCGATGACGTGGACCTGATCCTGGGTCTTGTTGATGTTCCAGTCCGTCCCCGCTGCCAACTGGCCCGGCTTCATGAACTTGGAGTGACCGTCGCAGAAGGCGATATTGCCGCCTTCGGCATGTCGGGGATAGTAGAAGCCGTAATCGCTGGTGGCCTTGGCGTTGGCCGGGAACCAGAGGGTAGCGTTCAGACCCCATCCGCCCAGCCCGCAGGCATCGTCCGCCGTAAGGGTCGCCGGAGCGTAGCTGAGGCTGGTGCCGACATTCTTATCCGGCGTCTTCATCCCGTTGTCCGTCAGCAACACGGTCCCGGCAGGCTGAGCGATGGCGGCCAGCCCCGTGGGCGGGCCGCCCAGATAGGAGGGGCCTAAGGCGAAGTCGGAGCAGTCTGCCTGGGAACGGTTCAGGTAGACCCAGTTATAGCCGTACTGCACAAAGAACTGCCAGTTGGCCGCATTCTGGTTCGGCGGCGTATTCCATGTCTGCTGCAGGCGCTGCCCGCCCGATGGGCAGAACATGATGTCCCAGTTCTTGATGTAGGGAGTGACCAGGCTGGCCCAGGTCGCCCAGTTGGGGTAAGAGACAGCGATCGGCATGATCTCGTCATAGTCCTGAACGTACATCATGATAGCGGTAGAGACTTGCTTGCTGTTCGAGAGACAGGAGGTCTGCCGGGCTTTTTCGCGCGCCTGGGCAAAGACCGGGAAGAGAATTGCGGCAAGAATAGCGATGATGGCGATGACTACGAGTAGTTCGATAAGTGTAAATCCGAACTTTACTTTGGGCTTCATAGTTCCCTCCCAAAATGGATATATGTGCCGCCCTACAGGTTTGCGATACCTGAGAAAAATAAGGGGCACACGCCATTATAGCACGAATAGAGAACACAAAACCGCCCCAGTCGGCAAATTAGCAACAATGAAGAACCGGGAGAGCCTCTGCTCTCCCAGTGGCAAACATAGGAAGGAATCGGATCGGATGAAGAAGATAGATGCGCATATCCATTTTGCGGCGGATGAGCCGGAATCGTTGGGGATCCTTCAGGAGAACGACCTGAAGCTGCTCAATATCTGTGTGGCGACGAGCGGGCCGCACCCCTGGCGCGAGCAGGCCGAAACCTACCGTCGGCTGATCGAGGAAGACCCGGCGCGCTTCGCCTGGTGTACCAGCTTCGACCTGCCCCGTTTCGACGACCCGCAGTATATCGAGAAGGTGCTGGAGGATCTGGATCGCGACTTTGCCGCGGGCGCCATCGCCTGCAAGGTCTGGAAGAATATCGGCATGGAAGTGCTCGCCCCTTCGGGCGCGTTCTTGATGCCGGACGATCCGCTGCTGGACCCGATCTATCTCCACATCACTGCCCGGAACAAAGCGCTGCTGATGCACATCGCGGAGCCGCTCGCCTGCTGGCAGCCGCTGGATGAGCGCAATCCGCACTACGGCTACTATAGCAAGCATCCGGAGTGGCATATGTATGGGAAGAGCGGCATGCCCTCCCACTCCGAGTTGATCCAGGCGCGCGACAACGTGCTTGCGCGCCATCCGGAGTTGCGTATCATCGGGGCGCACCTGGGCAGCCTGGAGTACGATGTGCAGGAGGTCGCCAATCGATTCGAGCGCTTTCCCAATTTCGCGGTGGATATTTCGGCGCGGCTGGCGGACATCGCGTTTCAGGATACGGCGACGGTGCGTCAATTCTTCCTCGACTATCAGGATCGCATCCTATTCGGAACCGACCTGGTCTCCCCACTCTCCATGGCGGACCAGCCCACCGAGCAGCGGGAGCGAAAGCTGGCGTACTTCAAACAGAGTTACCGGGAGCACTTTCAATATCTGGAGACGGAGGACACCTTCGAAATGCTCGGGCGCGAGGTCCAGGGGATTGGCCTGCCGCCCGAAGTGCTCGAAAAGGTCTACTATACCAACGCCCTGCGCTGGTATCCGGGGATCGAGTAAAATGGAAATACTCCCGGTGCGTTCCTCCTCATCCAGGGCTCGCCCCCCGTCATAGGG
>Ga0070734_10003469_pt1 | contig 16455 bp, 8 predicted proteins | sample Coa_R1_8_FD_66444 | JGI IMG/M metagenome (GOLD analysis project Ga0070734, IMG submission 66444) | Surface soil microbial communities from Centralia Pennsylvania, which are recovering from an underground coalmine fire - Coalmine... | ecosystem: Environmental > Terrestrial > Soil > Unclassified ... | reverse complement strand
AGCGATCGGTATCCTGGCTTATCTGGTCGCGGCGCTGATCCATGAGGGCGGCCATGCGGTGACAGGCATCGCCTTCGGGATCCGCACGCTGAAACTGACCAGTTTCGATGTCGATTTTGACAGCAGCCTGCTCATGCCCCTGCAACGGCGCGGCGTCAGCGCCGCGGGCATCCTCTGCAATTTCCTGCTGGCTACGCTGATCCTCATACTGTTCCGAAAGGCTCTCCTGCGTGCGGGGGCAAATCTGCGCTATTTTCTCTGGCTGTTGGGGTATATCAACCTCTTTGTGGGCGGAGGATACATGATGGCCCTCTCGTTTGTCCCCTTCGGCGATATGAACAGCCTCCTCTCCGGCCTGCCTGCGGAGTTTCTGCTCCGGCTGGGCACGACCGCGCTGGGAGTGCTCATTATGCTCTTTGCCCTGGTGCATGGCGCGTATGCGCTGAATAGCTTTCTGGGCACGGACCCGGTCGAGCGCAAAAAGCGGACCCTGCAGCTCTCGGTGGTTCCCTATCTTGCCGGCTGCTTTGTGAATACCTTCTCGGCAGTTTTTGCGGGCGCCGGGGGCTTCCTAATCCTGTGTTCCGCTGCCGCCGCGTCCTTCGGAGGCACCTCCTGGATGCTGATGATGGTGTTTCCCATAGAGGGTGGTCGGCGTCTGGCCTCCGACCCGCCGCTGACGCCGCACCGCAGCCTCCTCTGGATCGTACTCGGGCTGGTCGCTGCCGCGCTGAATTTCGGGGTCTTCGGGCGTGGGGTTCGGATTACCTTTTAACCGAAGGGGCGCTCAGGGCGCAGCAAGCAGCGCCCCTACACCTGCGCCTTGAGCGCCCCTACATTGTGCCCTGCAGTTTCCGGTCTCTATGCCGGTAAGGGAGTGCGCATAATGAAGCCGCAGAGAGCGGGCGGCTCACTCTACACGATAAGGGGAACGGAAGATGGCTGGAGACGTTACGTTTAAGGGCGTGTATCCGATTGGGGATACGGATACAAAAGCCTTGCCGGTAAAAGAGTTGGGGCCTGCCATCGGGTACTACACCCAGGTGCTCGGCTTCACGCTGGTGTCGAAGGAGGCCGATAAAGCGATCCTGCGCCGCGACGATGCCGAAATCGGGCTGGCACAGAATGGGAAGGATCCGGAACAGGCCAGTTGCTACTTCTCGGTCAGCGATGTGACAGCGTTGCGAGCGGAACTGGATGCAAAGGGCATTGAGCCGTCGCCGATCGGTCAGGATACCCACGACGGCAAGAACTATATCATCTGTTTCGCTAAGGAGCCTTATGGGGTCTGCTTCTGCTTCGGCCAACCTGCATAGCAAGAGCGGAAGGCAGGACGGGAAGACGCTGCCGGAGCGCAACTGGCTACGCGTTATAGCGCCAGGCGCCGCGATAGGTATAGAGGCGGCTGTAGTAGGGATCGTCGAAGGGGGTAATGATGACGCCGTCTTTGCTGACGGCGTGGATGAAGCGCTCCGCGTCCAGGGCCATGCCGACATGGGTGATGCCCCGTTTGCGCGGATCCTTGGGGCCGAGGAAGAAGACCAGATCTCCTTTTTGAGGCGTCTCTTCCGGAGGGAGATCGCGGCCCAGCGGCGACTGCGCCTGAAGATAGGCGTCTCGCGGCAGGGTCACCCCGCACATAGCATAGAGATGCTGGACAAAGCCGGAGCAGTCGAAACCGAAAGGAGTGCTGCCTCCCCAGAGGTAAGGCGTGCCGATAAAGCGATAGGAGATGGCGCAGATTTTGGGAATCCCGAACGTGTTCTCTTCGCGCTCTCGAACCACATCATCATCATGGACATAGGCGGTGGTGTAGCCGCTCCGGTCGGAGGAGGGAACGCGCACCAGATGACAGATGCCGTACCACCCGGAGAGGGTGCGGATAGGTTGGAGCCAGGTACCGTAGACGCATTGGGTCCGGAGGGTGGAGACTTCACAGGGTATGGTGCACAACTGTGCGGCGTCGGCGGAAACGCGCCAGGCGGATGGAGAGCGACGGGAAAACGGCCAGAGCGCATCGTAGGGGTTGGCGGGGTCCAGAGGGCGTAGATGTCGCCGCCAGACCCAGCCTTCGTAAGCGTCGCCGGTGCGGATACGCGCGAAATCGCCCCGCTCTTCCAGAATCAGGACGCGATCACCCAGGATGCCCTGGCTGACCTGCTCGCTGTCACCCTGCGGTTCCGCCCTTAGGGAGACGACGTTATGGATGAGAATAGCTGGGATCATGGTCATCGGGAAATCAGGCACGGAGGGCTTCCACCCGCTCTCCCGCTCCTACGTCCCCCATCAGGACATTGGCGAGGCGTGGTATCCGATGCATGTCGCATAGGCGCAGCAGCCTGCCGACAGGCGTTTCGTTCCAGGTCTGCCAGCACTCCGTGCGGAACTCATAGAGGTAGACGACCTGGTCCTTCCGGCGGGTGCGCCGATAGGCTTTGCGCACCAGGGGCGGGCCAGGCGAGGTGAGTACGACGAGCAGGCCCGCCGCCAGCAAGGCGGGCAGATAGAGGACAATCACGATAAGGGCGAGCAGGCGCGAAGCGAAGGCGAGCCCGGCGAGCGCGGTCTTCCGGATGGCTTTGCCCCTGGGCGGCGTGGGGCAGGCTTCGTCTCCGATAGGGTGCATGCGGCAGAATCTCCTTGCAGGGGCGTTTCAACCACCCGTTCCGGAGCGCGGAAGGCGGGGGCGAAACGCAGGGTAGTTGGAAATGCTACGAGAGCGTGGCAAGGGGCGGGCTGCAGCGTCAGGGCGCAGGCTTACGAACGGTGGCGACGGCCCAGCAGGCGATACCCTCCTGCCGTCCCACAAACCCCATCTTTTCGGACGTGGTCGCCTTCACGCTGATGCGAGAAGCGTCCAGTCCCAGGCAGGCGGCGATGGCCTGCCCGATCTTCTCCCGGTGCGGCATCAGTTTCGGCGCTTCCGCCACCACCGTCGCATCCAGGTTGACCGTCTCCCAACCCGCCTCCGCCAGCCGCTGGCCCACAATGGAGAGCAGTTTCAGGCTGGAGATGCCTTTATAGGCCGGATCGGTGTTGGGAAAGAGGATGCCGATATCGCCCAGCGAGACCGCGCCTAACAGCGCATCGCAGACGGCATGGAGCAGGACATCGGCGTCGGAGTGGCCGTCAAGGCCCCGGTCGTGCGGGATTTCGACGCCGCCAAGAAAGAGTTTGCGCCCCGTTTCGGGCGCAGCAAACCGATGCACATCATATCCGAAACCGGTGCGGGTGTCAAAAGATTTTTCCATGGCAGGGCTGCGACGTGCGGCGAGGAGGGCTTCCGCCAGGGCGATGTCTTCCGCCCGCGTGATCTTGATATTGGTAGGGTCGCCGGGAACGACGACCACGGGCGCGCCATAAGCCTCCAGCAGGGAGGCTTCGTCGGTCGGTTCGGCATGGGCGAAGTCGAAGGCGGCGTAGGCGGCGCGCAGCAGTTCTACCCGAGCCCCCTGCGGCGTCTGTACGGCGGTCAGTCCCGCCACAGTCTCCCCGTCCACCACTGCACTGCGCGGGATCGTCGCGCGCACCCTTCCACCGCTATCCATGCGCTTGACCGTGTCGGAGAGCGGCAGGCCGGGGACCGCCGCGCCGTGTTCCGCGGTCGCCGCCAGCACCCGTGAAAGGACCTCGGCGGAGAGGAGCGGTCGCGCCGCGTCGTGAACCAGCGCCAGGTCGTAGTCCGGAGGCAGCGCCTCCAACCCGTTCTGTACGGAAGCCGCCCGCGTCGCACCGCCCGCCACCACCGCAATCACCTTGGGAAAGGCGGAGGCGACGGAGCGCACCCGCTCCATCTCCTCCGCCCCCGCTGCCAGTACGATCCCCTCGATATCGGGATGGGCCGCGAACGCGGCCAGCGTCCACTCCAGAACGCTGTGCCCCGCCATTGCGGCCCAGATCTTATTTTCGCCGCTACCGAATCTTCTTGCCTGTCCCGCGGCGGGGATAACCGCCCCCGCTCGGATCCGGGCCGTGGCCGTTGCCGCCATCGCGCGATCCTCTGCCTCCGTTGGTGTCAAACCCGTCTCCCTCATCGTCGGAACGGACGCGAGCGAAGATCATTTTGCCCGCCACCGTCTGCAGGACGCTGGTCACGATGACGCTGAGCGTGGAGTTCAGGTAGCGCCGCCCGTCTTCGACCACGATCATGGTCCCGTCGTCCAGATAGGCCACGCCCTGGTTCGGCTCCTTGCCCTCTTTGACGATGCCGACCATCATGGCCTCTCCCGGCAATACCACCGGCTTGACCGCGTTGGCCAGTTCGTTGACATTGAGCACCTGCACTCCCTGGAGCGCCGCCACCTTATTGAGATTGAAATCGTTGGTGACAATCGTTCCCTTGAGCGCCTTCGCCAGTTTGACCAGGCGGGTATCCACCTCATCGTCCATAGCGGCTCGATCCAGCGCCTTGTCCCAACTACGGACGATCAGGGGCAGCTCCTTCTGCATGCCGTTGAGGATGTCGAGGCCGCGCCGCCCCCTGGCCCGTTTCAGGCCGTCGCCCGAATCGGCGATGTGCTGCAACTCCTCCAGCACAAACCCCGGTACATAGAGCGGCCCCTCGACAAACCCTGTCCGGCAGATGTCGGCGATACGCCCGTCAATGATGACGTTGGTATCCAGGATCTTGCAGTTCGCCATCGGATGGGTGTCCTCCGCCTCCTTGGGGGGCGTCACCGGTCCGCCGCGCGATAGAATCGTTACCAGCTCGTTTTTCATGCTCATCATCGCCACGATGCCCAGATAGATCAAAATCACGTTGATCAAAACGAGCAAGACGATTTTGAAGAAGGTAGGAATCTGCGATAGTTGGGATGATAGCTGGTAAAAAGGCAGCGTTACCACGATGCCCAGTGCGACGCCCACTCCAACAGCAATTTTGTCGGTGGGGGAACTGCGTTCAAGAGTTTTCCCTGCCTGAATGATCTGATCGCCGATGCGCGGGCCGCTCCAGACACCGAGCAGCACGCCCACGACACAGAGCATCACGGCGACCTGGGTCTCATAGCCCGAATGGTTTGCAATCAGGTCCTGACCGCTGGGAAACCACCAGAAGCCGGGCATGTGGGGCAGTTGAGAGCCGAGCCAGTAGCCTAAGCCGCCAAGCAGCAAGCAGAGAATCAACGTGAAGAGCGTTCTAAAGTTAAGCAGTCGCATTCTGTCGTCACCTCCTTTCTTAATGGATTTAGATGCGTTGAGATTCTTTTCCGGTCTGCTGTTTTCAGATACGGCGTAAACGAAGGGTCCGTTACCGGAAAGAGTGCCTATTTTATCTCAAGGTATGGTTTTGCAGGCAGAGCGAACATCACCTGGAACGAAGGCCTGATTCCTGGCAGAAAGGGAGGAAAATACGCGAGGCAACCGCACGGGATGATGCGCCGAAATTGCAGCTTATTATACCATGCTCGGAAGGAATGTGCAAAAACGTGATATCATAGAATAACACAGAATCGAGAAACAGAGGCAGGGAGAGGTACGTGGAAGAGATCGGCAACAGCAAACATCCGGAGTACAAGTATGCGCAGAGCCTGCTTCGGGAGGGGGAGCGCAGTCGGTTGGGCTACTACCTCGTCGAGACGGCGAACTTCGTCCAGCAGGCGCTCGCCTCCAGGGCCGAAGTCTCCGGCGTATTTGCCCTGGCCAAAGAGGCGGAACGCTTTGCAGCACGATGCGTCGAGCGCGGCGTTCCACTCTATGTGTTGAGCGCGGGGTTGATGAACAAACTCGTGGGGACAAGTTATGAAACGGCAGTAACCGCCATTGCCACGGTCAAGCAGGGGGTCTTGACCCCGGAGCAGCTTCCTCTGCAGAACGAGACGCTGCTACTGGCAGGGGAGCGTATCCAGGACCCGCGCAATGTCGGCGTGCTGGTGCGCACCGCCGAAGCTGCAGGATGCACGGCCCTGCTGTTATCCCAGGATTCGGCGGACCCCTTCTCGCGCGCCTCTGTCCGGTCCTCGACCGGCTCCATCGTGCGCCTGCCGATCTGCCAGGTTCCGGATCTGCCGGCTGTGTTGCGGCAACTTCAGGAGCAGGGCGTGCAGGTCGTCGCCAGCTCTGCCCGCGCACCTCATACCCTGTATGAGGCCCCTCTGGCTCAGCGGCCTCTGCTGCTCCTCGTTGGCAACGAAACGGAAGGGCTGACGGAGCAGGCGCGGGTAGCTGCTTCCGAATTTGTACGGGTGCCCATGTCTGAGGACGGGCCCTCCTCCCTGAATGTCACCGTCGCCACAGGGGTTCTCCTGTTTGAAGCCATACGGCAATTTCAGGCACGGAACGACCCATCCTGACCGGCAGGCGGGCGGGCGCAGGATCAGGCCTCTATCCGGACGTATTCGCACGCCTCCAGGAGGGCTTCGTCCGAGGAGGTATCCGGCGCAGTGCCCTTCTGGAGGACGTCCAGGTAGGTGGTGAGAATTGCGGCCACCTTCGGTTCGCGCAGGAGCGTGTTGTGATCTCCAGGGACATCGTGCATAACCACACCCTCCGTGGTCCATGCACTCCAACCCATATCCTGGCTCCGTATCCGGTAAAATTGCTGGCTCTTCACCCGAAACACGGTGATCTTCCCAGGGAAACGCTCCGGAACGAACTTCCGCCCCGGCCAGTAGAGGGCTTCCCAACTATCGGGAGCCGGGGGCCGAAATGGCAGGAGCGCCCACTCGCGCAGGCACCGATAGGCCAGGCCGGCTGCATGGTGGACGACCCACTTCCACCCGACAGAGGGGTCCTTTTCCCGATGCCGCACCGCGCGCTGCACACCGGTGATCCACCACTTCAAGCGGGTGCGGGTGTTCTCTTCGGGCCAGGTGTCGAAACTGATCAGCAGGGGCACCTCTTCACCGGCTTCCTGGAGCTGGCGCGCCATCTCGAAGGCGATATAGGTTCCGGTACACTGCCCCGCAAGGCAGTAGGGGCCATGCGGGCGTTGGAGGCGCACCTCTCGCAGGTTCTCGGCAGCCAGCGCCTTGATCTCGTCTCGCGTGTACGGTTTTAGCCGGGCATTGCTGTAGTGCGCCTGAAGCACGTACAGAGGCTGATCCTTCCCCAGACTGCGTCCCAGAGCGGCATAACCGAGCGCGTTGACGCCGGCCGCCGCGACACAGAAGAGAGGAATGCGCGTTGGGACCGATGAGGCGTCGTTCGCCGGGACCGGCAAGGGGGCGTTGATGGTCTTGAGGTTCGACCAGCTCTTCGTTTCGGGATCTACGCCCAGCTCGTGGGCCAGGCCCGCGACCGTGGCGGACTCGAAGAGCACCTGCAGAGGCAGTTTGCGCCCGAAAGCCTTCTCGATCTCGGCCATAAGCCGCACGGCCAGCAGGGAGTGCCCGTGCAGATCGAAAAAGTTGTCTTCCACCCCGACCGCCTCGACCCCCAGCAGACGCTGCCATATCTCCGCCAGCTTCTGCTCCGTCTCGTTGCGTGGGGCGATATAGTCGTTCCGCAAGCCGTTTCGCGCGGCGTGCTTTTCGGGCACGGCCTGCGCCGCAGGCTCCGGTGCAGTGCTTTTACTCGGAGCTTCATGGTAGAGCCAGGTGCGCATGCGCGCGGCAAGATCCATCGCGGAGACCACAATGGGGCCGGCTGGAGCGCTCCCCAGGATCCGCTCCAGCGCCGCAAAGCCCTCCGGCAGTGTGATCATCGAGCGGTCATGGACCTTTTCCGGCAGACGCCCCGATCCCTGGGTCTCCCCCATCCACCAGCCATCCCAGTTGATGCTGAACCAGGGGATGGAAGCGCGCCGGGAGCGGTCCGCCGCAAACGCATTCAGGAAGGCGTTGGCTGCGGCATAAGCGCCCCTTCCGAACCCGCCCAGCACCGCCGCATTCGATCCGAAGAGGGCGCAAAAGTCCAGATTGCGTCCCTTTAGCGCCCGCTCCAGGGCATAGACCCCATACGCTTTCGGCTGGAAGTGCTGCTCGACAATCCGCGCGTCGATGTCTCCCAGCGACGTTTGCGCTCCCGCTCCCGTGATCCCGGCGGCATGAAACACCCCATGGAGCGCGCCGAAGCGCGCCTCGATCTCCGCAAGCATCCGCTTCATCTGCGGCTCGTCCGCGACATCCACAGCAGTCACAGAGACAACGCTTCCCAGCGCTTCCAGGGCCATCAACTTGCGTATCTTCGTGCTGACCGGGTCCTTCTCCTCATGAGCCGCCAACCAGGCGTCCCACTGTGCTCTAGCGGGCAAATCCGTGCGGCCCAGCAGGATCAACTTAGCGCGTACCGATCTGGCGAGGTGTTCGGCCAGGGCGAGCCCGATCCGGCCAAGCCCTCCGGTAATGAGGTAGACGCCTTCGGACCGGAGACGCCTTACCGGCGTACCCTGATCTTCGAGCGAAAGCGGCTGGTACTCCAGCGTCAACCGGCTCCTGCCACGGTAGGCGACCAGCGGCTCAACGCGCTCCTGAACGGTTTCGGCCAGCAACTGGTCCATGAGCCAGGCAGCCTGTTGCTTCTGCTGAGGGACGCGGATGTCGATACAACGGCATCGGATCTCAGCATGCTCCTGCGGGATCACCGCACATAATCCGAGGAGCGTCGACTTATCGGGCGCGAGATCCTCCTCGCCGCTCACATCGCACAGGCCGCTTCCCACCACGGTGAGCGAGACCTTCGCCTGTTGTGTCTGTGTCAGCGCCTGGGCCAGGTAGAGCAGGCTGTAGTAGCCCTGCTCCTGGGCGCGCGCAAAGTCCTGCTGAGGCTCTCCCGAAGCGGTGAACGCCGATACACTCCAGAGATGCAGGATATTCCAGGGCGCCTGGAATCGCTCGGCAAGCTCCGTAACCAGGCGCAGGTAATCGTCCGGAGATTGCGGCTGGATCGTAACATGACTCTTGGTGGTCCACTGGAATCCGGCAGCGGCGCGCACCACAATGCAACGTTCGGCTTGCTCCAGGCGCGAGATCAGTTGTGCGCTAAGATCCGAGGCATCCGCAAACACGATCCATACGCCAGCCATGCTCTTGTTGGCATCCGGCGCATAGGTTGGCAATAAACGCGAATGTTTCCAGGCCGGTGCGTAGAACCAGTCCGCGATGTTGTCACGTCGGTCCGTGGGAGACGCGCTCGCCTGCCTGGCCGCACGGTCGCTCTTGCGCGGCAGATCGATCCAGTGGCGCAGGCGCTGGAAGGGATAGGTGGGCAGGACGACGCGATGCCTGGGCTGCCCCGCAGTGAACGGGTTCCAGGCGATGGGCACGCCCGATATCCAGAGGTTGCCGACCGCCTCCAGGATCCGCTTCACCTCCGGATACGCCTCCTCGACCGGCTCCTGGGCCTCGGCTTTTACGGCTTTGGAGGACTTGCCCGGTAGGGAGCTGACCACCACGCCCCCATGCTGATGCGCCGTCGCGCTGGAAAGCCGGCTCAGGATGGAGCCGGGGCCGATCTCCAACAGCGCCGGGTGCTTCAGATCCTTACACGCCTGCTCCAACCCCTGCCCGAAACGCACGGCCTGACGCATATGCCGCGCCCAGTAGGCGACATCCGTGGCTTCATGAGGCTGGATCCAGGCGCCCGTCACGTTGGAGATATAGGGGATCTGCGGCGGGCTCAGCGTAATGCGGCGCAGGGTGTCGAGAAACGGCTCCAGGATCGCGTCCATCAAGCCGGAGTGGAAGGCGTGAGAGGTGGTGAGCCGGGTACAGCCGATGCTCTGCTCCTTGAGCGCCGCTTCCACACGCTCGATGGCCTCCGGAGTTCCCGCTAACGTGCAGTGCTGGGGGCCGTTTACGGCGGCGAGCCACACGCCCTCACCAAGCCACTCCTGGATCTCTTCTTCCGACAGGGTGACTGCGGTCATGGCCCCGAGCGGCGTCTGCTGCTGCAGCCTGCCCCGCTCCGACACCAGCCACAGCGCCGATTCCAGGGAGAACACACCGGCAAGACATGCCGCCGTATACTCGCCCAGGCTATGTCCCAGCAGCGCCTGCGGCGTTACGCCCCAGGAGCGCCATAACTGCGCCAGCGCATACTCCAGCACAAACAGCGTGGGCTGAACCAGCGCCGTCTTCTTCAGTTGCTCCTGTGCCCACTCCTGGCAGTCGGGTTCCGGATAGAGGAGCTTGCGGATATCCATGCCCAGGCGCGCTTCCAACATCAGCGCGCACTGATCCACGGTTTCGCGAAATACGGGATAGTGCTGATAAATCTCTCGCCCCTCATTCAACAGGCGCGCTCCCTGCCCCGGCAGCAGAAAGAGGACCGGCCGCTTCTCCGGCGCGTCATGTGCGGTTTTTACAGCATCCGAAGTCGGGGCTTCCAGCTTCTCAGCGGCCTCTGCAAGGTTCCGGCCCACCAGCACGCGCCGGGTCGCAAAGGGGTGACGCCCCACCTGCAGCGTATAGGCGACATCGGCGGGAGAGAGCTCCGGGTGCCGGCGCAGGTGCGCCGCCAGCCCGGAGGTCGCGGCCTCCAGCGCCTCCTCGGTACGGGCGGATAGGGGAAACAGGAACCAGGGATCGCTGGAAGCGGACGGCGCGCCGAGAGGAGCTTCCGCAACGATCACATGGGCGTTGGTGCCCCCGATGCCCAGGCTGCTGACGCCGGCAAGGCGTTCGCCGCCTCTGTCCTCCCAGGGCGTGAGCGCCGTGTTGACATAGAACGGGCTATTGGCAAAATCGATACGCGGGTTCGGCTGATGGTAGTGGAGGCTGGGCGGCAGTTGGCGGTGTTGCAGCATCAGGACGGTCTTGATCAGCCCGGTCACGCCGGCTGCCGTATTGAGGTGGCCGACATTCGTCTTGACGGAGCCGAGCGCGCAGTACCCCTTGCGCTGGGTCTGCGTCCGAAACGCCTGCGTGAGCGCGGCGACTTCGATGGGGTCCCCGACGGGTGTGCCGGTCCCGTGCGCCTCCACATACTGGAGGGAATCGAACGAGACGCCGGCGATCCCCGCCGCCGCGACGATCACCTCCGATTGGCCCTGCACGCCGGGCGCGGTGTAGCCGACTTTGCCGGAGCCATCGTTGTTGATGGCGGAGCCTTTGATGATCGCCAGGACGTTGTCGCCGTCGGCCACGGCATCCGCCAGGCGCTTGAGCACGACCATGCCCGCGCCGCTGCCCGCTACCGTCCCCTTCGCCTCCGCATCGAACGCGCGGCAGTGGCCGTCGGGAGAGAGGATGCTCCCCTCCTGATACCGGTAGCCGACCTTTTGGGGGAACATGAGCGAGACGCCGCCGGCGAGCACCATATCGCACTCATAGTTGAGCAGGCTCTGGCAGCCCAGGTGGACGGCGACCAGGGAGGTGGAGCAGAGGGTCTGTACGGTCAGGCTCGGCCCGCGTAAGTTCAATTTGTAGGAGATGCGCGGGGCGAGATGGTCCTTCTCGTTATTCAGCATGATCTGGTGCGGACCGAAGGTCTCCCAGCACTCACGGTTCTGCATCAGGTGCGTGTACAGGTAAACATTCGACCCCGAGCCAGCGAAGACGCCGACCGACACCGGGATCGCCAGGGGATCGTACCCGGCGGATTCCAGCGCCTCCCAGGCGCACTCGAGCATGACGCGCTGCTGGGGGTCCATGATTGACGCTTCGCGGGGAGAGATGCCGAAGAACGCCGCATCGAAGTTCTCTATATCGTTCAGGACCGTGCCCGCTTTGACATAGTTCGGATCGTTCAGCAGCGAAGCTTTGGCCCCCGCCGCCAGCATCTCCTCATCCGAGAAACGCTCGATCCCTTCGACGCCCTGTTTTAAGTTTTCCCAAAACTCTGCAACATTCCTGGCTTTCGGAAAGCGCCCCGCCATGCCAACTACAGCGATCCCTTCCAGGTCAGCAGCGACTGCTGAATCGCTCATCGTGTTTCTCCCTAACTAGGACGCCTGTTTGCACGCTGACGCGCCTCCCTCTGCCTCTCGACGCGCGCATTCACACTCGCAAAACCCTCACCCTCCCTGGTGGGAGCATCCAGATGCTTTGCCAATGCATGGACACTGGGATATGTAAAGAGATCCACCAGCGGGAAGTCCCGCTGGAGCGCCTGCCGCAGGGCGGTATGGACCTGCAGGGCGAGCAGCGAGTTGCCGCCGAGATCGAAAAAGTTGTCGTGGATGCCGATCTTCTCCGCGCCCAATACCTGGCTCCAGATACCGGTCAACATCGTCTCGACCGGGGTCTGCGGCCCCACATATGCCTGCTTCTCCACCACCTCTTCCAGGCTCGGCAATGCCTTGCGGTCGATCTTCCCGTTCGAGGTCAACGGCATGCGCTTCAGGTTCACCAGGTTCGCGGGGATCATATAGGCCGGAAGTCGCGTCTGCAGGTATTCCCTCAAGGTGCCAGGGTCCACCGCTTCGCTTTCGCCCACCACATAGCCTACCAACCGCTTCTCACCGGAAGCCTCCTCACGTACAACCACCACCGATTCGCGGATACGAGGATGCCCGTTCAGGGCGCTCTCGATCTCTCCCAACTCGATGCGATACCCGCGCACCTTCACCTGATGATCCACACGCCCGAGAAACTCCAGGTTTCCGTCGGGCAGGTACTTCACCTGGTCGCCCGTCCGGTACATCCGGGCGCTCGGATCCGGGACAAAGGGGTCCCGGACAAACTTCTCGGCAGTGAGCGCCTCCCGGTTCAGGTACCCGCGCCCCACGCCTGCGCCCCCGATATACAGCTCTCCCGGAACCCCGACCGGAACCGGTTGCTGAGAGCGGTTCAGCACATACATCCGGCTATTGGGCAGCGGGCGCCCCAACGGGACGATGGCGGCGCCCACGGCTTCCACTCCGCGCTGCGCTCCAACGGCATAGGTGAGCACGCCGACGGTGGTCTCCGTCGGCCCATAGTGGTTGAAAACGCGCAGAGACGGCGAGGCTGCTAATAGTCGCTCCACAAACTCCCAACGGCTCGCCTCGCCTCCCAATACCAGCGCCCGACGGGGCAGCATCGCCGCGTCCACCGTCCCGCTGCCCAGCAGCGCCGAGAGGTGCGAGGGCACGATCTTAAGGCAGTCGATGGCATGCCGGGAGAAGTACTCCCGCCAGCCGGCTTGATCCATCGCCCGCTCCGCTGAGATCACATGCAGGCAGCCCCCGAAACACAGCGCGGGGAACAGGCTCGTGTTGCCCAGGTCGGCGGAGAGTGTGGAGACCGTGGCATAGCTGGCCTGAGCGGGAAGCTCCAGCCGCTGCGTGACCCCGTAAATGTAGTTCAGCAACTGGCGGTGTTCGATCCCCACGCCCTTGGGCTGGCCGGTCGAACCCGAGGTGTAGATCACATACGCCAGGTGCTGCGGTTGGGTGACGCTTTCGGGGTTCCGATCGCGGCTCTGCGCGATCTGCGCCGCGTCTCGATCCAGCAGCACACAGGTGAGAGCCGGCGGCGCAAGCGGCGCAAAGGCGGAGTGGGTCACCAGCAGCTTCGCGCCGCTGTCGGTAAGCATGCCGGCCAGGCGCTCCGGAGGCAGCGTGGGATCGAGAGGCAGATAGGCGCCGCCCGCCTTGAGGATGGCGAGCAGTCCCACGATCATCTCCGCGGAGCGCTCCAGGCAGAGCCCGATGGGCTGATCCGCGCCGGCTCCTCGCGCGCGCAGGAAGTGGGCGAGCCGGTTGGCTCGCGCGTTGAGTTCGCTATAGGTGAATTGCTGCGCCTCAAACACCAGCGCCGGGGCGTCGGGAGTGCGCTGTACCGCCTCCTCGAAAAGGGGATGCAGCCCCGCCGTGGCAGGAAACGGACACTCCGTTCGGTTCCACTCCACCAGAACCTGCTCCCGCTCTGCGGGAGGTAGGAGGGGCAGGGCGTCCAGCGCCGTCTCCGGGCTCGCCAGCGCGCTCTCCAGCAACACCTGATAGTACCGGGCGATCCGACAAATGTCACGCTCCCGGTAACGCTGTACGTCATAGCTGAACCGCAGCATAATGCCTGCCTGGCTATGATGGCAGATGAGGCTCAACTCGAAGGCATCCGTGCAGCAGTGCCGGTCATAGAGGGAGAACGGGGCGGGCAAGCCTGGCTGGGGGGCCTCCGTATACTCGAAGCGATAGGGAAGCGAAATCTCTTCCCCCTCCCCCTCCGGGCTGTAGTACTCCTCCCAGGCCCCGGCCTCGGTGCGGGCGGTGGTGACCTCTTGGAGGAGAAGCGACAGCGGCGTGGTCCCCTCCGCGCGCAGGCGCAAAGGCAGCGTCTTGGCGACCGGTCCGAAGACGCTCTCCAACTCGGCATAGGAGCGCCCATGCGAGCCATGCCCCAGCGTGAGAGGCGAGGCCTCCGTAAGCCGGAAGAGCAGCGCCGCCCAGAGCGTCTCCAGGACCGTCTCGGAGGTCGTCTCTCCCTGAGCAGTGAAATGGGACAGGGCCGCGCACAACGCGGCGGGCAGCGCGAGGTCGACATCCCCCACGCGATAAGGCTGCGAAACGTCTACGGCGCGCGCAAAAGGGAGCGCAGGCGGAGCGGAGAACTCTTCCCGTTGCTGCTTCCAGAAAGCGTGTCCGGATCGAGCCGGCTCCTCTTCCGACCGCATCAGTTCGTTCTGCCATTCGGCATACTCGATGTACTGCAACTCCTCCGCGTTTTCGGCAGCCGCAGGCGACTGTAAAACCAGGTCCGCCAATTCTCTGGCCAGATGGTTCAGAGAGTAGAGGTCGGTAAGGAGAGCGGGGAGGGTCAGGAGGACCAGGTATCTGGCTGCTGCGCACTGGACCAGGGTCGGGCGTACCAGAGGCCCCTGCTCCGGAGAGAATGGGGTCTGTCGCTCGGCTTCCGCCAGCAGCCGGATCTGTCGGTCCTGCTCCTGGGGCTCCTGGCCGCGAAGATCCTGGCAGCGCCACACCAACTCTTCTTGATCCGTGACGGCCTGCAGCGGGAGGGCCATTCCGGGCACGCGATGGAACGTGGTCCGGAGCGCCTCATGGCGTCGGCAGAGAGCCTGGAGGGCCGTAAAGAGAGCGTTTTCCGGCGCATCACCTCGGAACTCTAACAGGATCTGGGCATTGGGGATGCCCAGCTGTTGCATCCTTCGCCAGATGCAACGCTGTTGGGGCGAAAGCCGGAACATTTCGGCTGGATTGTTTGAATAATCGGGGTCGGAGGGCAGCTCGGTCCGCATGTTATCCTCTGATCTCAGATGCGCAACCTTGGAGTGTCTGAGCATCACTGGTCAGAATATGCATGGTCCTGGAATCGCAGAGCGGTTGTTCTCTGGCGTTACTTGAACCTTATAGTTTAGATACGCTGAATGGGTCTCCCTGTGCAAGGGTCTCCTCCTCCACTCGGGTGGTTGTAGGGCGCTGGCCCCGTCCTGCGCCTATCCATCGGCAGCGACCTTTTAATCCATCGGCAGGGGAAATTTGCGGGGGAATAGCGAATTTGGTCTGCGCAAAGCGCGACATTCCCCTGCCCTACAGAGGAGACGTGAACGACCCGGCTTATTCGATCTTCGCATCTGGCGCGGGCATCTCGGGGGACCTGGAGGCGCGCGGTCGTAGGAGCACGCGCGTCGCCAGCCGGTTCTCGGCGCTCCGGGTCGCCAGGCGCTTGGCAGAGAGGTCCATGAGCAGGCCCTTGAGCTTGGCGACTGTGGTGTCCGGGTTCTCCGCCACGCAGCGCACTACCGCCTCGAAGTCGGCGGCCATCCCACGGATCGTCTGCGCATCGAACAGATCTGTCTGATACACCCAGGAGGTGGTCAGCCCCGACGACAGATTGCCGATAAACAGCGCGAGATCGTATTTCGAAGAGGATGTCGCCAGATTCACACCGGATACCTGGAGCTTCCCCTTGAAGGCGTCGCTCCGCTGCACTCCGTTGTTCAGCACAAACAACACCTGGAACAGCGGGGTATGGCTGGTCTCCCGCTCCGGTCGCAGTACATCCACCAGTTTGTCGAACGGTAGGTCCTGATGCGCGTATGCGCCCACGCACACCGCGCGCACTCGGCGCACCAGATCGCGGAACGTGGGGTTCCCCGTGAGATCGGTGCGCAGCACCAGGTGGTTGATAAAGAAACCGATCAGGCCCTCCAGGGCAGGATGATTACGGCCTGCTTCATCGGTGCCCACTACGATATCCTGCTGGTCGGTGTAGCGATACAGCAATACATTGAAGGCCGCCAGCAGCACCATAAACATTGTTGCCCGCTCGTCACGCCCCAGTTCGACCAGTTTCCGGCTCAGCTCCTGGGGAAGTGACAGGGTCTCCCGGTCGCCCTGATAGTTACGTTTCGTCCCCCGAGGACGGTCCGTAGGCAGCGTCGTAAGCGGCGGCGCTCCCGCCAGTTGCGTCTTCCAATAGACGATCTCACGCTGGAGCGTCTCGCCTTGCAGCCAGTTCCGCTGCCAGGCCGCATAGTCGGCATACTGCACCGCCAGCGCAGGCAGGGACGAGGGGCTTCCTGCGGAGAGCGCGTTGTACAGTGCGCTGAGTTCGCGCAAAATGACCCCGTTGGACCACCCGTCCGACACAATATGATGTAGGATCAGGATCAGAATGTGGTTCTCCGGCCCTT
>Ga0070734_10003468_pt1 | contig 16456 bp, 15 predicted proteins | sample Coa_R1_8_FD_66444 | JGI IMG/M metagenome (GOLD analysis project Ga0070734, IMG submission 66444) | Surface soil microbial communities from Centralia Pennsylvania, which are recovering from an underground coalmine fire - Coalmine... | ecosystem: Environmental > Terrestrial > Soil > Unclassified ... | reverse complement strand
ACCATCGGCAAAACTTCGCCGACCGGCAAATCGATCGGCAACGACGAGGATTTTGTCACTGAGCTGTTGGAGGTGGAGGGCGTCGCGGTGGTGCAGGGCTCGGCGTTCGGCCTCGGGCCGGCCTTTCGCATCTCCTACGCGGCCAAGAACTCCGATCTCGAGGATGCCTGCAAGCGCATCCAGCGCTTCTGCGGTAACCTGCGCTAGCGGAGCGGATTTGACGTTCGCTACCCGCCCGGCGCGAGTCCCATATGCGAACGTCAAATCCAAGGCTCCGCTAGCATCGGACCGCTAGAAAGATGAACGCGCGAGCAGAGAGATGAACGGAAAGAGGCCCGCCAAAAGCGGGCTTCTTTTTTCGCCATGCGCGAAGATGTTGTGGCATAGAGAGTCGGGCCGAGGACGGTCCTCCGCTTGCTTGCATCACGTCATTTTCATTGGAGTTTCCTTCATGCGTCGCATTTTCCTCCTTGCCGCTTCCATGCTTGCCGCGCTGGCCGGCGCTGCCCACGCGCAGGATCGCGTGCGGGTCGGCGTTCTCGAATGCCGCGGCGGCACGAGCATCGGTTTCGTAGTCGGCTCGGTGACCAATCTCGGTTGCGTGCTCCGCGTCGAGGGCTTGCCGGAGGATCGCTACATCGCGACCATTCGCAAGGTGGGCGTCGATCTCGGAATAACCTCGGAGACCGCGCTGGCCTGGGCCGTCTATGCCCCGGTTGCCCAGCTTGGCCCCGGCGATCTCGCGGGCGACTACGCCGGCGCCCAAGGCAGCGCCGCAGTCGGCGTCGGCGCCGGCGGCAATGTGCTGGTCGGCGGCTCGCAAAATTCGATCGCGCTTCAGCCGCTGAGCCTGCAAGGCCAGGTGGGCTTGAGCGTCGCGGCCGGACTCGAGAGCCTGGAACTTCGCCCGGGACGGTAGCCGTGTTCTGACGGTTGAGCGGTCAACCGGTCTGGCGAAGGCTGAAAAAAGCACGCGCCTCCTCGGCCACGCGATCCGGCGCCTCGGCGTGGACGTAATGCCCGGCGTCGGCGAAAGCGATTGTGTAGTCCGTCCAATAATCGCCCAGCCTGTCGGACCATTCCGGCGGGATCAAGGGATCGCGGCGTCCCCATAGAAAGCGTGTCGGAATTTCGATCCGTGGTTTTGCGGGCAGCCTGCCTTCGAGCCAAAGCCGGCGGTTAGGCGCCGAACTGAGATACCAGTCGAATCCGCCCTGGATGTTTGCGGGTTTCATGAAGTTGTCCACGTAGGCTTCCAGAAGGTCGGCGAACACGGTCGGATTGTCTCCCGACCAGTGGTCGAGGAAATGCCGGAAATAAAGTCGGCACGCCTCGCGCGAGCTTCCAATCAATTCCGCAGCCCAGGGCAACTGCTGAAAATACTGGTACCAGACCTCGATCAGGTGACCTGGCTGACCATAGCGGTGGCCGAGGCCCGGATAAGGTGTGCAGAGATATAGCGTGCCCTTCAATCGCTGGGGGGCGAGGTGAGACATCGCCTGCATCACATAAGCGCCGAGATCGCCGCCAATGACGCCGACGCGATCAAACCCGAGCGCATCCATCAGGCCGAGCATGTCGTGGGCGTGACGCTCGGCCGTCGCGGATGCGTCGGGTCCGGGCGTCGGCTTGCCGGTGTCGCCGCAACCGCGCAGGTCGGGCGCGATCAGCTGAAAGCGGTCGCCCAGACGCAGCATGACCGGCTGCCAGACCAACCAGAACTCCGGCCAGCCATGCAGCAGCAACAAAGGCTCTCCCGCGCCGAAGCGGGCGACGTTCATGCGAAGCGCGCCGACCTCGATCTTGTCTTGGGTGATGCCCACGGCTGCTGCATCGGCAAAGGCCTTCTCCAAAGCGTTCATCCTTGTCTCCCAACATTCGGCGGCCATGCTGTCGTCGTGCCGGCGTCCGGTCCAATACTTGCTCGATACTGTTGCAGAGGTTCAGCGTATGGTTGGTGTCTGACATCATAAGCGTGATATATCGTCGGCATGGAATTGCGGCATCTCCGTTACTTCATCGCGCTTGGCGAGGAATTGAACTTCACGCGTGCGGCCGAGCGGTTGCACATCGCACAACCGCCTTTGAGCCAGCAGATCCGTCAGCTGGAGGAAGAGCTCGGCGTTACGCTCCTGCAGCGGAATGAACGTCCACTCCGCTTGACCGCGGCTGGCGGGTTCTTCCTCGATCGCGCGCGTGCCTTGCTTACCTCGTTCGAAGGGGCAGTCGCCGACACAAGGAGGATCGGTCGCGGACACAGCGGACGATTGGCGATCGGATTTGTCGGTTCTGCCATGTTCGTCGGTCTGCCCGAGGTCGTTGCGGCCTTTCGCGATCGCTTTCCCGATGTCGAGCTTGTTCTCAACGAGATGCTCGCAGCGGAGATCGCGGAGTGTTTGAGGCAGCGGCGCATCGATGTCGGCTTCTCGCGGCCGCCCCTTTCTGCCGAGAACGGATTCGCGCAGCGCGTGCTGCTGCAGGAACCCTATGTTGCCGTGCTGCCGCGCCATCATCGTTTTGCCGATCGGGCAGAGATCGCATTGGCCAAACTCGCCGACGAAGACTTCATCCTGTATCCTTCGCGCCCATAACCGACGGTGACCGGGCTGATCCAGGCGGCTTGTCTTGCCTCGGGCTTCGCGCCGAGGATCGCGCAAGAGGTTCTTCATTTGCAAACGGCGATCGCGCTGGTCGCAGTTGGCGCCGGCGTGTCGTTGATACCGCTTGCGGTCGCGCGTGCTCAGACCGGGCGCGACATTGCCTGCGTCTCGCTCGCCGCGCCTTCCGTCATCGCACGATTGTCGGTGGTTTGGCGCGACGACGATGTCTCGCCTGCTCTGCAGCATCTTATGGACGTCGTCGACACACGATGGGGTGGCGGACCGGAACCCGACCCGGCCAGCTGAGCCCTCTCCTCGTGAAGAACGGGGAGAGGTCTTGACCTAAACTCGGGATGCACCGCAGCGAAATATTTCCCGCTTGCCAAACCTTGGCCGCAGGCAGAGCATGAACCTTTGCCGACCCAATCAAGGGCCGAGCTCCAAACTCAAGGAGGCGGCGAATGGGACAAGACGTCAGAAGTCCCCGAGGTCCACGGTGCATCGCGCTGGTGGGCCCTTTCCAAAGCGGTAAAACCACACTTCTCGAAGCGATCCTGGCTCGCACCGGGGCGATCCCGCGTGCGGGCAGCGTCGATGCCGGCACTTCCGTCGGCGACGCCAGCGCGGAGGCGCGCCAGCACAAGATGAGCGTTGCGCTTACGGCTGCGACGACGACATTCATGGGCGACAGCTACACTTTCATCGATTGTCCCGGCTCGGTGGAATTTATTCATGACATGCGCGCGGCGCTTCCCGCGGTCGATGCCGCGGTCGTTGTCTGCGAGGCCGACGAGAAGAAGCTGCCGCAGCTGCAGATCATTCTGCGCGAACTCGAAGAGCTGAAAATTCCGCGCTTCCTGTATCTCAACAAGATCGACCGTGCCAACAAGCGCATCCGCGAGACGCTTGCGACGTTGCAGCCGGCGTCGCGTGTGCCGCTGGTGCTGCGCCAAATTCCGATCTGGAACGGCGATCTGATCGAAGGCTTTGTCGACCTCGCGCTGGAGCGCGCCTTCGTCTATCGCGAGCACAAGGCCTCCGAAGTCATCGCGCTCGAAGGCGGCAATCTCGACCGCGAGAAGGAAGCGCGCTTCTCGATGCTCGAGAAGCTCGCCGATCACGACGATGCGCTGATGGAGCAATTGCTGGAGGATATCCAGCCGCCGCGCGACGCGGTGTTCGACGATCTCTCGCGCGAGCTGCGTGAAGGCCTGATCTGTCCGGTATTGCTCGGCGCTGCGGTCCGCGCCAACGGCGTGCTGCGGCTGTTGAAGGCGCTGCGTCACGAAGCGCCGGGTGTCGTAGAGACCGCAAAGCGACTCGGCGTGCCCGCGACCAAGGACGCGCTCGGCTATGTGTTCAAGACCATACATTTGCAGCATGGCGGCAAGCTGTCGTTGACGCGGCTGCTCTCGGGGCATCTCGACGACGGCACTACGCTGCAATCGTCGTCGGGCGGAACGGGACGGATCTCCAGCATCCTCGGCGTCAACGGCGTGCATGATACCAAGCGTGCGGCCGCGGAAGCCGGCGATACGATCGCGCTCAACAAGGTCGATGCCGTCAAGACCGGCGACACCATCTCGAACGGCAAGACCGCGCCCGCAGCCCTGGTCGGGGCCGATGCGGCGCCCGCCGTGCTGTCGATCTCGATCGCCGCGGCCGATCGCAAGGATGACGTCAAGCTCGGTCAGGCGCTGTTGCGGCTGAACGAGGAAGATCCTTCGCTCACGATGGTGCAGAACGCGCAAACCCACGACACCGTGCTGTGGGGGCAGGGCGAAATGCATCTGCGCGTCGCGCAGGAGCGGCTGCACGAGCGGTTCGGGGTCAATGTCAAATCGCATCCCCCCGCGATCGGCTATCTCGAAACCATCCGCAAACCCGTCAGCCACCAGCGCGGCCGGCACAAGAAGCAATCCGGCGGTCATGGCCAGTTCGGCGACGTTTTGCTCGACATCAAGCCGCTCGCCCGTGGCGAAGGCTTCAAGTTCGAGGAGACGGTGGTCGGCGGCGCGGTGCCGCGCAATTACATCCCCGCGGTGGAGGAGGGCGTCAACGACGCGCTCGCGCGCGGCCCGCTCGGCTTCCCGGTGGTGGATCTGCAGGTGACCTTGACCGACGGCTCCTATCACAGCGTCGACTCGTCGGATCTTGCGTTCCGCACCGCGGCGCGGATCGGCGTCAGCGAAGGGCTGCCGCAATGCCAGCCGGTTCTGCTCGAGCCGATCCACGTGGTTGAGATCGTTTGCCCGACCGACGCCACCGCCAAGATCAACGCGATCCTGTCGGCGCGGCGCGGGCAAATTCTCTCCTTCGATACCCGCGAGGGGTGGCAGGGCTGGGATTGCGTGCGCGCGATGATGCCCGAAGCGGAGATCGGCGAACTGATCGTCGAGTTGCGTTCGGCAACCGCGGGCGCCGGCAGTTTCACCCGTCAGTTCGACCACATGGCCGAAGTGATCGGCCGCGCGGCCGACCAGATCATCGCCGCGCATCGCGCCGCGGCGTGAGAACTCTGCGAGCAAGGACCCCCGGGGCGGCCCGAGATGCCGCCCCGGGGGTCGTTAGTTTGGGGCCTTCCAGATACGGGATCGCGCTCTCGCCGCAGTGATGCAATAAAACTTCTAATTGATGCTTGACACATCAATATAGATGTTTAATAGCTACGCCCCATCAGAGTCCGGGTGGGCAGGGGGCTCCCATGATCACCGCTGCGCAACTCCGCGCCGCACGTGCGCTTTTGGGGATTGACCAGCGCGAACTCGCGCAGCGCTGCGGCCTGTCGCTGCCGACCATCCAACGCATGGAAGCCTCCGAAGGCGTGATCCGAGGCAACGTGGATTCGCTCGTAAAGCTGGTCGACGCGCTGGCAGGCGCCGGCATCGAGTTGATCGGCGAAGGCGCGACCTCGAGCGGCGGCGGCCGTGGTGTGCGGTTGAAATCGTCGAACGGCACACGAACGAGCTGACTATGATCATGCACCCGACAACCGATATCAGGATGCGGCCATGATGCAGGCGGCGCTATGGTTGGTTGCGGTGCTGTTGGCACTGGCGCCGGCCGGAATAGCGCTGTCGATGCAGAAGCGCGGCTCGGCAATGCTTTATGGCGCATGCCTCATCGTCACGACCGCGCTAGTTGGCATCGCGCTTTTGAATCTGCTCGATCCCGCGCATCCCATTCTGAGCGCGACGTTGCCAGTCGGCTTGCCCTGGCTCGGAGCGCATTTTCGGATCGATCCGCTCGCGGCATTCTTTCTCGTCGTCGTCAATTTCGGCGGCGCCGCGGCGAGCTTGTTTGCGCTCGGCTATGGTCGGCACGAGGATTCGCCGGCCCGCGTGTTGCCGTTTTATCCCGCCTACCTCGCGGCCATGAATATCGTCGTACTGTCTGACGACGCGTTCAGCTTTTTGGTTGCCTGGGAGTTCATGTCGCTGACCTCGTGGGCGCTCGTCGTTTCTCATCACCGCAAGGCGGAGAATGTCCGCGCAGGCTATATTTATCTGCTGATGGCGAGCTTCGGCACGCTGGCGCTGCTGCTCGCCTTCGGCGTGTTGGCGGGTGGCAGCGGAGCCTATGATTTCGCAGCGATCCGCGCCGCTCACCCGTCGGCCAATGTCGCGAGCGCCGTGCTGCTGCTGGTACTGATCGGCGCCGGCTCCAAGGCCGGCCTCGTACCGTTGCATGCCTGGTTGCCACTCGCGCATCCCGCGGCACCGAGCCATGTCTCCGGCCTGATGAGCGGTGTGATGACCAAGGTCGCGGTCTACGGCTTTGTGCGCATCGTCTTCGATTTGCTGGGGCCGCCGGAATGGTGGTGGAGCATGGTGGTGCTCGGCGTCGGCGGTCCCTCGGCGACGCTAGGGGTGCTCTATGCACTGATGCAGCGCGACGCTAAGCGTGTGCTGGCTTACTCCACGATCGAAAATATCGGCATCATCTTCGTCGGGCTCGGGCTTGCGCTCGCCTTCAAGGCTGAAGCGATGGGATGGGTCGCGGCGCTCGCCTTCACCGCGGCGCTGTTGCACGTTTTCAACCACGCGATCTTCAAGAGCCTGTTGTTCTTCGGTGCCGGCAGCGTGCTGAATGCCACGGGCGAGCGCGACATGGAGAAACTCGGCGGCCTGATCCACCGCATGCCGCGAACCGCGCTCGCGATGCTGGTGGGTTGCGTTGCTATCTCGGCGCTGCCTCCCTTCAATGGCTTTGTCTCGGAATGGCTGACGTTCCAGGCGATCCTGCTCAGCCCGCAATTGCCGTCCTGGGGGCTGAAGCTGATCATTCCCGCGGTCGGCGGACTGCTGGCTCTCGCGGCCGCTTTGGCAGCCGCCTGTTTCGTCAAATTGTTTGGTGTGAGTTTCCTCAGTCGCGCACGGACTCCGCTCGCCGCCGAGGCACGAGAGGCCGACCGCTTCTCTCTCGCGGCAATGTTTGTGTTGGCAGCGCTCTGTCTCATCGTGGGCATTTTCCCCGGCCTGTTCATTGACGCACTGGCGCCAGCCGCCAAGGCCATGGTCGGCAACAGCATGCCCCACCAGGCGAGCCTGGAATGGTTGACCATTGTTCCGATTGCAGAAAGCCGCAGTTCCTATAACGGTCTTCTGGTTTTCACCTTTGTCCTGCTGTCGGGCTCGATCGCATCCGTGGCGATCCATCGGCTTGCGTCGGATCGGTTGCGCCGCGCGCCGGCCTGGGATTGCGGCTATCCCGACCCCAACCCCGCGATCCAGTACACGGCTGACAGCTTCTCGCAGCCGATCCGTCGCGTATTCGGCACCGTCATCTTTGCCGCGCGCGAGATCGGCGAGATGCCGCCGCCCGGCTCGGCCCATCCCGCGCGCCTCACCGTCTCGGTGCACGATCTCGTCTGGGAGGTGCTCTATGCGCCGATCGGCAAGGTGATCGCATTCACGACCGAGCACATCAACATCCTGCAATTTCTCACCATCCGCCGCTACCTCACCTTGGTATTCGTGGCGCTGGTGCTGCTGCTTGTGGTGGTGGCGATATGACGCTGCTCCGCGATCTCGTCTCGCAAGGTGCGCAGATGCTGCTGGTGCTGCTGCTGGCGCCGCTCTTCACTGGCTATGTGCGCAAGCTGAAGGCGCAACTGTTGCGCCGGCAGGGTCCGCCGCTTTTGCAGCCCTATCGCGACCTGGGCCGCCTGATGCGCAAGGACGTCGTGTTGGCCGAGTCGGCGTCATGGCTGTTCCGCGTCATCCCTTACATCATCTTTGCCGGCACTTGGGTGGCGGCGTCGCTCGTGCCGACCTTCGGTAGCGGGCTGTTGTTCTCCTGGTCGGCAGACCTGATTGCCATCATCGCGCTGCTCGGCAGCGCACGTTTCTTCCTCGCGCTCGCCGGCATGGACGCCGGCACCGCCTTTGGCGGTATCGGATCCAGCCGTGAGGTGATGATCGCCTCGCTCGCCGAACCCGCGATCCTGATCACGGTGTTCGCGGTTGCGATGATCGCGGGCTCGACCCAACTCTCGACCATCGCCGAATTCATGGGGTCGAGCGCGGTGGGTCTGCGCGTGTCCCTCGGGCTGGCGCTGGTCGCGCTGATCATCGTCGCCATCGCCGAGAATGGGCGAATCCCGGTCGACAATCCGGCCACACATCTCGAACTCACCATGGTGCACGAAGCCATGGTGCTGGAATATTCCGGCCGGCACCTCGCGCTGATCGATCTGTCCTCGCATCTCAAACTTCTGCTCTATGTCTCCCTGATCGCCTGCATGTTCATGCCATGGGGCGCGGCGGAACCGCATGCCGGCAACCTGGCGCTCGCGGCTGGTGCCATCGCCTACATCGGCAAGCTCATGGCCTGCGGCATTCTTCTCGCGGTGTTCGAGACCTCGATCGCCAAGATGCGGGTGTTCCGGATTCCTGAGTTCCTTGGCGCTGCCTTGATGCTGGCGCTGCTCGCCACGCTTTTGCGCTTTGTGTCGGGGAGCCTGTAAGATGCACGGTCTCGAATTCGACGTCGCCCACACGCTCGCCGGTTCGCTGGTGCTTGCGAGCTTCATGCTGCTCTATCAGGACCGGCTCTACGCGCTGCTCAACGTCTATGCGTTGCACGCCTTCGTGCTGGCGCTCTCCGTGGCGTGGCAGGCCTTTGTCCAGCATGCCCCGCATCTTTACGTCACCGCTGCGATTGCGCTGCTATTCAAGGCCATCATCATTCCGGTCGCGCTGCACCGGATCATCGTAAGGCTGGGCATTCACCGGGAAATAGAGACTGCTCTCAGCGTCGGGTTGACCATGATCGGAGGCATCGGCCTCGTCGCGTTGTCGATGGTGGTGATGCTGCGCGTTACGCCGGGCGCCGATGCGCTGGCGCGCGAAGATCTCGCCTTTGCGCTTTCCGTGGTGTTGCTCGGTCTTTTGATCATGGTCACGCGCCGCAATGCGGTGAGTCAGGTCGTCGGCTTCATGTCGCTGGAGAACGGGCTGGTGCTTGCGGCGACCGGCGCCAAGGGCATGCCGCTGGTGGTCGAGATCAGCGTCGCCTTCTCGGTGCTGATTGCCTTCATCGTAATCGGCATCTTCCTGTTCCGCATCCGCGAACGCTTTGACAGCGTCGACATCGCAGCCCTCGACCGGTTCCGGGGAGAGCGGCGATGACATTCGATGCGCTCACCGCGCTCCTGCTCATCCCGGCTGTCGCGGCGGCGATCCTCGCGCTGCTGCCGGACTATCGCCTCACCGCCGCACTCAATGTGCTCGCTGCGCTGTTGACGCTGGCAACCGCGATGTCGTTGTTCGTAGTCGAGCCGGCCTCGGGGCAATATCTTCTGGTCGACGACCTCAACAAGGTCTTCATCGTGCTCACGACCTTCGTCGGCTTCACCACCAGCATCTTCAGCGCAAGCTATATCAGTCACGAAATCGAGATCGGGCGGCTGACGCCGACCTTCGTGCGGTTCTACCATGCGATGTACCAGACGCTGATGTTTGCGATGAATCTCGCGCTGGTAGCCAACAATATCGGGCTGATGTGGGTGGCAGTGGAAGTCGCGACGCTGACCACGGTGCTGATGGTTGGCATCTATCGCACCCATGAGGCGCTGGAAGCGGCGTGGAAATATTTCATCCTCGGGAGCGTCGGCATTGCGCTCGCGCTGTTCGGCACCATCCTGGTCTATATGGCGGCGCGGCCGGTGATCGGGGAGGGGACGGACGCGATGGTCTGGAGCGTGCTGGTCGCGCGCGCTGCGCAATTCGATCCGGCGCTGCTCGACGTCGCCTTTGTGTTCCTGCTCCTGGGCTACGGCACCAAGGTGGGCCTGGCGCCGCTGCATGCCTGGCTTCCCGATGCGCATGCCGAGGGCCCGACGCCGATCTCGGCGGTCCTGTCGGGCTTGTTGCTCAACGTCGCGCTGTACGCGCTGCTCCGCTTCAAGATGATCATGGCAGCCAATGCGGGCGCCATCGCGCCGGGGCCGCTGATGGTTGCGATGGGGCTTATCTCGGTGATTTTTGCCGCGCTGATGCTCTATCGCCGGCGCGATATCAAGAGAATGTTCGCCTATTCGTCGATCGAGCACATGGGCATTATCGTATTCGCCTTCGGCATGGGTGGCGCGCTGGCGAATTTCGCAGGACTGCTGCACATGATCATGCATTCGCTCACCAAGTCGGCGATCTTCTTCGCCGTTGGCCATGTTGCGCAGGTGAAGGGCACGCAGAAGATCGCCGACATAGGCGGTCTCACCGTCACCAACCCGGTGCTCGGCTGGGGGCTCGTGCTCGGCGTAGTCGCGATCGTCGGCCTGCCGCCGCTGGGCATATTCATGAGCGAATTTCTCATCGTCAGCTCGACTTTCGCGCGCCAGCCCTGGCTGACCGCGATCCTGGTTCTGGGGATCCTGATCGCGCTTGGCGGTCTGTTCTCGCGGTTGAATGTCGTCGTATTCGGCGAGCCCAAGGGCGAGACCAAGCCCGCCGAAGCGTCTTACGTGCCGATGTTCGCTCATCTCGCACTTGTGCTGGCAGCCGGCATCTACCTGCCGCCCTTGCTGGTCGCGGGCTTCTCCAACGTTGCGAAGCTGTTGGGGTGAGATGCGATGAGCCTTCTCGACCTCGTCCCCCATCATGAGCTGATCGACAGACACCGGCCCTCACCCCGTATCAAAGTCAGCGAGGATGGGTGGTTGACGGCGATCGATTTGTTGGCAACCGGACGTGCGACGCTGCTCGGCTTCTGGGGCGAACCGACAGCTGTGCATGTGGCGCTGCTGGGGGACGCGGATGAGATCGCCGTGGTCAGCCTTGAATGTCCTCTCGGAAAATACCCAAGCGTCGCCGCGCGTCATCCGCCGGCGCTTCGGCTTGAGCGCAGCATCCGCGACCTCTTTGGACTGGAGCCGATCGGCGCCGCCGATACGCGCCCCTGGCTTGACCACAGCGCGTGGGGCAGGCGCGCGCCGCTTGCTAAATCCGCCGCGCCGCGCGTGGACGGTCCTTATCCGTTCCTGCCGAGTGAGGGCGAGGGTTTGCATCAGGTCGCGGTCGGTCCGGTGCATGCGGGAATCATCGAGCCGGGCCATTTCCGCTTCACCGCAAATGGCGAGCGTGTGGTTCGCCTCGAACAGCGGCTCGGTTATGTCCACAAGGGCACCGAATCGTTGATGTCAGGCGCGCCGCTCGAGGTTGCCGCAAAACTTGCCGGCCGCACCTCAGGCGACAGCACGGTGGCGTATTCGTTTGCGTTCGCGCGTGCCGCGGAAGCGGCATTGCAGCTCGACGTGACGAATCGCGCGACGTTTTTGCGCGCGCTGATGGCCGAGCTCGAGCGGCTTGCCAACCACTTTGGCGATATCGGCGCTATCTGCAACGATGCATCTTTCACATTGATGCATGCGCAGACCTCTATCCTGCGCGAGCGCGTCTTGCGCGCGGCGGACACCTGCTTCGGCCATCGGCTGATGATGGACGTGATCGTTCCCGGCGGCATCGCGCACGATATCGCGCCCGAAGGACCCGCCGCGATCCGTACCCTCTCAGCCGAGATCAGGAAGATCTTTCCGCGCCTTGTTGCGCTCTACGACAACACCGCGTCGTTACAGGATCGTACCGTGGCGACCGGCATCGTGAAGCGCGATTACGCGCGCCAGTTCGCCGCCGGCGGTTATGTCGGCCGCAGCGCGGGCCGCGCCTTCGATTCGCGGCGCAATCTGGCTTACGCGCCCTACGATCAACTGTCGTTCGAAGTGCCGGTGCTTGAGGCCGGCGACGTCAACGCGCGGGTGTGGATTCGTATCCGCGAGGTCGAGCAGAGCCTCTCGTTGATCGATCAAATCCTTGATCGTCTTCCGGCGGGCGCGACTGCTACGACGCTCAAGCCAAATGACGCGACTTGCGAGGGCATGGCGCTAACCGAGACCTTCCGAGGCGATGTGCTCGTATGGCTCCGGCTCGATGGCGATGGCCGCATTTCCCGCTGCCATCTGCGCGACGCGTCGTGGTTCCAGTGGCCGCTACTGGAAGCAGCGATCGAAGACAACATCGTCGCTGACTTTCCGCTCTGCAACAAATCGTTCAACTGCTCCTATTCCGGCGTGGATATCTAGCCATGCGAAGGACCCTGCTCGAAAGCCTGACGCGCGGCCCCCTGACCGAACAGCCACCTGAACCCGACCCCGCCGCGCTCGCCGAACTCGCGAAAAATGTCGAGAAGGCGGCGCAGGCGCGGCTCGGCCGCTCGCTGTCGATCCGTCTGGTCGACGCCGGATCGTGCAACGCCTGCGAGTTGGAAATCCACGCGCTTGCCAATGCGTTCTACGATCTTGAGCGGTTCGGCCTGCGCTTTGTCGCGTCTCCCCGCCATGCCGACGTGCTGATGGTGACGGGACCGGTAACAAAGAACATGCGCGAAGCGCTGCTGCGCACCCACAACGCGATGCCCGACCCGAAATGGGTGGTCGCGGTCGGCGGCTGCGCGGCCGATGGCGGAATTTTCAAAGGCAGCTACGCATGCATGGGCGGCGTGTCCGACACCGTGGCTGTCGATCTTCATATTCCCGGCTGCCCGCCGTCACCGACTGCGCTTTTGAAGGGACTGCTCGCGTTGCTGGAGCATGTCGAGGGGAAGCATCGTTGACCTCGGCAGAAGAGGCAACGCCCCAGTAGCGCGACACTTCCCAACACCTCCGATTTCATGAACACTGTCGCTGTCTCAAGACTGCGGTACAAAGGACGATGCTCGATTCCAAGCGCGATATTTCGCTCGCCTGCGCGCTGAGTGCGATTGCAGGCTATGTCGATGCCATCGGCTTCCTGCAGCTCGGCGGCCTGTTTGTATCGTTCATGAGCGGCAACTCCACACGAATGGGCGTAAGCCTCGCGGCCGGCCAATGGCGCCCCGCGCTTGAAGCGCTCGGCCTGATCGCCCTGTTCGTGATGGGTGCCACTGGCGGAAGTCTGATCGCCCGCGGCCGCGGCAAACATCGCCAGCCCCGGCTGTTGCTTGTCGAAGCGGCGCTGCTTGCGGCCGCGGCGATCTGTTATGCGTTCGGTCTGCCGAATGTGGCGGTCGCCGCGATCGTGATGGCGATGGGACTGGAAAACGCCGTGTTCCAGGTCGACGGCGGCGCCGGCCTCGGTCTGACCTATATGACGGGCGCGCTGGTCAAGGTCGGCCAGTTCATCGCGGCGGCGCTCTCAGGCGGTCCGCGCTTCGGCTGGGTTCCGAACCTGCTGCTGTGGGGCGCGATGATTGCTGGCGTTGTCCTCGGCGGGCTCGCCTATCACTGGATCGGGCTTACCGCGATATGGTTTGCCGCGGGCGCGGCGCTGGCGCTGAGCGCGATCGTCGCTGCGGCCAGTGACCAGTAGCACACCATCCGGAAAAGCATGCCCCCGGGCTACGACCCGACGGGTGCGTACCGGCTGTCCTCGCGACAAACGCGGAACGCGTTTGCGCGGAGATTGTGCGCAAACAATAAGATTGACTTCGCGCGCGGGTTGTTCGATTGCCACTCCATGACGGCAACAAGACCCCCAGCCGCGTGTCTGATCGGATGGCCGGCCGCGCATTCGCGCTCGCCGCTGATCCATCATTATTGGCTGCGCAAGCTCGGCATCGCGGGCGGCTATGTGATCGAGGCGGTGCCGCCGGACGAGCTCCAGGACTTCGTGTTTCGCCTTGCGCCCCGCGGATTCGTCGGGGCCAATGTCACCATTCCGCACAAGGAGCGTGTGCTCAAGCTGTCCAGGCCCGATGCGCGCGCCCAAGCGGTCGGCGCGGCCAACACGCTGTGGTTTGCGGATGGCGAGCTGTGCTCCACCAACACGGACGTTGAAGGCTTTCTCAACAATCTCGATGCTTGCGCGCCTGGCTGGGACCGGGCCGAAGAGGTGCTGGTGCTGGGTGCGGGCGGCGCCGCGCGCGCGGTGGTGTTTGGTTTGCTTGAGCGCGGCATCAAGCGCGTGCATCTTGCCAATCGCACAAGGGCGCGCGCGGACACGCTCGCCGATCAATTCGGCGACAAGGTTTTTCCGGTCGCCTGGGAGGCCTTCGGCGACCTCCTGCCGCGCGCAAAACTCCTGGTCAACACCACGTCGCTCGGCATGCACGGCCAGAATCCGCTCGATCTCGACGTCGGCAGATTGCCTGATGATGCCGTGGTCTCCGATCTCGTCTATGTGCCGCTCGAGACGCCGTTGCTCTCGGCGGCGAAAGCGCGCGGACTGAAGACCGCCGACGGGCTTGGCATGCTCCTGCATCAGGCGGTGCGCGGCTTCGAATTGTGGTTCGGGCAAAGGCCTCAGGTGACAGCCGAACTTCGTGCGCTGGTGCAGGCCGATCTCACGGGCGCATGAGCGGACCGATCAGTGAAGCGGATTTTGACGTTCGCTAACAGTTTGTCGCGAGTCCTACATACGAACGTCAAATCCAAAGTTTCCCTGAGAATAACAATTTGCTAGCGGTCCTTTGATTCTAACATTCGCAAAAGTGCCTGCCGGGGAGGGGCGAATGTTAGAATCGGACCGCTAGCCAGGTCGCGTCATTGTGAATCGGAATTTCATGCGGATGTCGGGGTCTGTCATTACATCACGCCCGGCGCCGCCGATCTGAAGTCCCTGACTTAACTGGCGGCAAAATCTTTCAGGGACTTCAGATCGAAAGCGGCACTGGAATCATAGATTTGCTAGTGCCCTTTGCTTTCCGAAGTTCGTACAGGACGTTGCCGCGCTGTCTCACGAACTTCGGAAAGCGGGCACTTGCCCACTGGAGATGCTCCCATGCTGACCCGACACCCGACCCTGAGACGCCCGCTGATCGCGCTTGCCATCGTCGCATCCTCGACATTTGCCGCGATCGCGCAGCAATCTCCGACGCCGACGCGCGTTCGCGGCACCATCGAAGGCGTCGACGGCGATGTGCTAGCGGTGAAGTCGCGGAGCGGCCAGGACGTCAAGCTGCACCTGACCGCGGACGCAAAGATCGTCGGTATCGTCAAGATTTCGCTCGCCGACATCAAGGTCGGCTCCTTCATTGGCACCACCACGGTGCCGGGACCGGACGGCAGCCAGAACGCGGTCGAGGTGCATGTGTTTCCCGAAGAGATGCGCGGCACCGGTGAAGGATCGCGGCCCTACGATCTGCGTCCCAACTCCACCATGACCAATGCCACCGTGTCCGAGAGCGTCGCCGGCAATGACGGTCACACGCTGCTGATCAAATACAAGGATGGCGAGAAGAAAGTTCTGGTCTCGCCGGAAACACCGGTTGTAACCTACGTTCCCGGCGACAGGGCCGATATCAAGCCGGGGGCCAAGGTCATCGCCTTTGTCAAGCAGCTGCCCGACGGCTCGTTCGAGAGCAACCGCGTGAGCGTCGGCCGCGACGGCATCACGCCGCCGATGTGACGCGCGTGGCGGAAGCGTCATTCCGGCGCGCGTGCAGCGCGAGCGCATAGGGAATCTCGAGCAGCAGACTCCACTGTCGTCCTGACGAAAGCCAGGACCCATAACCACAGGCTTGAGTAGTTGTCCAAGTCGCCAGTTGCTGCCTCCGCAACAACGCAGGCCTGTGGTTGTGGGTCCCGGGTCGCGCTCACGATGTTCGCTTGCCCGGGACGACGGAGGAATATTCGAAGTTGGGCGGTGTTTGCGCTCACGGGTGAGCGCAACTTTTCTCGGAGGGCCATCATGTCGATTTTTTCCTGGTCGATGCCGCGCGCAGGCGCGGCGATGTTCACGGCCATCGCCGTGTTCGGAACGGTCGCGTGGGCGCAGCAGGCGCCGACCGTGCGCATTCGCGGCACCATCGAGGCCGTCGACGGGCCGGTGCTGACCATCAAGACGCGCGAGGGCGATCAGGTCAAGGTGCGCATGACCGACAACATCGCCGTCACCGCAATTGCGAAAACGTCGCTGTCCGAGATCAAGCAGGGCAGCTACATCGGTGTCTCCGGGATGCCTCAGCCAGACGGCAGCCAGAAGGCGCTGGCCGTGCACATCTTTCCCGAAGCGGCGCGTGGCACGGCTGAGGGCTTCCGGCCCTGGGACCTCCGTCCCAATTCGACCATGACCAATGCCACCGTCGCGGAAACCGTGGCCGGCGTCGACGGTCAGACCATCCAGGTCAAATACAAGGACGGCGAGAAGAAAATCATCGTGCCGCCGGATACGCCAATCGTTGCTTTCGTCGGCGGAGACAAATCCGAGATCAAGCCGGGCGCGAAGATCATCATCTTCGGGGCGACCAAGAAAGATGACGGCTCGCTGGAAACGGGCCGCATCGGAGTCGGCCGCGACGGCATCACCCCGCCGATGTGACGCGATGCGCCGAAAGCACGTCTCGTCATCCCGGGGCGCGCAACGCGCGAACCCGGGATCTCG
>Ga0070734_10003467_pt1 | contig 16467 bp, 14 predicted proteins | sample Coa_R1_8_FD_66444 | JGI IMG/M metagenome (GOLD analysis project Ga0070734, IMG submission 66444) | Surface soil microbial communities from Centralia Pennsylvania, which are recovering from an underground coalmine fire - Coalmine... | ecosystem: Environmental > Terrestrial > Soil > Unclassified ... | reverse complement strand
GGAACCTTCCAGGACAGGACATCCATGGATCGCATCCTGTTCGCCGTCTTCACACACGAAAATAAGTCACAGGGCGTCAGCACCCCCTTCCTGCTGACACAGAACAATTGACGTTACCCGGCATGAGCCGCATGCGATGAGAATCTGTTCCTGTGTCTTGGCCCGACGCATCAGGCCCGCACCGCAACAGGTGTGACCTGAGGGTGACGCGGGGCCCGCCTCATTGGCGCCAACACCCGCTTGCGGGGAGAGAGTCGGGGTGAGGGGCACTTGCCACAACCACAGAGTCGAAGACTCACGGAGAAGCCCCCTCACGCGGATCGCGCAAATGCGCGATCCGACCTGTCTCTCGCAAGCGGGGAGAGGTGAATCAAGCCCTCGAGATTGGATGAAGCACTCCTAGGGAGGTGTGCATCCGGCGCTGTCGGAGAACGTTTCGCCGCACAGGATGGTGAGACGGTGGTCGAAAGGCGATCCGAGCAGCGGCTTGATTTTCGCGATGAAGTTGGTTGTCGTGGCAACGCCCTGCCAGGCATTGTAGCTCGTCTGATTGTCCCAGATCTCAAGAATTGCGTAACGATTGGGACGGTCGAGTTGCTGCAGGACGCTGTAGCTCAGCACACGCGCACCATTAAGACTGCTGGTCGCGGCACCATAGTCGAGCAGTTCATCCTGCCCCCGCGCTACGTTGCCCTCCTGCAATAGCTCCACATAGGTGATGACGAACAAAGCCCCGGACGGACCGACCGTTGACGGAATGGTGCTGCTGGGCCACGGCGCCTTGAACGACCGCACGAGCCGGTACTGCCGGTCGTCGATCGGGCTGCCGATGCAACAGCTGCCGCCCAGCGCCGGGTTATTCTGTACGTTGAACCGGAACGCCACAGTGTGGGGCTGAGCCAGGTGATCCTTGTAGGCTTCGTAGCTGCTCCAGACCTCGACGATCTCGGAATGGTTCGTGGTCGGCGGAATGAGGTTGAGAACCCGCAAGCTTTGCAAACCAGCATCGTTTTTGCTCTGGTCGCGATACTTGAACAAAAGCGAGTAGCCATTTTGGAGAAAATCGATGCCTCCGATAGTGACCGGAATAACGTCAAAGTGAGCGACGTTATAGATCGGACCACGATTTCTGGCATCCTCACGTTCATCGGCATAGACGATCGACACGAGAATGCCTGGCAATAAACCCAGAACGGAAAGCAGGCGGCAAAATGCGCGCATGGGTATCCTCCCTCGATCTCTGATTTTAAGCGACCCCCAGATTCAAGCCGGCCGAGAATGACGCAGCCGCGTTGCTATCGCAACGATGAAACTGCGATTTTTCAGTTGGGCGCCGGCCTATATGTGAGATGTGGGCGGTGGCCCCGCCCGCGGCGTACGAAACGCGCACACCGCTCTTGACGCCTCGATCAGGATGGGCCTTCTGATCTATGCTTGCGCGAACAACAGGCCGCCCGCGAACGGCCGGGCGCCGCGAGCGGAAAGGGAGGGAATGCCGTGACCAGACCAGGTTTGGCGACCGCGCGCAGCGTAGTGGCTGCCGCGACGATCAGTTTGCTCGGATCGCACGGCGCCGCCTTGGCGGCGGAGCAGTGGAATTTCTACATGCATCAATCGGCGCCGAACTTCGCTACGTCGCGCGGCGCCAAATTGTTCACCGAGCAGGTCGAGAAGGCGACCAACGGCGAGCTGAAAATCAGGCTTCACCTCGCGGGTACGCTGCAGATCAACGCCAGCAACATTACCCAGGCGGTGGGCGAGAACATCGTCCAGATCGCCGATGACCTGTTCAATTCCGGCAACGTGGCGGTCGCCGGCATTCCGCGCCTGCCGATGCTCATTCAGTCCTACGAAGACTTCGCCAAGGCCGATGCGGTGCTCAAGCCCTATATCGACAAGGCGTTCGCGCAGAAAGGCACGACGGTGCTGGCCTCCTACACCTATCCGATGCAGTTCGTGTGGGGCCGCAAGAAACTGGCATCGCTCGACGACGTCAAAGGCATGAAGCTGCGTGTCGCACAACCCGAGCAGGGGGAGTTGGTGCGGCGGTTTGGCGGCGTCTCAATCACGATGAGCGCGCCGGAAGTCCCCTCAGCGCTTGATCGCGGCGTCGTCGATGGGATCTTCACGGCCGGCGTCGGCGCGGTGCTGTGGAAGGATCTCCTCAAGTTCGCGTATGTGATGATTGTGAACGTCAATAACTCGTATTTCATCGTCAATACCGATGCCTACCGCATGCTCGCGCCTGAACTCCAGGCCAAACTGCGCAAGGCCGCGGAGGATGCTGCGCTCTGGGATCAAGACACGATGAAAGCGGAGGAGGCCGACTCGGTGCAGATTCTCAAGTCAGCCGGTTACACTTTTACTCAGGCGACGCCGGCCGAGATCACGCGGGCCGTCGACGCCATGAAGCCCTACTGGGACGACTGGGCAAAATCGCGCGGACCTGATGTCGTCGAAGCGCTCGGCAAAGTGCGGGCCGCGTTGGGTCGCTAGTAATGTTTATCCGTCATCGCCGGGCTTGACCCCGGCAATCTATCGTCATGCGACGAAGATCAGCATGCAAACAAGATGGACCCGCGGGTCAAGCCCGCGGGTGACGACCAAAAGGTGGGTCCTCGCCGGAACACGCTCCAATGGCAACTTTCGACGTCATGCCAACCGCGGCAGAGCGGGACGGCAAACACGCCCGCCCGGGCTCGCTTTCCGAAAGTCCAGTTGAGCGGGTTTGCAATCTTGTCTGTATCGGGGCGCTGATCGTGATGCTGGGCGTGATCGGTGTCGACATCGTTACGCGTGCGGTGTTCAATTTTTCATTTGAAATATCCGATGAGCTTGGCGGCTACATGCTGGTGACAATCGCGTTCATCAGCCTCCCGGTGTGCCAGGTCAATAACAGCTTCCATCACGTCGAATTCGTGCAGGCGCGCTTGTCGGCGCGGGGGCGCGCGATATCCCGCGTGATTTTTGACGCGCTGTCGCTGGCGTTCTGCCTGGCGCTGTTGTGGCAGCTGGTCAGATTCGAGATGTCGTCATGGCGGTTCGACGACCACGCCCCGACCTACCTCGCGACGCCGCTCTGGATCCCACGGCTAGCAATGGTGATCGGCGCCGCGGCGCTGTTGTTTTCCATGGTTCGCACGCTCGCGGCAGACGTCGCAGAACTGCGCCGCGGGAGTGAGACGCTCGGGAGTCGACATGAGCCCTGAGCTGCAGATCATCGTCACGTTTGCGGTCTTTTTCGCCCTGCTGACGTGCGGCATGGCGGTTCCATTCGCCATCGCGGTGCCGGCGATGTTCTACCTGCTGCTGCAAGGAGGGCTGCCCGCGCTCAACAGCCTTGGGCTCGTCAGCTGGGGCAGCATGAACAGCTTCGTGCTTACCTGCGTTCCGCTGTTCATGCTGATGGCGGAGATTCTGCGCGTGAGCGGGCTGAGCAGCCAGATCTATGGTGGTCTCGCCAAGCTCGTCGCGCGGCTCCCCGGAGGTTTGCTGCAGACGAACATCGCGGGCTGCGCGGTGTTTGCTTCGGTGAGCGGTTCGAGCATCGCGACGGCCGCGTCGATCGGCGGCGTCGCCTTGCCGCAGCTCGTTCACCGCCGCTACCACCGGCCGCTCGCGGCAGGCTCGCTCGCGGCAGGCGGCACACTCGGCATCTTGCTGCCTCCGAGCTTCGGCATGATCGTCTACGGCACCTTCACGGAGACGTCGGTGCCGAAGCTGTTCATGGCGGGGGTCATTCCTGGCCTGATCATGACCATCATGTTTATGAGCTACATCGGTCTCCATGCGACGATCTGGCCGAATGTTGCGCCCCGCGAGGCGGGGCCGCGTTCGGTCCGGGAATTGCTCGCCGCGTTGGCGGACGTCATTCCGTTCGCCATTCTCATCGCCGGCACCCTCGGCGGAATCTATCTCGGGCTGGTGACCACCACGGAAGGCGCCACCATCGGCTGCATTCTTGCTTTCATACTCGGCGCGACGTTCGGCCACCTCACGGTGGCCGGCGCGATCGAGGCGATGCGCAACACGGTGAAGTTTTCCGGAAACATTCTGTTCATCATTTTCACGGCCTACGTATTTTCTTACGCGATCAGCTTTGCGGGCGTAGGCGAGAAGGTGACAGCATTCATCGTCGGCCTCGATCTCACGCGACTCGAATTTTTCCTTGCCCTGTTCGTTCTCTACACGGTGCTCGGCTGCCTGATCGAAAGCCTTGGCATGATCGTGATTACGGTGCCGCTGATCTTTCCTGTGCTGCAGAACTATGGAATCGATCCGATCCTGTTCGGCGTCGTCCTTGTTCTCTTTGTCGAGCTTGGCCAGATTTCGCCGCCGATCGGCATCAATCTGTTCGTCATTCAGAGCATATGGGATGGCAAGTTGAGCGAGGTCGTCCTCGGCACGATCCCGTTTCACCTAACCATGTTCGTGGTGCTTGCGCTGGTGATCCTGTGGCCCGACCTTGCGCTGTGGTTGCCGCATCACATGTCGAGATGAGCATGCAACGGAGCACATCGAGAATTCTTACGACCCACACTGGCAGCCTGCCGCGTCCGCGAGAATTGACGCGCCTGTATGCGTTGCGCGCGGCGGGTGCACCGGTGGACGAGGTCGCGATCACAACGGCCGGCCGCGATGCGGTGCGGCGAGTCCTAAGCAAGCAGCGCGAAGTCGGCATCGATGTCGGCAACAACGGCGAGCAGCAGCGCGACTCCTTCTTTCTCTATATCAAGAGCCGGTTGTCCGGCCTCGGCGGAAGCTGGGAACGGCCGTCGCGTGCCGACGTCGACCGCTATCCGGAATTCAAGCGCATGTGGACGGAGCAGCATGCGTCCCGCACCCAGGTTTCCGCACTCGGCGGCCTGCCGAAGGCGACTGGCGAGGTCAAGTATCTTGACGCCCGCGCGATCACGGAGGAGTGCAGCCATTTTCAGAACGTGCTGGCGGAAACACCTGGCGTTTTTGTCGAGCCGTTCATGAGCGCGCCATCGCCGGGAATCGTGGCGATGGCAGTTCGCAACGAATATTACGCTACGCTTGACGCGTATCTCGCCGCGCTCGGGTTCGCCCTGCGGATCGAATATGAGGCGATCGTAAAGCACGGTTTTCTCCTTCAGATCGATGCTCCCGATCTCGCGCTTGAGCGCCACATCACGTTCAAGGATAAGCCTGTTGGCGAATTCGTCGGCTTCGTCGAGCAGGTGGTCGCCGTCATCAATCGGGCAATCGCGGACATACCGCGTAACCGCGTGCGGCTGCATGTGTGTTGGGGCAATTCGGAATCGCCGCACGATTGCGATGTCCCGCTCGAGGACATCTTGCCGGCGTTGCTAAGGGCCAATGTCGGCGGCCTCGTGTTGCCGTTCGCCAATCCGCGCCACGCCCACGAATTTCGATGTTTCGAGAAATTTCGGCTCGCGGACGACCAGATCCTCGTCGCGGGCGTGATCGACAGCCTGACCAATTTCGTCGAGCATCCCGAGGTTGTGGCGGACCGTATCGAACGGGTCGCAGCGGTGGTCGGCGACCCCACTCGGGTTCTCGCCGGCACGGATTGCGGGTTCGACACCTCAGCCGGCTGGGGGCGTGTCGCGGAGGATGTGGTTTGGGCGAAGCTCGCGAGCCTGCGCGACGGCGCCCGCCTTGCATCGCAGCGCCTTTTCAATTGATTGGGCGAGGTTCAGGCGGGCAATGGCACAGGGCCAGTCAACCTTGGACTTGATCTGGCCTGACGCGCGAAAGAACGTCATTGACAATGCTCGCAGCACGCCTCGCCTTCCCACGCCTCTCGCCCCTCGCGGATCAGGAACCAGACCACCCCAAGCGACGCCATTGCATCTACCCACCAGGCGCCGACGAGAAGCTGCGCCACCAGCGCGCCTACGACCACGAAGGCGAGCCAGCCGCATGTGATGCTTTCGACCGCGTCTGCGCGAAGCGCGCGGCTGCCGAGGGCTTCGGCGATTTGCAGCTTGCGCCTTGACAGCAGGGACATGACTGGAATCGTGAGCAAGCTGAGGACAAGACCGGGCAACGAGAATTCCGCTCCTTGCTGGGTCCACAACTTCCACGCCGCGCTCGCGACCACGTAGGCGGCAAGCGCAAACAGCAAAGCCCCACAGAGTCGCGACGCCATTCTCTCGGCCTCCTCGGCGAACATCTGCCCGCGCCGAAGCTCAACGGCCAGGCGCCAGACCAGGACGGCGGCCGACGCAAGCTCGATCACGCTGTCTATGCCGAACGCCAGGAGCGCGAGACTCCCGGCCGCGATGCCGGCCCCAATCGCCACCGCAGCTTCAATGACCATCCAGGCGATGGTGACGTACTCCAGCCGAAATGCTTGCTCGATGAGGGCGGCCCGGTTGTCGACCGCTGAGGATGGACCCGCAATGCTCATTTGGGAACCCGACAAGTAGGCTGATTCTAACGGCGGCGGGGTGTTCACTTTTTAGCTTACCCGCGAAGTCGGCTTAATATAATAAGCCAACTTTTGGGCTGACCAGAAGATCCAACTGCGAATTTCCGGACGCCATGAACCGTCGCGCTCCAGCCCATTGAGGGTTTGCAGAGGCGATGGACCCAAGGCCGACCCTGAGACTCAGCTACGGCAAGCCCGGCATGGTAAAGCGCGTATTGATCATCGGGGGTTACGGGAATTTCGGCAGCCATATCGCGCGCAGCCTCGCAGGCAGTAGCGACATCAGGCTACTGATCGGCGGACGTTCCGTTGCCAAGGCACAGGCCTTGATCGCGGCCATCGCTCCCGTCAATGCGGCCGAGGCCCATGCGATCGACATCGACGGCGACTTGGTTGAGGCGCTCGCGCGGATTGCGCCCGATATCGTAATTCACACGACCGGCCCTTTCCAGGCGCAGGATCATCGGGTCGCAAGGGCCTGCATCGCGCAGCGCTGCCATTATCTCGATCTCGCAGACGCGCGGGATTTCGTGGTGACCATCGGCTGTCTTGACGCCGACGCCAAAGCACGCGACGTGCTGGTCGTCAGTGGCGCGAGTTCAGTACCATGCCTGACCGCAGCCGTAATGGATTTCTATCTGCCCTGTTTCGCGCGACTGGAAGCCGTCGACTATGGCATCAGCGCCGCACAACATACCAATCGCGGCCTTGCCACTACGTCGGCCGTGCTGAGTTATGTCGGCAAACCAATGACGATGCTGCGTAACGGGCGCATGAAGAAGGTATTTGGCTGGGAGGACACGCACGCCGAGTACTATCCTGAGCTGGGCTGGCGGCTTTTCGGCAATTGCGACATTCCCGATCTGGCGCTGTTTCCGGCGCGGTATCCGACGCTGCGGTCGATGCGCTTTGCGGCCGGGCATGAGCTGAAGCTGCTTCATCTCGCAACCAGAGTACTAGGTGCGCTGGTCCGTATCGGCGCCGTCCAGTCGCTCGACCGCCATGCGCGCTTTCTGTTAGGTCTTGCTTTCCTGTTTGATCGCTTCGGTTCCGGGCGAAGCGGCTTTCACATGATCCTCACCGGCATGGGCCACGACGGTCGGGCCAAAGAGCGCCGCCTATACCTCATCGCCCGTTCGGGGCATGGGCCTTATATACCCTGCGTACCTGCGATCCTGCTGGCGCAACAACTGGCCACAGGAGTTTTGAAGAGGCGTGGAGCCATGCCTTGCCTCGATCTCATTGATCTTGATACCTATCTCGGTGCTCTCAAGGGGCTCGATGTCAAAGTCATCCGGGATGCCATCGATGCCTGAGATCTCTGCCCAGGCCTACAGCTACCGAGCCGATCCGGCGGTCCCATTGTTCGATGACAGTCGTGCACTGTTTGTGTTCGACGGAGTGTGCGTGCTGTGTTCGGGCGGCGCCCGGTGGTTCATGCGCTTCGATCGGCGGGCGAACATGAACTTCACGTCGATGCAAGGGCCGCTTGGCCAGGCGCTCTATCGCCACTACGGGGTCGATCCCGACGAAACGTATTTGCTGGTGGCCGACGGCCGCGCGTTTACCGCCTCACGCGGCTATCTCGAACTCTGTGCCCTGTTGGGCGGCCTCTGGCATATGCTGCGCGTCTGCGCGCTCATCCCCGAACGGTGGCGCGACGTCCTCTATGCAGTCGTAGCCCGCAACCGCTATCGCTGGTTCGGCCGCGTCGAATACTGCTCGCTGCTCACGCCACAACAGCAGGCGCGGCTGCTATAGACGCCAGCGGATTGTGCCCTTGGCTGCCGTGTCATCTACTCCTGCGCCTGCCACGTCGCCTGGGTGACCTCAAGCTTCACGGCTACGTCTTCGCGGCCTCCGCCATAATGGGCGCCGCGCACCGGAGCGGCCCCCAAATGATCGAGCCCGATGGCGACGCGTACGTGCTGGTCAGTGGCGCAAATGCCGTTGGCCGGATCGAAGCCGACCCAGCCGAGATCCGGGACCTGAGCTTCGGCCCAGGCGTGGCCCCCCTCCCGGACGATCGTGCCGTCGCCGGGGCGGAAATATCCGGCAACGTAGCGTGCCGGCACGCCGAGAGCGCGTGCAACGGCGATGAAGATTTGGGCGAGATCCCGGGAGACGCCGCGTCGACTCCCTAGGGCTTCACTTGCCGAGGCGGCAGCCGAAGTGGACTCGCTGTCGAAGGCAATATCCTGATGTATGTGTGCCAACAGATTGTGCAGAGTCGCAAGCGTGTTGGCTGCGGTCGGCCGAGGGAACTGCGCCGCATAGGTCAAGATCGCTGTGTTCGCAAAGGTGAGCGGGGTCTGGCGCAGGAACAGGCTCGGCGGGAAGCGTTCGACCGCGCTCCTCACCAGCCCGGCGGTGTCCGCGGTCTCTACCTCGCCTTCGACCAAGAGACGCAGCTCGGAGATAGGACCGGCAACCGAGAAGGTATGGGTGATGTTGCCAAAGGCGTCTTCCTGCGGTTCAAGCCGGCAGTCGGCCGACACATCGATTCGCCAGTTCACAACGTACTGGCCGGCATGATTGCGGGGCATCAGCCGCAAGGCCTGGATCACACCTGTGCAGGGAACATCGTAACGATACACGATTTCGTGCGCCACGCAGATGCGCATGGATTGTCCTTGCAATGGCCCCGGTCGGCCCCAGCCCACTCGCCCCCGGTAGGGGTTTACATCAGATATTGAGAACTTACGGCCGCCCCCAATGCATTGTTGTCAGCAATGAATTCGGTGATGAATTCATGCAAGCCGGATTGAAATATCTCCTCCATCCGGCTGTTCTGCAGCCGGGTCCGGACGGTGCGCGCCTTTCGCTGAGCGTGTCCCTGGCGCCCATAGGCTGTAGCGATCATATCGCAAAAACGCACCAAGTTCGCATAGCAGCTCGCCAGCGAACGCGGCATCTGCTCGTTGAGGATGAGGAGGTCGGCAACGAGCCAGGGCTTCAGGTTCTCACGATAGACCCAATGATACGCGGTGAGCGCCGAGACGGTGCGCAGGATTGCGGCCCATTGGTAATAGTCGAGCGGGCCGCCGACCGGCTCATCCGCGGGCAGCAGCATGTGGTACTTCACATCGAGGATGCGCGCAGTGTTGTCGGCGCGTTCGATGTAAAGGCCGAGCCGGGAAAACCAGTAGGCGTCGTTGCGCAGCATGGTGCGGTACGCCGACCCGTCGAAGCGCAGCGACGTTTCCTGGACCCAATGCAGGAAACGCAGGAACTCCTCTCGCGAAGAGAGGCCGTTGCCGAAGCGCTTGAGCTCAAGCCATGCGCCGTTGATGGTTTCCCACGTCTCGATCGTGAGCGCGGTGCGTACCGCGCGGGCATTCTGGCGCGCAATTTCGATGCAATTGCGGATCGACGAGGGATTCTCGACCGAGAAGGCCAGGAACTCGGTCACAGTTTCTTCGTTCGCCTCGCCATGCCGCGCGAAAAAAGACTCGCGGCACCCGGCCGTCGCCACCGCGGTTTCCCATTCGTTGGTCGTGCCCACATACGCGAGCGGCAACGCGGTGAGCCGCATGCTGGTCTCAAGAACGCGCGCGAGATACTCCGCGCGCTCGACATAGCGCGCGAGCCAATAGAGGTTATCCGCGGTACGAGAGAGCATTCTTGGTCCCCATGCGTCCAGATTCGTAGGGCGGGCAAAGGCGGCCGAAGCGGCGCGGAAATGGTTTGGCAGTCGTTCCGCCTTTGCCCACGCAGTCCGATCTCGCAGCTCCGACAGGGTAGGCAAAATCGCTGGCGGAGCATCTTCAAAGTCTCATGCTGGGCGATTTTGTCCACCCTACGCGTCTCATGCGTCGAGCACCCAGGTGTCTTTAGTGCCTCCGCCCTGACTCGAATTCACCACGAGCGACCCCCGCTTGAGCGCAACCCGCGTCAGTCCGCCCGGCACGATGCGGGTCCTGCCGCGGCCAGTGAGCACGAACGGGCGCAGGTCGACGTGGCGGGGTGCCACGCCTTCCTCGACGCAGGTCGGACAGGTCGAGAGCGCGAGCGTCGGCTGGGCAATGAAGTTTTCCGGGTAAGACTTGAGCTTGGCACGGAACGCTTCGATGGTCGCCCGGTCGGACTTTGGACCGACCATCATTCCGTAACCGCCGGAACCGTGGACTTCCTTGACGACGAGCTGTTCGAGGTTGTCGAGGACATAGGACAGGTGCTCTGGCTCGCGACATCGCCAGGTCGGCACGTTTTTGAGAATCGGCTCCTGCCCGAGATAGAACTTCACGATCGCAGGCATGTAGCTGTATACCGCCTTGTCGTCGGCGATACCGGTACCGACCGCATTGGCAAGCGTCAGGTTGCCGGCCTGGTAGACCGCCATCAGGCCGGGGATGCCGAGCGCCGAGTCGGGCCGGAAGGCGAGGGGGTCGAGGAAGTCATCGTCGATGCGTCGATAGATCACGTCGATGCGCTTAAGTCCTTCCGTGGTGCGCATGTACGCAAATTCGCCCCTGACCACGACGTCGCGACCCTCGACTAGCTCGACGCCGAGTTTGTCGGCCAGAAACGAGTGTTCGTAATAGGCGGAGTTGTAGATGCCGGGCGTGAGCAGCACGACGGTCGGGTCCGAGGAAGCACTCGGGGGCGCCACCGACTTCAGGGTGGCGAGAAGCTCGTCCGGATAGTTCTCGACCGGCGCCACACGGTGGCGCGAGAATAGCTCCGGAAAGAGCCGCATCATAATCTCGCGGTTTTCCAGCATGTAGGAGACGCCGGACGGCGTGCGGACGTTGTCCTCAAGAACGTAGAACGTGTCGGCGTCGACTCGCACGATATCGATGCCGGCGATATGCACGTAAACGTCGTGGGGTACGTTTATCCCGTTCATTTCCGGACGAAAGACCGGGTTCTGGAACACGAGATCTTCGGGCACGATGCCGGCGCGCAGTATGTCGCGCCGTCCGTAGACGTCCTTGATGTAGAGATTGATGGCCTTGACGCGCTGTTCGAGTCCGGCACGCAAGGTATTCCATTCCGCAGACGCGATGATGCGCGGCAGCACGTCAAAGGGGATCAGTCGTTCGGTGGATTCCGCTTCGCCATAGACCGCAAAGGTGATGCCGATGCGACGGAACAACAGCTCCGCCTCGCGACGGCGATGGTCCAGAATCTCCGGAGCCAACTCGTGCAGCCACTTGTCGAGGCCTGCGTAGGCCGGCCGCACCTGGCCGTCGCTTCCGCTCATCTCATCGAACGCCAAGGCCATACACGTCCCCTCACCGCAAATGGGCCGCGAACCCCGGTCTGACGGACAACATAACGAAGTTCGCACACAAACAAAGCAAACTTCGCGCCAAAGACGCGCCGACAGAGGGTGGGCGCGGCAATTGACCCGACATCGCAAGATGCGAGTCCAGTCGCTTGATAATATCGGATTCGTGCCGGTCTGGATAACGCGGGGGCGACCCTTGGGTCGCCCCCGTCGCCGGCGGACACAAAGGCGGTGCGCAAACGGGCGGCCACGACGGGGCACCCCAAAAGGCTAGTTGTGCCGCTCAATGGCCGGCGGCGGCGCCGGCTTGGGTCGGCTTCTTCATCAGCATTGCCATGATGCCAAGGCCGATGAAGAGAAGGGTCAGCAGGAAGAACACATCCGCGAACGCCATCACGACGCCCTCGCGATGCGTCAACAAGGTGAGCTGCTTGAGGGCCATCGCCTGCGCATCGCTGCCATAGCTTTGAAACCGGCTCGCGAGATTATTGAGCATTTCCAGCGCCGACGGACGCGACCAGGTCACGGCCTCGTGCAGGCGGGCGAGGTGAAGGTCGGTGCGGTCGTTCAGGATCGTGGTGAGGCCGGCGAGCCCGACGGCGCCGCCAAGGTTGCGGGTCAGGTTGTAAAGACCCGACGCGTTCTTGACACGCTCAGGCGGCAGCGTGCCGAGCGATATGTTGTTGATGGGGATGAACGAAATCATCAGCCCGATGCCGCGGAAGATCTGCGGCCAGAACAGCTCCCAGAAATCCCAGTCCTTGGTCAAATACGTCATCCACCAGGTCCCCACCGCAAACAGCAAGAAGCCGATGAGCAGCATGACTCGCGGGTCGAGGCGATTCATGAGGCGTCCGGCAATCGGGGCGGTCGCGAACATCGCAAGCCCCGAGACGAACATGGTCTCGCCGATCATCAGCGCGTTGTAACCGCGGATTTGCGCGAGATAAACGGGATAGAGGTAAGTCAGCCCATAGAGGCCGATGCCGAGCACAAAGGAGAACAGCGAACCCAACGCGAAATTGCGGTTGGAAAATGCCTTAAGATCGACGATCGGCTCACGGGCCAACAAGACTCGCGCGAAGAACGCGACGGCAGACAGTCCTGAAACCCAGGCACAGATCAGAACCGTGTCGTCGCCGAACCAATCGTTCCGGGGCCCTTCCTCCAGCACGTATTCGAGCGCCCCGAGGAAGCCGGCCATAAGGATCAGTCCCGACCAGTCAAATCGCTCGAACAGCTTGAAATCCGGCTGGTCGAAATCGATCAGGGCGAATGTGACGAGCGTAACCGCGACGCCGGGTCCGACATTGATGAAGAAAAGCCAGTGCCATGACAGAGTATCGGTTAGATAGCCGCCCACCGTGGGGCCGATCGTCGGCGCCAGCGTCGCCACCAGTCCGATCAGAGGCGTAATCAGGCCCATCCGGGAGCGCGGAAAGATCATGAACGAGGTCGCAAAGACGGTCGGGATCATGGCGCCGCCTATGAAGCCCTGAATCAGCCGCCAGACGATCATTTCGTTGATTGAGGTCGAGAGCCCGCACATCAGGCTAGCGATGGTAAAGCCCGCGGCGGACACGGCGAAGAGGATCCGCGTCCCGAGCGCCCGCGACAGAAATCCCGAGAGCGGGATCATCACGACCTCGGCTATGAGGTAGGCGGTCTGGACCCAGGAAATCTCATTGCTGCTGGCAGAGAGGCCGGCCTGAATCTCGGTCAACGAGGCGGACACGATCTGGACGTCCAGGATCGCCATGAACATGCCGAAGACCATGGCAAGGAATGCCACGAGCCGGCGCGGCTCGATCCGATCGGATGGGGACGCCGACGGGGCGGTGCCGGCATCGAGGCTCAAAAGCTTCACGTTAGCGGTTGGATCACTTGCGCTTGCCATGGAAACCTCCGCTGCGAATGCTGTGCCGCCTACGCCTTCGGGGCAGTTTTATCGCGCCCGCCCGGGCATAGGGGTGCGAGCCGCCATGGCGGTGCTGGTGTTGTCGGCGACCGCGCCGGACTTGGTGTCGACGCTCACGACGACCGACATGCCGGGACGGAGCAGACCCTCCGCGGCCGTCGCGGCCGGCACCTCGATGCGGACCGGCAGACGTTGAACGATCTTGGTGAAATTGCCGGTTGCGTTGTCAGGCGGCAGCAACGAGAACACCGAGCCTGAAGCGGGCGCGACGCTGACGACGCGGCCGTCCAGCTTGTGATCCGAATAGGCATCGACCGCGATGGAGACGGACTGCCCGGGCCGCAGGCGGGCGAGCTGAGTTTCCTTGAAATTCGCATCGATGTAGACCGCCTCGAGCGGGACCAGGCTGGCGAGACGTTGCCCAGGCTGGACGAGGTCGCCGACCTGAATGGCGCGGTTGCCGATCACTCCATCGAACGGGGCGCGGATGACGGTGAACGAGAGGTCGCGATCTGCCTTGGCCAGCGCTGTCTGCAGTTGTTGGAGTGTTCGGGTTGCTTCGACTTGCTGGGCCTTGAGCACATCGACGTTGGCCTGGGCCGCCTCGAGTGCGCCCTGGGCGGCTTGGACGGCGGCATTGCCTTGGTCGCGATTGGACTGTGCCTGCTCGAGGGTTTGCCGGCTCGCGAAACTGTGCGCGGCCAATTCCTGTTGGCGCTTGAGTTCAAGTTCCGCACGGGTGGCGCCGGCCTGCGCAGAGAGAAGCTGGGCTTTGGCCTGATCGACGGCCGCGAGCTGCGCCTCGATCTGCTTGCCGATACGATCAATGGTTGCCTGCTGGGTGGCGACATTATCGCGCGCAGTCTGGACCGCGAGCCGATAGTCCCCATCGTCGATGCGCGCGACCACATCGCCTTCGTGGACATGCGTGTTGTCGTCGACCAGAATGTCCGACACATAACCCATGACCTTGGCTGAAAGCGTCGCATTCTTGGCGCCCACATAGGCGTCGTCGGTTGAGACGAGAAAGCGGCCGGCGGTCCACCAGTAGTCGCCATACCAGCCGCCCCCGGCGAGCGCGAGCAATGCGCCAAAAGCCAATGCGGCCGTCCTGCCGACGTGCCGGCGCGGTTTCGAGGCGCCGACGTGAGGATTGCTGGAAGGGGCCGGAGCGGACTTGTTGCGCTCCTGGGGCGCCGGGGCGGGTTCCGCTGGCGGGCTGGCTTGATACGCTTTTGCCGGCAGCGTTTCGGCGGGTTTTGCGACCGCAAGGGCTACATCGGTTCTGGAGTCACTTGCCGTAGACGTTTCCGCCGGCCAATCTTGCCACTCACCATCGTCGCTGATCAGGGGGTGATATTGCTGTCGTTTCCGGTACATTTGCAGCCCTCCAGATTCACCATTGGTACAAAAATGCGTGATGACCGAACGGTTCGGTTCGAGCGTCCTTGTATTAAGGGAGTTCGGCCCCTATTTCAATGGCCGAACGGTTCGGTCAACGATTTGTGATGCGACGCACAATGTGTTGCAATTCCACAACTGTGATGTTGTATTTCCGCAACAGAGTCGGAGGAAGAAATGTCTGACGTTCAGCTTGCGGTGCCGGCCGGACAGGACAGCGCCAAACGGCGGCAGATCATGAATGGCGCCCGCGCGGTGTTCGTAGCGCAGGGCTTTGATGGCGCGAGCATGGGTGAGATCGCGCGGCAGGCCGGCGTTTCGAAGGGCACGCTTTACGTCTACTTCGATAGCAAGGAGGCGCTATTCGAAGCGATCGTCGAGGAGGAATGTCCGGCTCAGGCCGAGCAGGTGTTCGCGCTCGATTCCAGCGACCATGATGTTGAAACTGTGCTGATGCGGCTAGGGTGTGCCTTCGTGCGGTTCGTGTCTCGGCCCGGCGGGCTGTCACCGCTTCGGACGGTGATCAGCATTTCGGAGCGAATGCCGGCAATCGGGAAGCGATTCTACGAGGCAGGGCCCGCCACCGGTATAGCGCGGCTGCGCCGCTATCTCGACGACCAGGTCGCAGCAGGCTATCTCGCAATCGAGGATACTGAACTGGCTGCGGCGCAGTTCCTCGACTCCTGCCATTCGACGGTGTTCAAGCCGCTGCTTTTCAACTTTGGCGAATCGCCAACCGACGAGCGGATCAATCATGTGGTGGGCACTGCGGTGCGCACCTTCATGGCGGCCTACCGCCGGCGTTGATCCTCTCTCAACGTCATTGCCGGGCTTGACCTTTTTTCGGCTTGACCTGGCTTGACCCGGCATTCCCTAAGGGGCGGCTTCCATCCGCTTCTCGGGCGCGACTGCGGGCTGATTGATCGGGCTGCGCCGTATGGGTAACACCTGCGCCATCGCGTCCATAAGGCGGGCTTCGAAGCTCTCCAACCAAGCAAAATCGTTGAAGCGCGAATTCTCGAACGCGGCCAGAGCCGCGGCGGCCAGGAAAGGAAGGCTTTGCACCACCAGCACGCAGCCGAACAGATTGATTTCCCGCACCCGCTCCCAATTCGTGCCGAACACCACGAACCCGCCTAGCATCAACAGGCCGCCGAGGACCGCTTCTTCGAATGCCGGGAAGGCGACCCGTTTGCGGGCGGCACCACCCTTCGCGGTGCGCACGAAGGTCAGGTGGTCTTTGATGATGCCGTTGGCGACGGCGCGCGCGACGGTCCACTGCATCGCCATCGCGGCCACCATGGCACAGGCCGCGTGCGTGGGGGTGATCGCCACGCGGCGACGATAGAGTGCGACAAAGTGCACGATCGAAATCACGAAGGTCGCGATGATGGGCAGCGTCAATATCTTGTCTGGCACCGCGATGCCGACAAACGCCACAACCGGCACCCAGATCAGGTTGAGGATTGCGACCACGACGCCAACGGTTTCGGC
>Ga0070734_10003466_pt1 | contig 16471 bp, 11 predicted proteins | sample Coa_R1_8_FD_66444 | JGI IMG/M metagenome (GOLD analysis project Ga0070734, IMG submission 66444) | Surface soil microbial communities from Centralia Pennsylvania, which are recovering from an underground coalmine fire - Coalmine... | ecosystem: Environmental > Terrestrial > Soil > Unclassified ... | reverse complement strand
ACCAGCTGCCGGCCCGTGTCGGGCCAGACGATCTACGGCGTCTGTCTCTAGCCCACCGCGAGGAAGCGTCCGTCGCGGACGGACCCTGAAGACGCGGCGGGACGCAACAGCGGTTCTTCACCGTTTTCAACGAGTTGGCGAGCGTCGTGGAGAGTCCACTCCGCACCTCGTTGCCTGACGTACAACGGGGCGCCGCACGGTTCCTGGCTAACCCGTCGGAATCGGGTCGTGCGGGGCGCGGCCTGTCTCTTGCTGAGCTGGACCCCGTACGTCCACTGCACACATAGGAGGGGGCCATGGTGAAAGTGAGGATGGTGCGCGCCATCGCGCTGGGGTCGACGGTCGCGGCGTTGGGCTTGCTGGGGTGCGCCGACGAGACGGAGGGCGACGTCTCCACGTCGGAGAGCGCGCTCTCCACGAACTACTGGCAGAACTGGTCCAGCGGGACCGCGCCGAACTGCAGCAACCTCGGTGGAGGCCACTACACCTGCAGCTGGACGAGCGCTGCCGCCAACTTCGTCGCCGGGGTGGGATGGAACCCCGGACAGAACCGAACCATCGGCTACAACGCCGGGACGTTCGCGCCGAACGGCAACGCGTACCTGTCGCTCTACGGATGGACGACGAACCCGCTCATCGAGTACTACGTCGTCGACTCCTGGGGCACCTACCGGCCCACGGCGGGGACGTACATGGGGACGGTCACCAGCGACGGCGGGACCTACGACATCTACAAGCACCAGCAGATCAACCAGCCGTCCATCCAGGGCAACCAGACGTTCTGGCAGTACTTCAGCGTCCGGCAGTCGAAGCGGGCTACCGGCGTGAACAGCAACATCACCTTCGGCAACCACGTGAGCGCCTGGGCCAGCCATGGGATGACCCTCGGCTCGAGCTGGAACTACCAGATGCTGGCGACCGAGGGCTACAACAGCAGCGGCTCGTCCAACGTGACGACCTGGTAGAGGGCCGCCGCGGCGAGCTCGAGCCCCGGCTCACCTGGCCGGTGCTCGAGCTGCCGCGCGCCTGAGCGTGCCGCTTGGAGCGTGAAGCTGAGGCGCGCTTCATCGTGCACCCCCGGCGGGCGATGGGAGACTTGGTGCAGAACGAGGGGAGGCCCGACATGATTCACGAAAGCCTGCTCGTCGTCACCGCCGGTGGAGAGTCGATCGGGAAGGTCATCCACCACGACGGAGACGACACGTTCCTGGCCGAGGGCGAGAAGGTGTTCCCCACCGACTTCGCGTTCCACTACGAGAGCAACACCGGCGTGTGCGAGGAGGGAGCGCTGCTCTTCACGTTGACCGACTACTCTGACGAGGAGCTGGCGGCGATCGTGGGGACCTCGCGCCGCCGATAGTCTCCCGCGGTGATCCACCCGCGCGGGCGCTGCGCCGCCGGTTGGCGGTTAAGATGAGGCGGTGCGACGCGCGCCGTGGCTGGCACCGCTCCTGCTCGCGGGGTGCGTGCACGGCGTCCAGGGATCGAAGGCGCCGAGCGCGGCGCCCGGGACCGGCGTGTGCCCGCCCGTGCCGGCGCCCGCGGCGGCGGTGTTGCACGACTTCCGGGACCGGCTGTGGGCGCAGGCGGCCCAGGATCCGACCGCGTTCGTGTTCTCGTTCCCCGACACGGTGGCGGCGTTTGCCCGCGAGAACCGGGCCATCCTCGCCGAGGAGGCGCGGGTTCGATTCCTGGGGCTCCCCAAGCTGGAGGTGCCCGCCCTGGACACGCTGGCCGACGATCCGCGGGCGAACGGAGAGGTCGCTGATCGGATCCGCCAGCTGATCGCGGACCGAGCGCCGGACCGCGACAGTCCACCGCCGACCCAGCTCATTCGATTGGCCACCGACCTGACCGATCGCTTCCAGCTCGCCCGCGCGTTCGCGCTGGGCTGGAATGCGGTCCCCTCCGGGGGCGCGCTCGTTCGCGAGCAGCTGATCGACCTCTACGCGCCGGCGCAGGTCGTGCGCCTCAACGACGACCCCCTGCACCCCGTCTTGGCTCTGCCGAAGCGAGACGATCTGTTCGTGATCTGGTTCGTCCGGAAGGACGAGGGCGGCGACCTCCCCGGTCGCATCCGCTGGGTGCGCCGGAAGACGCCCGAAGAGCCCCCGCGCGTCCCTCGCGACGCCGACGACGTGGCCCGAGCCATCTCCCTCGACATGCAGTCGGTGGCCGTTCCGGACACCGTTCGCGATCAGGATCTGGGCCGGTATCTCGAGGCGCAGAACCAGGCGATACGCGAGCGCTGGATACCGCCGCACAGGGACTTGCTGCGCCAGCAAGGGGCGTGTGCGTTCCGCCGGCTGCCGCTGCAGCCGCTGCCCGACCTCGCGGCCTGGCAAGACGCGAGCGATCAGTGGACGCCGGCCCCGACCTTGCCACGCCAGGTCTGGAACGCCGAGACCGTGTTCGAAATCGTTCGCACGCTGGTGGCGATACGCGAGCGGTCGGCGACCGAGGCGCTGACGATGAAACAGCTCTTCGACGGGGTCGCTCCGCCCATGATCACCCGCGCCAACAGCGATCCCGACCACCCCGTGCTGGCGCTGGTCGAGAACGGGACGGCGTTGATCGTCACCCTGCGCATCTCGGACGAGAACGGCTACCGCCTCGAGTCCGTGAGGTACGCGCGCCGCGGCCCCGTCCGGAGGTTCTAACCTCGGCGGCCGCCGACCTCGAGGATGATCCGGCGCAGCTGGGCGAAGTCGATCGGCTTGACCAGGTGGTGGTCGAAGCCGGCGTCGCGGGAGCGGCGGAGGTCGTCCTCGCGGCCGTACCCGGTGAGCGCCACCAGCGTCGGGCAAGCGGCGCCCGCGGCACGCAGCCGCGCGGCGACCGTGTAGCCGTCCATTCCCGGCAGCCCGATGTCCAGCAGCACCAGGTCGGCCGGCGTGGCGCCCGCCGCGGACAGGGCGGCGTGGCCGTCGTGCGCCAGCGAGACCTCGTGGCCGGCCAGCCGCAGGAGCCGCCCCAGCATCTGCGCGGAGTCGACGTTGTCGTCGACGACGAGGACCCGCAGCGGCGCGCCCGGCGCGACGCCCGGGGCCGGCGCCGGGTGGGCCGGACGCTGCTCGGCCGCGGGCGCCAGCGGCAGCCTGACCACCAGCTCGGTCCCGCGCCCCGGCCCTTCGCTGAATGCGCGAACCGACCCGCCGTGCATGTTGACCAGCGTCTGCACCAGGGTGAGGCCGATCCCCAGCCCGCCCTGCGTGCGATCGAGCGAGCGCGTCCCCTGAGCGAACAGCTCGAAGGCCCGCGCCAGTAGCTCCGCGGTCATCCCGATGCCGTCGTCGCGGATCCTCACCACGGCCTGGCCCTCCTCGACGGCCGCGGCGAGCGCGATGTGCCCGCCGGGGTCGGTGTACTTGGCCGCGTTGTTGAGCAGGTTGTCGAACACCTGCAGCAGGCGCGTGGGATCGGCCTCCAGCTCCATCGGCTGCGGGGCCAGCGCGATCGACAGCTGGTGCCGCTTCTCGAGCATCATCCGGTGGCTCACCTCCATCGCCTGCCGGAGGAGCACGCTCAGCTCGACCCGCTGTCTCTGGAGCTGGATCTTGCCCTGGCTCACGCGCGACACGTCCAGCAGGTCGTCGAGCAGGCGCTTCATGTGCTTCGCCTGCCGCGCGATGACCTGCCTGGACTGGGCGCCGGGATCTCCGTCGCCCGGCGCCAGCTGCTCGAGGACCTCCACCGCGTTCAGGATGGGCCCCAGCGGGTTGCGCAGCTCGTGCGAGAGCATGGCCAGGAACTCGTCCTTGCGGCGATCGGCCTCCCGCAGATCGTTCAGCGCGCGCTCGCGCTCGCGCTCCAGCCGGCGCCCCTCCGTCACGTCGGTCAGCACCGCGACGGCCCCGTCGGCGGCGCCGGCCGCGTCCAGCGTGCGCGCCGCCGCCAGGTGAACCCAGCGGGGCCCACCGGGATAGGGGATCTCCAGCTCCAGCTGGACCGACTCGCCCTCGAGCACGCGCGCGAAAATCGGATCGAAGACCCGAAACGCGGCGTCGCCGACCAGCTCGGCGATGTGCGCGCCCACCAGCTCCTCGGGCGTCTTGCCGAACCGCGCGGCGTAGCTGTTGTTGGCCCACACCACCCGCCGGTCGCTGTCGTAGCGCGCGATGAAGGCGGACGTGGTGTCGGCGACCAGCTGCAGCTGCTCGCGGCCGCGATGGATCTCCGTCTCGGCGCGCTTGCGCTCGGTGACGTCCTGGCAGGTCCCGACCACGTGCATCGTCCCGTCGGCCCCGGGGTCGAAGTCGAGCCAGCTGTGGATCATGCGGACGCTTCCGTCGGGGCGCACCACGCGGTACTCCGACTGGTACGACTCGGCGCGCGCCAGGTTGGGGCTCCGCCGGGCCTGCATCGCCCCGCGCTCGTCGGGGTGCACGCGCGAGTAGAACAGCGCCAGGCTGGTCGGCGTGCCGGGCTCGACCCCGAAGATGCGGTACGTCTCGCTCGACCAGAAGAAGCTCCCCGGCACCTCCGAGAGCTTCTCGTCGAAGGTCACCTCCCAGCTCCCCAGCTGCGCGGCCGCCTGAGAACGCTGCAGCAACCGCTCGCTCCTCCGCAGCGCCCGTTCGGCGGCCTTCGTCTCGGTGGTGTCGGTGATCAGCGCGACGAAGCCGCAGATCCGTCCGTCGTCGTCGCGGTGGGGCACGTACGAGGCGCTCACCTCGCGGAGGCTGCCACCCTCGAGGACCACCGTGTTGTCGAAGGCGACCTCCTCGCCGGCGAGCGCCCGCTCGGTGTACGGCTTGACGGCGGCCCAGGCCGACGGGCCCAGCACCTCGTCGGCGGACTGCCCCACGATCTCCTCGCGATGGCGGCCAAACCACCGCGGGTACGTGTCGTTGACCCAGACGTACCGCACGCTGGTGTCGAGGTAAGCGATGAGCGCGGGCAGGGCGTTGGCCGCGAACGCCATGCGCTCCGCCGCCAGTCGCGCCGACGCCTCCCCGATCTGGGGCCCCGGCGCTCCGTCGGGCGGGACATCTCGGGATTTCACGGCGCGGACTGTCTCGCGTCGGAGCCGTCATCGCAAACGGCAAGCGATCCACCTCACATGGCGTCATCGACGTCCCGAGCTTGGTCGCGCTTGAACCTGAACGCGCGTTCAGGCAGCATTGGTCGTGTGCCTCTACGCGCGCTCGATCTGGTTCGCGACCCGGAGATGGCCCGGGAGATCTCCGCGCATCTGGTCTCGCTCGAGCGGCTGGGCGAGGCGCGCGGGCGGCGGACCACCGGCCTCACCGCGCTCGATGAGCTGCTGGGCGGCGGGTGGCCGCGCGCCGCCCTGAGCGAGATCGCCGGGCGGCGGTCGTCGGGGCGGACGGCGGTGGTGCGGGCGGCCCTGGCGGCGGCGATCTCGGCCGGAGAGTCGACGGCGCTGGTCGACGTGGGGGGGACGCTGGACGCGCGGGCGGCGGCGGGCGTGGCGGGAGCGCCGACCGCGCCGGCGCTGCTGTGGGTCCGGTGCGACGCCGCGAAGGCGCTGAAGGCGGTCGATCTGGTGGTGGCGGCGGGCGGGTTCGGGACAGTGGCGCTCGATCTGTGCGACGCGCGGCTCAAGATCCCCGACGCCGCCTGGGTGCGGCTGCGACACGCGGCGCGCGCGCAGGGGACGACGGTGCTGGTGGCCACCGGCGCGCGGCGACTGGGTGCCTTCGCGGCGGCGGCGATCGATCTGGGCGGCGCGCCGGCGTTCGACCGGCAGGGCCCTCCCCTCTTCACCAGCCTCGCCGCGCGCGCCGAGCGCGTCAGGAACATCAACCGCGGGGACCCTGAGGGGGTCCCCGCCCCCTCCCGCGACGGGCTCCGCGCGGCGAAGCCGAGCTCCGCCCAGGCGATCGCTTCGGGCGCGTCCCAACAACAACGGCCGCCATGCGTCTCGCTTGTGTTTACGTCCCGCAGCTAGCGTTGCAGGCGGCCCTGCGGCGCGCGCCCGAGGCGCGGGAGGCGCCGGCGGCGTTGCTGACGGCGCAGGGGAAGGCCAAGCCGCGCGTCGTCGAGCTCGACGGGCAGGCGCGCAGCGCGGGCGTGCGGCCGGGGATGACGGCGGCACAGGCGGCGGCCGCCTGTCCGGGGCTGCGGCTCTTCACCGCGACGGCGGCCGAGCTCGAGGCCGGCGCGGCGGCGCTGTGCGACGTCGGCTACGCGTTCGCGCCGCGCGTGGAGCGCGACGGCGAGCGGATCTTCTTCGCCGCCGACGATCTGGGGCGGCTCTACCCGGAAGGAGAAAGGGCCATCGCGCAGGCGGTGCAGGCCCACGCGGCGCGGCTGGGGTTCGGGGCGCGGGTGGCGATCGCGCCCGGCAAGGGGAGCGCCCGGGTGGCGTCACGGGCGTACGAGCTGGCGGTCGTGCCGGCCGAGCGCGCGGGGGCGCGCGCTTTTCTGGCGCCGCTGCCGATCCCGTACTTCACCGACGACGGCGAGCTCGGCGCGGCGTTCCGGCGCTGGGGGACCCGCACCGCCGGCCAGGTGGCGGCGCTGCCGGTGAGCGCGGTGGCGCTGCGGCTCGGTCCGGCCGGGGCCGCGGTGGCGCGGCTGGCGCGGGCGGAGGACGACGAGCCGTTCGTGCCGCAGCTGCCCCCCGACGCGCTCGAGGAGGCGGTCGAGCTCGACTATCCGATCTACGAGCTCGAGCCGCTCGCCTTCGTCCTGCGCGGCCTGTGCGACCGGGCGCTCGAACGGCTCGCGGGGCGCAGCCTCGCCTGCGCCGGCCTGACGCTGCGCCTCGCGCTCGAGCCGCGCGGCCTCGACGTGCGCGAGATCCCGCTGGCGGCGCCGACCCGCGAGGCCAAGCCGATGGTCGAGCTGGCGCGCCTCGATCTCGCGCGCCGGCCGCCGGCGGCCGCCGTGGTCGGCGTTCATCTGATCGCGCTGCCGGCGCGCGTGAGGGCGACGCAGCTCGACATCCTACGGCCGGCCGGGCCGGCCCCCAACAGGCTGGCGGCCACGCTGGCGCGCCTGGCGGCGCTGGTCGGGCCGGACAACGTCGGCACGCCGGCCGCCGTCGACAGCTGGCGCGAGGAGGCGATCGCCATGCGCGGGTATCCTCTCGATGGGGGCGCGCCGCGCGGCGCGTCCGAGCCTGGCGATGAGCCGAAGCTCTGCCTCCGCCACCGCCGCCCCCCCGAGGAGATCGAGGTGATCATGGAGCGCGACGGCCCGGCCGCACTGCGCGGCGCCGAGACGACCGCCCGGGTGCTGGTCGCCGCCGGGCCCTACCGCTTGTCGGGCGAGTGGTGGACCGAGACCGGGAGCTGGGCGCGCGAGTACTGGGACGTCCACGCCTCCGACGGCGCCGTCTACCGGCTGCACCGCGACGGCCGCACCGGCCGTTTTTATCTGGACGGCTATTACGACTGAACGTTTTCGTCTATGATTTCGGCATCTCCACGATGCGCATCCCCCCCGCGCGCCTCGTCTTCACGAGCGCCTATGTTCTTGCCCTGATCTGCGCGGTGGGCTGCGCCAACCGCGGCATGGTCGCGCCCGGCGACGAGGGCGGCAGCGGCGGCACCTCCCTCACCGGCGGAGCCGGCGGCGGCGGTGGCAAGGGCGGCGGCGGCGGCAAGGGCGGTGGCGGCGCGGCCGGCAAGGGCGGCGGCAGCGGCGGCTCGAACGTCGACGCCGCCTGCACCCTGCTGACCGACGCCTCGGTCGACCACTCGACGTCGGTCTGCAGCGCCCTGTTCAACTTCGAGGGGAGCGGCAACCTCGAGGGGGCCCAGAGGACCCCGGGCACGCAGGCGTTCACCGCCAACATCTCGCAAGGGACGACGCCCAACACCTATTGCGGCACGGGCTCCCTGGCCGTCCCGGCTGTCTTCAACGGCACCGGAGCGAGCTCCAAGGGCGAGGTGGACATCCCGCTCGCCGCAGACGCGGGAGCCGTCGACCTCACCGGGAAGACGCTGACCGTCCACGTCTCGGCCACGAACGTCCCCTGCACGGGGGGCCCGCTGCTGACCGTCGGTCTCGTCACGATGAGCGGCGTGATCTATCCAATCCGCAACGTCCCGGTGACCTCCAACTGGACGACGGCCACCGCGGCGGCGCTCTCCGGAACGGGTATCGACTCCGTCCTCCGGATCGCGCTCGACGTCTCCGACTTCAACAATTACTCGGGCACGATCTACTTCGACGAGATCAACCTCCAGTAGCCGCCCCGCGGCAACCGAGGGTCTTGCCTAAGACTGAACACATGTTCAGACTAGGCCGGTCGTGCCCGCGGAGACCGACTACGTCGAGCTGCGCTGCCGGTCGGCGTTCAGCTTCCTCGACGGCGCGTCGCCGCCCGAGGAGCTGATCGCGGCGGCGGCGCGACAGGAGATGGGCGTGCTGGCGCTCGCCGATCGCGACGGCGTCTACGGGGCGCCGCGCTTCGCGGCGGCGGCGCAGCGGGCGGGGATCCGGCCCCTCACCGGCGCCGAGGTCACGCTGTGCGACGGGCCGCCGGTGCTCCTGCTGGTGGCGACCGCGGCCGGCTACCGGCACCTCTGCCGGCTGCTGACGCGCGCGCGCGAGGGGCTCGGCAAGGCCGACCCGCCGCGGGCGACGCGGGCGCTGCTCGCCGAGCACGCGGAGGGGCTGGTCGCGCTCGCCGGCCCGACGCCGCGCGACGATCTGGCCGACCTCTGCGCGGCCTTCGGGCGCGGCAACGTCTACCTCGAGCTCCAGCGTCACTTCGACGCGCGCGAGGCGTGGAACGAGCGCGCGGTGACGGCGCAGGCGGAGTCGCTGGGGGTCGGCCTGGTGGCGACCAACGACGTCCGCTACGCGACGCCGCGCGAGCGCGTGGTCCACGACGTCCTCACCTGCACGCGCGCCAAGTGCACCGTCGACGAGATCGGCCGTCGCCTCGCGCCGAACGGCGAGCGCTGGCTCAAGCCGCCGGGAGAGATGACGGCGCTGTTCGCCGACCGGCCGAGCGCCCTCCGCGCCACGCGCGAGATCGCCGACCGGTGCCGGTTCTCGCTGGCCGACCTCGGCTACACCTTCCCCAAGTACCCCGTCCCCGCCGGCGAGACCGAGCAGACCTATCTCGAGCGGCTCTGCGCCGCGGCGGTCAGCCGCCGCTACGGCCCGGCGGACGACCCGTGGCTCCCCAAGGTGCGCGCCCAGCTCGCCCGCGAGCTGCAGATCATCGGGCGGCTCGGCCTCGGCGGCTACTTCCTGCTGGTCTGGGACATCGTCGAGGAGGCGCGGCGGCGCAACATCATGATCCAGGGGCGCGGCTCCGCGGCCAACTCGGCGGTCTGCTTCGTCCTCGGCATCACCGCCGTCGATCCGGTGAAGATGGAGCTGCTGTTCGAGCGCTTCCTCTCCGAGGAGCGGGTCGGCAACGCCGGCAACATGGCCGACCGGATGCCCGACATCGATCTCGATCTGCCGTCGGGCGACGCGCGCGAGCAGATGATCCAGCACGTCTACGCCACCTACGGCCGGACCGGCGCCGCCATGACCGCCAACGTGATCACCTACCGCCCGCGCATGGCGGTGCGCGACGCCGGGCGGGCGATGGGGTTCTCGGAGGAGCAGCTCTCGCGCATCTCCACGCACCTGCCCGGCTGGACGGCGGACGAGGGGCGGACGCTGACCGATTACTTCGAGATGGCGGGCTTCTCGCCGCGCGAGCGGCGGACGCGGCTCGCCGCGCGCGCCGCCGCCGGCCTGCTCAACCTGCCGCGCCACCTTGGCCAGCACTCGGGGGGGATGGTCCTCTGCGGCGGCCGGCTCGACGAGGTGGTGCCGCTCGAGCCGGCGGCGATGCCCGGGCGGGTGGTCGTCCAGTGGGACAAGGACGACTGCGCCGACATGGGGCTGGTCAAGGTCGACCTCTTGGGCCTGGGGATGATGGCGGTGCTGGCCGACGCCTTCCCGCTGGTGCGGCGGCACGAGGGGATCGACCTCGACTGCGCGCGGCTGCCGCCCGACGACCCGAAGGTCTACGACATGCTGTGCGCCGCCGACACCGTCGGCGTGTTCCAGGTCGAGTCGCGCGCGCAGATGGCCACCCTCCCCCGCATGAAGCCGCGCAAGTTCTACGACCTGGTCGTCGAGGTGGCGATCATCCGTCCCGGTCCGATCGTGGGGAAGATGCTGAACCCCTACCTCGAGCGCCGCGCCGGCCGCGCGCTCATCACCTACCCTCACCCGTCGCTCGAGCCGGTGCTGGCGCGGACGCTGGGGATTCCGCTGTTTCAGGAGCAGCTGATCCGGATGGCCATGCTGGCCGCCGGTTTCTCGGGCGGTCAGGCCGACGAGCTGCGCCGGGCGATGGGGTTCAAGCGCTCGATCGAACGGATGAACGTGATCGAGAAGGACCTGCGGGCGGGGATGACCGCCAACGGCATCGTCGGCGCCGCGCAGGAGGAGATCGTCCAGGGGGTGAAGTCGTTCGCGCTCTACGGCTTCCCCGAGTCGCACGCCGCCTCGTTCGCGCTCATCGCCTACGCCTCGGCGTACCTCAAGGCGCACCACCCGGCGGCTTTTCTCGCGGCGCTGCTCAACAACTGGCCGCTCGGGTTCTATCACCCGTCGACGCTGGTGACCGACGCCGCCCGCCACGGCGTGGTGTGCAAGCCCATCGACGTCACCGCGTCGGGGTGGCTCGCCGACCTGGAGGACGGCGGGCGCGCGGTGCGGCTCGGCCTCCGCGCGGTGAGCGGCTTCGGCGAGGCGTTCGGGCGGCGCGTCGAGGCGGCGCGCCGGGCGGCGCCGTTCACCTCGCTGGCCGACTTCGCGCGCCGCACCGACGCCTCGGACGGCGAGCTCGAGCGGCTGGCCGAGATCGGGGCGTTCGCCGCGCTGGGGGGGACGCGGCGCGCGGCGCTCTGGCAGGTCGAGGCGCTCGGCCGCAGCGGCGAGCTCCACCGCCGCGGCTCCCAGGCCGAGGCGCTTCCGCCGTCGCCGCTCCCCGAGATGTCGGCCGAGGAAGAGCTTGCCGCCGACTACGCCGGCACCAACCTGACCATTGGCCCGCACCCGGTCGCCTTCCTGCGGCCCGCGCTCGACCGCCGCGGGATCACGCGCGCCGCCGATCTCGGCGCCGTGCCGCAGGGGCGGCGCGCGCGCGTGGCGGGCGTGGTGATCGTCCGCCAGCGCCCGGGGACCGCCAAGGGATTCGTGTTCATCACCGTCGAGGACGAGACCGGGTTCGCCAACGCCATCGTCACGCCCGACCGGTTCGAGCAGGACCGGCAGGTGATCCTCGGGGTGACCGCGCTGATCATCGAAGGGGTGGTGCAGAATCAGGACGGCGTCGTATCGATCAAGGCCGATCGCTTCGAGCCGCTCGGCGGAGGCGCCGGAACGGTCGACGTATCTCACGACTTTCACTGACACCTTTCCCGACGGTGGCGCAGGTTGACGAGGGCGCTTGTCGTGCCCACATCCAGGTGAGGATCGCCAGAGCGGCGACCCGTTTTTTCATGTCAGCCTCTGCTCTGGCCGCCATCTGGATCGCTGCGCTGCTCCCCGGGACCGCCGTCATCGTGCTCGTGCTGGTCAAGCGCGCCGCGAGCTCCCACGGCGAGGAGGCCCGCGCGCTCGCCCGGGCCGAGTCCCCGCCGCCGGCCGGCACCCCGGCCGCCTCGGCGGGCGGCACCAACGGGGGAGACGGCCGGGGCGCGGATCCGGGGCGCGACCTCCTCCTCCTGCGGATGAGCCACGACCTGCGGGGGCCGCTCGGTTCGCTGGTCACGCTTTGTCAGCTGCTGTCCGAGGGGGACGCCGGCCCGCTCTCGATGAAGCAGCGCCAGTACGTCGAGGTGATCCGGCGCAGCGGCCAATCGGTGCTCTCCCTGATGGACGACATCCTGGATCTGGCGGCGCTCGAGTCGGGTCGCGCCGAGCTCGAGCCCGAGGTGGTCGACCTGGGCCCGCTGGCGCGACAGTGCGCCGACGCGCACGACAGCTCGGGGCGAGAGAACGAGATCCCCATCCAGGTCAGCCTGCCGCGCGAGCCGTTGCTGGTCTCCGCCGATCCGCGCCGGCTGACCCACCTGCTCGACCGGATGATCGAGCACGTCCTGGCGGCGACCGAGCACGGCTACGTGGAGATCGCCGTCGAGGAGGCGAGCGGGCAGGCGCTGATCCGCGTGCGAAACACCCGCGACGGCCTGTCGGAGGCAGCCCGCCACCCGCTGGCCTACGAGGGGGGCGGCTCCGGGGACGGCGACCCGGCGGAAGCGAGCACCGCACCGCTGCCGATCGCGGTCGCCGGCCGGCTGGCCCGCCAGATCGGGTTGCCGATCCAGGTCCGCACCGGAGCCGACGAGGGGCTGAGCCTCGAGATCGCCGTCGCGCTGGCCCCCTCGGGCGCCGCCGCGATCGCGCGCCCCGCCCAGGCGCGGACCGCCGGGGGTCGGATCCTCCTCATCGACGACGACGCCGCCGAGCGCCTGCACGTCACGGCGCGGCTCGAAGAGGCGGGCTACACCGTCACCCCGGCCGCCTCGGGCAGCGAGGGGCTGACGCGGCTGCGCGACGGACGGTTCGACGTCGTGGTGCTGGACCTGGTGATGCCGGGGGTCTCGGGCCTGGAGGTGCTGCGCGCCGCGCGCACCGACGAGGCGCTGGCGCACCTCCCGTTCATCGTGCTGTCGGCCCTCTACATCACGCGGAGCGAGCGCGCCGTGCTCGGCCCCGCGGTCGCCAGCGTGGTGCGCAAGGGGGAAGGGACGGCCGACGAGCTCCTGCGGGCGCTCGAGCGGGCGCTCGCCTCGGCTGCGGAGTCGCACCTGATGGGCGACCGCCATGCCTAGCCTCGGGCGCCGTCCCCGGCGGCTCGTCTATCCGACGATCGGCGTCCTGCTCTCGGTGGCGCTGGTGCTGGGGCTGCTCGCCCTTCAGGGGTGGGTCGGCCACCGCGCGGCGGTCCCCTGGAAGATCGCCGACGAGCTCCGCCGCCAGCCGCTGGTGTACGCCTATCTGCTGGTGGCGACGGTGGCGATCACCTCGCTGCTCGGCTGGCTGGTCGGACGCAAAGAGGATCTGCTGGAGGCGCTCTCGGTGACCGACCCGCTGACCGGCCTGGCCAACCGGCGCCGACTGCTGGCCGCCTTCGCCGACGAGCTGAATCGGAGCGCCCGCTACGGGACGCCCCTGGCCCTGCTGCTCATCGATCTCGATCGCCTCAAGGAGATCAACGATCGGCGCGGCCACGCGCAGGGCGATCGCGCGCTGCAGCTGGTGGCCGAGAGCCTCCGCAAGAGTTGCCGCGCCACCGATCTCCCCGCCCGCACCGGCGGCGACGAGTTCCTGGTCCTGGCGACCAACACCAGCGCGAGCGAGGCCCTGGCGCTGGCCCACCGCGTCTGCGCCACCGTCCGGCGCCTGGGACTGCCGTCCGACAAGGAAAAATCCGTGCCGTCATCCTTGCCGGGCCTGGGCGTGACCGTCTCGATCGGGGTGGCCGATCTCGACGACGTCACGATGCCCACCTTCGTCGCGCTGCACGCCGCCGCCGACGGCGCGCTCTACGCCGCCAAGGCCGCCGGACGCGATCGGGCCCTGGCCGCCCCGCCGCGCGCCGAGGCCGGCGCCCACCCGTCGTCGGCCGACCGACGGTCGGCTACATTCCGCCAGTCGCCGCCTTGACGGCGACCCGGGACAGCTCCAGGTATTCCGCGTAGAGTCTGCGAAGCCCATGCTCGACATCCTCCTCGTCGATGATGAACCCGACTTTCGGGTCCTGGTGGGCGACGCCCTGCGCGACGCCGGTCATCGGGTGAGCCTGGCCGCCAACGGCGCCGAGGGGCTGACCCAGATCTCGTCGAACGTGTTCGACGTCATGATCTGCGACATCCGGCTCCCCAAGGTCGACGGGCTGACGCTGTTCCGCCGGGTGCGGCAGGAGTCGCCCAGCACCGACGTCATCCTCATCACCGCGCACGCCGCCATCAACGACGCGGTGTCGGCGCTGAAGGAAGGCGCCTACGACTACCTGACCAAGCCGTTCGACATCGACGAGGTGGTGCTGCAGCTGCAGCGGATCGCCACCCAGCGGGCGCTCAAGCGCGAGCTCGAGCAGGCGCGCGCGGAGCTGTCGCAGCGCAAGTCGAACGGCGCCAGCCAGGGCGCCGGCGCCATCATCGGCCGCAGCCCCCCGATGCTGCGGCTGCTCGATCGGATCGAGACCATCGCCCAGAGCGACGCGCCGGTGCTGATCACCGGCGAGAGCGGCACCGGCAAGGAGCTGGTGGCGCGCACGCTGCACGAGCGCAGCACGCGCCGGTCGAAGCCCTTCATCGCCGTCAACTGCGCGGCGTTCCCCGAGACGCTGCTGGAGGCCGAGCTGTTCGGCCACGAGCGGGGCGCCTTCACCGGCGCGGTGAAGCGGCGCGACGGACGCTTCAAGGCCGCCGACGGCGGCACGCTGCTGCTCGACGAGATCGCCGAGGTCCCCCTGCCCGCGCAGGCCAAGCTGCTGCGCGTGCTGCAGGAGGGGACCGTGGAGCCGCTCGGCACCAACGAGTCGACCCGCGTCGACGTGCGCATCATCTCGGCGACCCACCGCAACCTGCGCGATCGGATCAAGGAGGGGCGCTTCCGCGAGGACCTCTACTACCGGCTCAACGTCCTCGACATCGAGATCCCGCCGCTGCGCGAGCGGCGCGGCGACCTGCCGCTCCTGCTCCAGTACTTCCTCAACAAGTTCACCCAGCCGGGCAAGCCGCCGTCGACGATCTCGCCGCGCGCCTGGGCCGTGCTGTCGCAGTACCACTTCCCCGGGAACGTCCGCGAGTTCGCCCACGCCATCGAGCACGCGGTGGTGCTGGCCGGGGGCGGCGAGATCGAGGTCGAGCACCTGCCGGGCGGCATCACCGGCACGCTCGACGGCGGCGCCAGCACGCCGGCCGGCTCGCTCCGCTCTCTCTCCGCGGCCCTCAAGGAGTTCGAGCACGAGTACCTGATGCGCGCGCTCGCCCAGGCCAACGGCAAGAAGATGAAGGCGGCCGAGATCCTGGGGATCTCGCGCAAGAACCTGTGGGAGAAGCTCCGCCTGCACGGCATCGCCGCCGAGTCCGAAGCCGAAGACTAGGGCGCGCGCTTAGAACGAGCGGGTGAACACGGCCCGCACGCGGGCCATGCGGGCGTCGAGGTCGGCGGCCAGCGCCTCGGGCGTGGTCCCCAGGCTGCGGGCCAGCGCCGGCAGGTCGCGGGGGGAGACGACCGCCTGCGGGCGATCCAGCAACAGGCGCAGCCGGAGCGCGGTCCGCCGCAAAACCGCGTAGTCGTCCCGCAGCGACGCCGGCCAGCCGAGCGCCACCAGCCGCTCGAGCGCCGCGCCCGTCGAGGTGGTCCGCACCTCGGGGTCGGCGGCGTGGCGCAGCTGACCCAGCGCCACCAGCAGCTCGACGTCCATGATCCCGCCCGGATCGAAGTGCAGGTGGCGCGAGCCCGGCGGCACCTTGCCCCGCTCGCGCTCGACGCGCTCGCGCACCCGCCGCAGGTCGGCGCGGAAGCGCTCGTCGTCGACCGGCAGATCGAACGCCAGCCCGGCCAGCGCGCGCGCGCGCCCCTCGCGCTCGGCCTCCGGCTCGTCGCTCCAGACGATCCGCGCGCGGAGCAACGCCACGCGCTCCCAGGCGGCCGCCTCCTCGCGGTGGTAACGCTCGAACGACCGCCAGGAGGTGACCAGCAGCCCCTGCTCCCCCGACGGGCGCAGCCGGGTATCGACCTGATAGAGGCGCCCCTCCTCCAGCATCGCCTCCATCGTGGCGATGAAGCGCACCGCGGCGCGGGCGAACCATTCGCGGTGATCGACGCCCGAGGCGCTCTCGCCGTCGGCGCCGTAGAGAAAGACGAGATCGAGATCGGATCCATACCGCATCTCGCGCGCCCCCAGGCTCCCGAGCCCGAGGACGGTCAGGCCGGTGCCCGGTCCCCCCATCCGCGCCGTCAGCGCCGGGAGCGCGGCGCGGATCCCGGCCCCGAGACAGAGCTCCGCGAGGCAGGTCAGCTGCTCGCAGACCTCGATCGCCGACAGGCTGCCAGCCACGTCGTGCAGGCCGATGCGCAGGATCTCCTCGGTCTGGAAGATCCGGATCGCGCCCAGGATCCCCTCCTCGTCCTCCGCCTCGGCGAGGCGCGCGTCGAGCCGCTGTTCCAGCTCGCGCCCCGACCGCACGCGGGCGCCCAGGCCGTCGACGAACGCCTCCCACATCTCCGGATGGCGCACCAGCATCTCGGCCAGCCGGTCGCTGGTCCCGAACAGCGTCCCCAGCATGCGGACCAGCCGGGGCTGATCGCGCAGCAGCGTCATCAAGCCCACCGAGCCGCGCAGCGCGAGGTCCCGGAAGTGGCCCAGCGCGCGATCGGGATCGGGCGAGGCGATCGCCTCCTCGAGGAACGCCACCGGCATGCGCGCCCCCACCAGCTCCAGCGTGTCGGCGGCCGCCTCGACGTCGCGGAAGCCGGCGGCGGCGACCCGCCGCTCCAGCTCGTCGCGCCCGCGCATCGG
>Ga0070734_10003465_pt1 | contig 16477 bp, 12 predicted proteins | sample Coa_R1_8_FD_66444 | JGI IMG/M metagenome (GOLD analysis project Ga0070734, IMG submission 66444) | Surface soil microbial communities from Centralia Pennsylvania, which are recovering from an underground coalmine fire - Coalmine... | ecosystem: Environmental > Terrestrial > Soil > Unclassified ... | reverse complement strand
GAGGACGTTGGGGGTGCCCCCTTCGAGGAAATAGGGAAACTCCCGCGGCTGGGTTTCGCTGGCGGAGTCGCCACCGGTTCCTCCTTCGCGCCAGGCGCGCACGTGGACCCGTGGCCCCACATACAATGCTCCTGTCCCGGTTGGGCCCAGAAGTGCCTTATGGCCGGGAAAGGCGAGCAAGTCCACGCCCTGGGCTTGCACATCGATCGGCACGACTCCCGCGGTCTGTGCTGCGTCCACCACGAAGAACAGGTCGTTTTCCCGAGCGATTTGTCCGACCGCAGCGATCGGTTGGATGGTGCCGAGCACGTTGCTGGCATGGGTCAAGGCAATCAACCGGGTGCGAGGCGTGATCGCCCGGCGGAAGTCATCGGGATCCACCGTGCCGCCGCCGTCGGCGTGTAGGCGGGTCAATGCGATCTGGCCGGCCAGCTCCAGCGCCCGCAGCGGCCGGCTGACACTATTGTGCTCCAGATCGGTGGTCACGACGTGGTCTCCCTCCGAGAGCACGCCTTTGAACGCCATGTTCAAGGCATCGGTGCAATTGAGGGTGAAGATGAAGCGCTCCGGCCCTTCGCCGTGGAAGAATTGATTGAGCAGATGGCGGGCATCATCGAGGGCCCGTTCGGCGGCCAAGGCCATCTTGTGCCCGGCCCGGCCCGGGTTGGCGAGGTCTTGGCGGGCGAAGCGATCGAGTGCCTGATAAACCGCTTCGGGTTTAGGAAAACTGGTGGCGGCATTGTCGAGGTAAATCATGCGGCTCAGACCGTCGAGGCTAGGAACGCATTTACATGCTTTTATTACGGCGGAAGGTTCCGAAAAACCGAGACTTTTCGAGATTATACGCCGAATTCGCCGGCTTACCAGGGCGAACCGGCGTGGAGGAAGTGTTGCCGGACCACACGCCGCTTCAACGTCGTGGCCGCAAAATCGCCGTTCCAAAAACATTTGCGGTCGGATGGTTTTTGCTTACAAGCCTGGGCAGTGCTGGCCATCCTGATACTCGTGCCGTCGTCGGCCGAGGCCCAATGCGGTCATTACGTCCTCATTGGCGGCAAATCGATGAACAAGGCCCACGCTGCCGATGCTTCCATTGCAAGGTGCGCGAGGCGGCCAATCGCATGAAGTGCCAAAACAATCTCAAGCAGCTTTGCGTGGCACTCCACAACTACCACAGTAGCTATGGCTCATTTCCACAGAGCCGAACACTTCCGAACGGATCTTCTTTCTCCGCCCATAGCCGCTTGTTGCCGTTTATGGAGCAAGATGCCGTCTATCGGCTCATTGATTCCAGCCTTCCCTGGTCTGACGCGAAGAATGCTGCGGCGTGTGCTGCGATCGTCTCCTCGTTCATCTGCCCTTCGGACATCTTGGGTGCTGTGCCACCTGATCGTGCGCCGACCAATTACCGCGCCAATGAAGGGACCAGCCTGGTGATGTGGTACGGACCTTCGGATGCCAACAAAGTCAACGGCGGCATGCCCTCCCCTAACGGGCCCTTTTTCGTGAATGGTCCCTACAAGGTCGCCGATGTCACCGATGGCACGAGCAATACCGCTGCCTTCAGCGAACATGTCACCGGCGATTTCAATCAAGGAATCGCGACGGATATGGGAGACACTTTCGAACCGGGGACTTATCCCGACACACCGGATAAGGCCATCGCGGACTGTCAGGCGGTCGATATCCAGGACCTGAACAAACAGGGCTCCTCCAACGTCGGCGCACCGTGCCTGTATGGCTATCACTCAACGACGAGCTACTGGCATTCCGCCCCCCCGGTTCCCGTTCGTGCATGTATCCCCCCTCGCGGATCATGACGACGGCCAACAGTCGTCACACCAACGGCGTCAACGTCGGTTTCTGTGATGCGTCCGTGCGCTTCCTGGCCTACACGATCAACCTGACGGCTTGGCGGGCGCTCGGTACCCGTAACGGCAACGAAACCGTCAACATCGACTACTAACCCGGTTGCGGAACGACACACGCAACAATCTAACATTCAGCAAATGGCCTTCCATCAACTGGGCACTGAGGGTTTCGAACCCCCGACCCCCTCGGTGTAAGCGAGGTGCTCTAGCCACTGAGCTAAGTGCCCGCACTCCGACTACGGCCAAGAGGCCTGTTAATGGCAAAGCGCCCCGGCAAGCCGGGGCGCTGGGAGAGGGTCAAAAGTCACTGGATCCACCGTCGGAACCGAGAGACGGCTCACATCGAGAATGAGCTGCCGCAGCCGCAGGTGCTCTTCGCGCTGGGGTTGGTGATGCTGAAGCCGCGACGATTGAGGTCGTCGTGGAAATCGACGATCACGTCGCTCAGATACATGAGGCTTCGCTTATCGACCACGACCGGCACGCCGTGGAACTCGAATACCTCATCCAGCTTTTCGTTGATGACCGGGTCGAGATCCAACTTATGTTGGAAACCGCTGCAGCCGCCGCCGACGACTCGCATGCGGAGATACACTTTCTCAGGGAGCCCGCCGTTGCTCTGCTGCTCGCTGAGGATGCGTTTGACTTCACCCGCTGCCTTTTCCGTAACCGTTATGGCCATCAGTAAACCTCCCTTTTTCAAGGATCCCTAATCTCGTTCAGCACTGGGGCGACCGAAACCAGCTTTTCCTAGCCTGTCCTATTATAGCGTAATTCTGTGACCATGTGCTAGCCGTGCACATGGTTCGCGCCCTGCACGGAGCGGAACGACCGTGAGCGGAAAATCGATCAGATGCCCATGACGTTGTAGCCACAATCGACGTACAACACATGTCCGGTAATCCCAGAGGCGAGCGGGCTGCACAGAAACGCCGCCGCATTGGCGACTTCTTCCGGCTGGATGGAACGGGGTAAGGGGGAGCGTTCAGAGGCGTAGGCCACCATCTTATCAATATCGCCAATCGCTCTGGCTGCGCGCGAGGCGTACGGACCTGCGGAGATGAGATTGACCCGGATATTCTTGGGTCCGAGGTTGCTGGCGAGCTGCTTGGCGTCAATTTGCAAAGCTGCCTTGGCCGTAGACATGCCGCCGCCGTAGTGCGGCACCACGCGGTCGCCGCCGAGATAGGTCAACCCCACCGCTGCGGCTCCGTTTGCGCGATTCTCCATCAGCGGTCGCGCCCCGCGCAACAGCGCCGTCAATGAATAGGCACTCACACTGAGGGCGGTCAAATAGGCACTGCGGCTAGTGTCAATGGCCTGCTTGGTGATTTCCGGGCTGAAGGCAATACTGTGCACGAGGATATCGATGGCCCCGAAATCCCTTTGCACCGTGGCCATCATTCCTTGAATGGAGTAATCGCCGTGGCGTTGGTACCGCCGATCTTGACGGGTCTTCTCATCGACATCGGCCAACGTGTCGAAGGCGACATCACAGGCCAGCACCTTCTCCACCTTGAGCATGCCGGCACCGTAAGGGAGGACACGGGTGTCCGCGTCCTGGTCCCGTTCCAAGATATTTTCCACGATGCCCATGAGGCGAGGATGGCAAGAGAATAGGAGGCGGGCGCCCGCGGCTTGGAGGGCCTTGGCGATGTACCAGGCGAAACCGATATTATCGCCGACACCGGCGACCAGCGCAATTTTGCCGCTCAAATCGATGGGAATCATGCCCGCCCTCGGGAACCGGGGAATGGAAATCCGGGCCAGGGAAGGGAAGGCCTTCCTTGACTGGCGTATGGTCTAGCAAATTGGCGGAGGACGGGCAAGAGCGATGCGGAAGCGCGAGTCGAGGCCATGAACAACTTTGTCGTGCACCGTGGAGGTGAATATGCTGAAGAGGAGAAGTCTCTTCCGGTATCACAGCCGGCGTTGAAGCCGGGGACGAAATGCCCATGGTGCGTGCGGGCCCGGTCGTGGATAGCAAATTCTTAACGGTGACGAAGCCTGAAGCGGAGGAACTGTCGGCTCTGAAACCGCTGACGGCTAGTGCATACTCTGCGGAGCTACTTCTGGTCGCATTAATCGGGGAGGCTCACGGCGTTTACGAGGAAGCCCTGGCTCTGTACCGCAAGCGGGCGGACATGCACCCGGCAGAGGCAAACTTTCAGATCGCACGGGCGAGTGATTATGAACGCAGCGGCCATGCCGACCTGGCCAAGGCGGCGCGGCAAAGGGCGATAGAGCTTGGAGCCGCGCTCCCGGAGAAGTGATTCCGGACCAGCAACAACCCCAGTGTGCGGCTCCATCGCCCCCTCGCCCGCCCATCCAATCATTTCGCCCCAGCGGCGAGAATGGTCAACGCCTGCTCCGCTTCCTGCCGGACACGGGGATCGGCGTCCTTTTTCAGCTCGCGGACCAAGGTGACAACCGGTGCCGTGTTCGCCTTCATCTTGGCCAGACAGCGAACACACTCGGCCCGGACGGTGGCAGCGGGATCTTCCTTGGCGGCCATGGTCAACGCCTGGACAACCTGCGGGTGGGTCCGCCAATCAACCGTTGCCATGCTCTCGGCCGCCCATTCGCGCTGCGACGGATAGAGCGAATCCCGCAGCGCGGTGACCATCTGTTGGACGTGGTCCGGCAGCGCCCGGTTGCCGGCAGGAGAAACCGCCGGCGGCTGCGCCGGATTCATGGCCGTCTGGTAAGCCGCGGGGCTCACACCTGGATTCGTCAGATTAGTGCTGGCGGCGGGATGGGTTGCCTGGACCAGCATGCTGTTTGCGCTGGACGCCGGTACGGGCAAGCCGGTAGGCGCGGCCGGGACGATCGCCACTCCGGTACTGAATGCATTCGTCGCTTGAGCATAGGTCTGGCGCGGAACGACCGGCGTGAACGCATTGGCCTGTGCTCCTTCGCTGCCCGCCGAGACAGCGCCGGACGTGCCGTACACTTGCGCCGGCGTCGTCATCGGAGGCACGGGAGGACGCCGAACGTCCGGAATGGTAACCATCGGTACGGGAATGTAACGCACCCCACCCGGGCCAGGATCACCGGCCTGGATCACGGATTGGGCACCCAACGGAACCGGCATGGTGACCGCCGGCGGTGCTTTGATGGACTGCGCAACGGTAGCCACAACCGGCGACGCCTTAATTGGCTCCGCGACGGCTGCCGCAGCGGGCTTCACCACATTGGAAGATGTAGCCGCGACGGCCGGGACCAGCATTGTGTCCCCTTTTTGGGCGCTGGGCTTCTCCTCGACAGGGCGCCGATCATATTGCGCCGGCATCTGGAGCGGATCCGGGCGCTTGCTATCGGCCTGAGGCAAGAGCAGTTTCGTCGGAGCCGGTTTGCTATCGCCGATGCTCTGGACGGGCTTGTCAGTGCTCAACGTTTTCCCATCGTCGGCCTTGCCCCAAGATTGACGCCAATCGCTCGGCGGCGCTGCGGTGACAGGCGCCGGTGTGGTTCCGGTGGTGACCGGTTTGGGGATCATCGCTGCCGGGGTCAGTGCTGTCGACTTCGTATCCTCGATTCGCTTTACCGTTGTCGCAGCGGTGCCAAAGGGACTATTCGCTGGGGGTGAAGCAACCACGGATGGCGCGATGGCACTGGATCCAGTCGGGACACTCGGGTTGCTGGGGACTGGCGCCACCGAAGAATAAGGACTCGCTGCTGAATAGCCGGCGAATGGTTTGTAGACCGGTGCGGCGGGGGCCGCTGCCGCGGTCGTCGATGTCACGGGAGCCGGCTTGACCGGTGTCGCCGGGCTCTGCGTAGCGCTGGACGCGGGCAACGGGGTGACCGATTGTCCGCTGGAAGTCGTCGATGCAGGGACTGGCTTCTTTTCGTTGGTCCTCGCCACCACCGCGCTGGGTACCGGAGTAACAGGAGTAGCCTGCTGGTTCACGAGCGGGCTTTTCGGTACGGCAGGAGCAGGGACGGCAGATGTCGGAGCCGGCGACGCGGTGTCATTCTTGGGTGGCATGACCTGGACCACGCGCGGGGGTGCAGTAGTGCTGGACGACAGCGCGGGAGATGCCGTCGTCGGCATCGCTGGGTAGGGACTGAATGTGGTTGGACGTGGCGTCAGCGTCTCGGTCAGCTTGTTGGCGGTGCTGCTCGGTGGACTCAGAGGTGTCGTCATCGTCCGCATGTCGGCGACATGGGGACTCGTGGAGCTGGGAGTGGCTGCCGCGGTGGTATTCGGCAGAGCAGTTGTGGATTGCGGCGTCGGGGTGGAATTCAGCACGCTTGGCTGAGGCAGATTCGCCGGCATGGGAGCCGGCTGCGCTGGAGTGGAACGCGAGAACCAAGGGAAGAACGTGCTGCTTTTCCCCGGTTCCGAATAAGTCGGAGCAATCGGTTTGCCAGCGCTCGGCAGTTCCGTACTGGCCAACTTCTTGGGTTGGGAATCGGACATGCTGGACGGCATCTTGTAGAATTCTTCGACCGGCGGCACCGGCGTGCCAGGCGGCGGCATTCTTTCCAGGCCCCAGTGGAAGATGCGCGTCGCAACGGCTTGGGCATGCGTGCCAGTCCCCCCCTGGGTCCCGACCATGTCCCGGGCCGAGCCGGTTTCGACAATCGTCATCATTTCGCCCGTATCCAAGGCCTGGACCTGGTAGGCGATCTTCCCATCGTGTGTTTTCCAGGTCTTGAGCACCTTGCACTTCTGGCCGGCCTTGCCAGCTTCTTGCACGGTGAAGGTTTGCCCTGTCGTTTCGCCCGGTTTGGCTGCCGGGGCAGAAGAGATCGGTTGCTGCGCCCAGGCCAAGCCGGCCCAGGCAAAGGTGGTAACGAGGGTCCTTTTCCAAATTGACCGGACCATCGGAAGGGCCTCCATTTTGCGCACTTGCTCCCGCACCGCCGCAAGGCGCCCACTGGGGCACCTTGTTCCCTAGTTATCGGCTACGGCAGATGGATGTATCAATCCGAATCCGTCGAGTTTTCGTGTTGTAGGGACTCAGCGACAGGAAATGAATAGACAGGAGAACTTGGGGTAAGTTCTTGGTCCATCGCAGGCTGCTACGGACGACGGACTAATTCGCTGCCATATTTTTGTCACCGCCCAAATTACGGTGATAGAGCGGCAGATGGCGATAGTAAACCTCCAAGGTTAGCAAGGCAAGCGAAGTGGTCATGATTCGGCCACCCGCCCCGCCGTGGGCGTCGCCGGCGGGAGACCAGCTCCCTTTGAGGTGCGGCTTTTTGGGATCCAGGCCTTTGTCCTGCTTGGCAATGAGCAGATCACGCATCTTGGGGTTCCACGCATCCCAGTCCGGGCCGCCCACATGGTAAAGAACCTGGGTGGCATAGTAGTAGTAGTAAATGCTGTTGCTACCGCCCGGCGGGGTTTGCTTGAGGTAGTGAACGCCGCCGATGATGCCGCTGTTGCGCGGTCCGGTGCCGAGATAGAGCCGGCACAACAGACCGACCGCGGTCATGGTCGGGGTCGGGCCAGGGCCAAGGTAGCCGTAGCCGCTTCCGTCTGAGCTACTCACGGAATTGAGGAATTTCGTGGCCTTGGCGAACGTGGGATTTTTCGAGTCTTCGACCTCCAGTCCCGCCATTTGTCCGCTCTTGAGGGCCATGACCTGCCAGCCAGTCACCGAGGTGTCGCCGCTTTGGCGGGGCTCGTAGCGCCAACCGCCGTTCTCACTCTGGGCGGCCCGGATGTAGTTCAAGGCACGCTGCGCGGAGCCCTTCAGGGTCGGATCGGAGGTCATGCCATAGGCCTCGCACAAGGCGATGCTCGCCAAGCCGTGGGCGTACATGCCGCCGCCGAAGTTGCCGTCTTTGGCTTGTTTGCTCATCAAATATTTCAGGGCGTTGCCGACGTGCTTGCCATAAACGGCCTTCGGGTTCTTGTGAGTTTCGCCAGCGGCGAGCAACGGAAGCAAGCCCAGCGCCGTGGCCGCAATATCGTTTTGGTGGCCGAAGCCCGTGCAGTTACAGTGGCCATGCTGGTTGAATCCGTCCAGCGACCAATGGCCATCGGGTGCCTGGTGCATGATCAGCCATTTAAGTCCAGCCGCAACGGCCGCCTCGGACTTGCTGTTGCCGCCGCCTTCTTCCACCAGCTGTTGTCGGGTCGCACCGCTGCGGCCACCGAACCCGCCCGGCACGTTTAACCCGCGCATCCCGCCTGCGAAACCAAACGGATTTGCCAAGCCTGGCTTCAGGGTGTCCAGTCCGCCACTCTGCCCCTCGCTTCCCCCCAGCCCCGCCGGGGGAGGCACGTTGACCATAGCTCCGTCGGGGGCCTCCTTGATCCCGATCGTTTCCATGGGAGCAACGGGACCCGGGACCGAAAACTCCTCGATGCGGCCAAGGTCGTAGTTGAGTAATTGGTCGGGGTTAAGACCCTCGTCATCATTGGTGAGATTGAAGTCCTTCTTCTCCTCGTCGACCAGCGTTTGGATGACCTCGGATTCCAGCGGAACATTGGCCGTGCCGACGTTGATGGTCACGAACAGGAACAACGTCAGCAAAATCGCATGGATGACCAAGCTGCCGATCCAGGCCATCACAAGGATCGACGCCGCCGGTTTGGCGCTTTCGAAACCGGCCAAGGAAGTTGCACGGATAACCGAAGTCAGACCGGTTCCCCAAACCTGAGAATTGTTTGGCGAACCGTCGTTTGGTTTGTTTTCCATGATGGCGGACACCTTCCACTCGAGCCCTCACCGTAGTTTTGCGGCGGTCCAGCGAACCGTGGCAAAACAGGCAACCTAAGCTATTATCGACCGACACCGAAGGCCTTTGCAACTCCGAAACCTCACGGACCATCCGAGCCGGGTTCGACAAAACCTGGGTTGCGGGTCCTATCGAGGTGCGTCTGCATGCGCCGGTCGGCATGACGGAACCACCAGTGCAGACCAACTACCAGCAGTGCTGTGATTACCAGGACAGCCAACAGCGCGGGGAAAAGCCAATCCGCAAAGGCACCATCGGCGGTGCCGCCGGAAGCAACCTCGCGATCGACCAAGGCATGGCCAATCAGAAGAGGTGCGTCCCGCCAGCCGTCGCCTGCCTTGTACCGATAGCGCTTGAAAAAGTAGCCATCCAGGGCGACTCGGTGATTGAGTGATTCCCCCAGCGGAACGGAAGGCGGCACGGCCGTGGCGATCACGCAGTAGGGGTTGCTGAAATAGGCATCGCCGAAAATCCACCCCTCGTAGAGCACGGGGACTCCCTGTTTCGCAGCCAGGCGGGGTGCATCAAAGCGGCGTAATCGTCCTAGCCTCCCTTCGATGTGAACGATTTGGCCGCGGTATTTGCCCGGCTCTTCGAAGAGGTGGGCGAACGTCAGGTCCCGGCGTGCGCTCTTGGCAAAGGCCGCCACCGGCGTGCTGTTGGCCTGGACCAGAAGGTAGTTGTAGGCCCGGGCTTCGGCATAGTTTTCGGCGGCGCTCCGCACGGGTGCCTTGTCTTCGATCCCCTCCAAAAGGTCCGGGTCCATTCTGGAAGCCTGATTGGAAGGTAGATTTATCTCGGCTTCCCAGAGGCTAAAACTTTTCGCCGTCAACAGGATGCTGAGCGTAGCAACGGGGTCGTTCATGGAGGTGGCCGCCGCGGCCGCCGCCGAGGCATGCGTCAGACCTTCTGCGAATACCACTCCGCCGCAGGAGCCGAGCAGCACGATGCAGGCCCCGTACACGATCAGTCCCTGCCAAACGAATCGACGCGAGCTTCGCTGGGCACGGTTCACCATAAAGCGGGCCCCTGGTAGCCGGTGGACTGACTCAGAACCGAACGGTCCTTCAAAATCCTAATATACCCGATAGAGCACGAATCCGACAGGATTCGAATCGCGCCGCCCGTTTCGAATGCAATCGTCTACAATGAAGAGATGCTTGTTCGTTACGACTTCTTTGTAGAGGCACAATTTCCTGAACAAGCCACTGCTGCAAGGAGACAACGGCGCGATGCCAGCCAAGGTACGACCTTCCCACTTGAAAGAACTGCGCGAGAGCGGTTGGGTTTCGAAGACGGTCAAGCAGGAGATTCGCGACAATTTCCTGCGGATGCTCAAAGAAGGAGACGAGCTGTTTCCTGGAATCATCGGCTACGAAGATACGGTCATTCCGGAGATTAATCTCGCTCTCATCGCCGGGCACGATCTGCTTTTTCTCGGCGAAAAGGGACAGGCCAAGAGCCGGCTCATGCGCTCCCTGGTCCGTTTTCTGGATGAAGAAATTCCTTACATCGCCGAGCCAGCTTCCCCGGTTCACGACGATCCCTATCGGCCAATCAGCAAGGTCTGTAAACAGATGGTGGCCGAGTTGCCGGAAGAAAAGATTCCCATCGCGTGGTGGCCGCGGAAGCAGCGTTACGCCGAGCGCCTCGCTCCGGGTACCAAGTTCGCGGACATCATCGGCGAAATCGATCCGGCCAAGCTCGCCGGCGGCACCAGCATGGCCGCGGAGGAGGCGTTGCACTTCGGGCTCATCCCGCGCATGCACCGCGGCATCTTTGCCATGAACGAGATTCCGGAGCTGGACGAACTGGTTCAGGTCGGGCTGTTCAACATTCTGGAAGAGCGCGATGTCCAGATCCGTGGCTATCCAGTGCAGTTCGATATCGACGTGCTGATCCTTTTTTCCGCCAACCCGGCCACGTACAACCGCAGTGGCAAGGTCATTCCCCAGCTCAAGGACCGGATCGGTTCGCTGATCCAGACGCACTACCCGCGTGACCGGGCCCTCGGCATCGAGATCATGGAACAAGAAGCCGGCCTGAGCCTTGATGGCGAATATCCGGTCGTGATCCCGTATTTCATGAAGGAAATCATCGAACAGATAAGCATATGTGCTCGCAAATCGAAATTTGTGGATCAGCAGTCCGGGGTCAGCGCACGATTCAGCATCGCCAACTACCGCACCCTGGTGGCCAGCGCCCGCCAGAGAGGCGTCCGGCTGGGCGAACGACCCGCGGTGCCCCGGATTAGCGACCTGGGGCATCTGTATTCCTCCTCGTTGGGCAAGCTCGAACTCGACATGATGGGCAGCCATCAAATGACCGAACGGCAGGTGCTCGAAGCGATTCAGGCGGAGGCGATCCGCACCGTTTTCGATGAATACGTGGACAAGCATGGTCTTCAGGAGATCGTCGAAGTCTTCGGGAAGGGAGTCAAGATCGAGGTCGGCGACGCGCTTCCCTCCGCGCACTATGCGGAACGCCTCAAGCGTGTGCCCAAGGCATGGGACAAGGCGTTCGAGGTCAATCCCAGCGAAAGCGAAGCCGTGCGTGCCTCTTGCATCGAATTCGTGCTGGCCGGGCTGTACGCCAGTGATCGCATCTCGCGGTCGCAGAAGCATGGAAGGATTACGTACGAAATCCGATAAGGCGACCACCCGGAAATATGTAGCGTAACGTTTGCCTTTGATCCCCATTAGGGAATTCTCATGAGCACCTCCAGCCGCCTCGGCGGCATCATTCACACCTACCAGAAGTTCGACCCAATCCACTTCCCCAGCCCGACGGCCCCGCCGCCGGACATGCTTTCCCCGGCATTCGAGCACCTACTGCTCTACGGCAACACCCGCCACCTCACCGAGGAGGAATTGGCCCGCGCTGTCCGAATCGATCCGAGCCAGATTCGCGGTCTCGGACCGAGCCTCGCTGCCTTGATGGAGATGCTCCGCGAACGAAAACGGAAGATCCTCGAAACCTACGAAACCGACCGCGTCCAGGCAGAAGCCCAGAAGCAATACCGCGACGCAGCGGACCAGCTCCGCCCGCCGCCGAAACTCGCCCGCCGCTATGAGCAGGCCGTCCGTGAAGAGCAGCTCCGCGACCTGGAACAGTTGTGGTACGCCGCCGAAGAACGCAGCCCGTTTGCTCGTCAGCTCCTGAAGTTGGTGGATCACTTGGGCGATCAATACCAGATCGATGAATTGGCCGCCAAATACCAGTTCACCGGCCGCACGGCGTTGACCATTCCCCAAGCCCTCGAAATCAAGGAAGAGCTGGAGATGATTGATCGCCTTCTCCAGCAGCTCGAAGAGGCCGCCAAGACGGCCCAGATTGGCATCATCGATTTGGAAGAGTTGGCCGAATTCGCGGAGCCGGGGGACATCGAACGGCTAAGCGCTCTCCAGCAGCAGATTGAGGACTACTTGCGAGAAATGGCCGAGCGCCAGGGGTTGGAAGAGACCAAGCGCGGTTTCCAGCTAACACCGAAGGCCTATCGGCTATTTCAATCCCGGCTGCTGACGGAAATCTTCAGTGCCCTGCAGGCTTCGCGCTCGGGGCGGCACCAGGGCCCGGTGGCCGGCGAAGGTGCCATCGAGACGCAGCGGACCAAGAGCTATGAGTTTGGCGACTCCGTCACGCACATGGATATCCCGGCTTCCCTCCTCAATGCCATGCTGCGAAACGGCCCCGGCTTACCGATTCGCCTCAAGCCCGACGACATCGAAATCCACCGTACCCGCAACAACCCCAAGTGCGCGACGGCCGTGCTGCTGGATATGAGTGGGTCCATGCGCTACGGCAACCTGTACTTCAACGTCAAACGCATGGGCTTGGCACTAGACGGCTTGATCAAGAGCGAATACCCTGGTGACTTCTTGCAATTCATCGAGATGTACTCGTTCGCCAAACCGCGACACGTCTCGGAGTTGGCTACGCTCATGCCCAAGCCGGTCACGGTGTACGAGCCGACGGTGATGCGCCGCTATAACATGGGGGATCCCAATGTCAGCGAGCTGCTTGTTCCCCCGCACTTCACCAACATTCAACATGGATTGCAATTGGCCCGCAAATACCTGGTGGCCCAAGATACGCCCAATCGCCAGATCATCATGATCACCGATGGCTTGCCGACGGCTCATTTTGAGAGTGAATGGCTCTATCTGCTTTATCCGCCGCATCCACGCACCGAATCGGCCACGCTTCGGGAAGCGCAGCTCTGTTCGCGTGAGGGGATCACCATCAATATTTTTCTTCTGTCCAACTGGAATCAGACGGAAGAAGATGTGCGCTTTGCCTACCAGGTCGCGGAATCGACCCGCGGGCGGGTCTTCTTCACTGCGGGTGCCGATCTGGATCGGTATGTCGTCTGGGATTACATTGCCCGGCGACGTCAGATTATTTCTTGAGTAAAGCGGAATTCATCCGAATGGGCTTCTCTGCCCGCCGGCGGCGCGGTAGCGTAGGGCCCAACTCCGCCCAGCGCCGGAGGAAGAATGGCGTATGAAATCACCATTTCCGGGGCTCGACCCATACGTCGAGGTCTGCGGCCTGTGGGAGAGCTTTCATAACCATCGGCTCGAGGCCATCTACCAGAGCCATCGCGAAAGTACTGCCCGGCGGTTATGTCGTCGCTACCGCGGTCCGCAGCTATATCGTCCCACGGGACAATTGAAGAAGCGACCGCTGCGATCAGTCAGCAGTGTGAAAGAGTGAGAGTCGCTGCTCCCTGTCCTTGCTCTACTTCTGTTTCGCTCCAGGCTGGAGATCTTCCAGCGCCGCTTTCAGCTCCACCGAACCCGATGCCACCACCCAAGTCTTTCCCGGTTGCAAGGAAGGCTCCGTTCGGGAACGATCCGGCTTCGAGGCCGTGGAGAGAAAGACCACCTCGCGCTCGCGTCGGGCCACCACCACCTGCTGCTGCCGGAAGTAGGGCTTGGTCAGATCCGGCTGAACGAAGACGATGCTCTCACGCCCATCTTCGACCAGGGCCGATGTCGGAATGATGACTTCGTCCGGTTTGGGAGGTAAGGCTACACTGGCGGTGATGGACTGCACAGCCCTCAGCCGTTCGTCTGGGTTATCTACCTGTCCCATGACGATCGCCGTGTGCTGGTTCGGGTCCACAGAGTAGCCGATCACGTCGATGGTGCCGGACAGGGGCTTGGCATTGGGATCGCCTTCCAAACGGATCTGCCACCGCCGTTGCTCTGGCTTCAGGGCCAGCAGGGTCGGCAAATCTTCCTCGTAGGCGTTGGCAAAGACGTTCAGCTTATCGAGCTTGGCAATCTTGAAGAGGTCGGTGGAGGTGTCCACAAAATTATGCAGCGCCACGCTCTTCTCCACAATCACGCCATCAAAGGGAGCCCGCATCTCCACGCGCGGCCAAAGCCTTTCCTGTTCCACATCGCGTTGGCCTTTGCGTTCGGCAATCCGCTCAGCCTCTTGCTCCACGGCTTTGATTTCTTGTTCCGGCACCCGCCAGGCCCGGAGCGTGGCCTCGACGGCGGCGACGCGATTCATCGAGGCTTCGACACTCCGCTTGGCCTGCTCCAGCTGAACGTCGGTTTGCGCCGCCTTCCGGTAGGCGTCTTCGACCCGTTTGAGGTTTTGCCGGTCCAGCCGAAGCTGGGTGATCGCGTCCACCAAGTCATTCTTTTTGTTGCCCAGATCGGTATTCCAAACCACAACCAAGAGCTGGCCTTCCGTGACCTTGTCACCATAACGCAGGGGACGAGAAACGGTTTGCAACGATGACTGCGCGCTCTCCGCGACGGTGCCGATCTCAACGACTTCGCCGGGAAAGCGGGATCGGATCTGGGCCAGGTGATTGGTGTCCCAACCGAGCGTCCCAAACAGGTGCAAGATGCCTGATTGCGTCGCCTCGGTAACCTGGGCCTTCGTCCAGCCGTCGGCATCCACCGATGTGGTACGGTGGGGTGGTTCCAGCTGTCCGGAAGAGGATAGCTGCTTGACCTCGGCTACGTGAATGCCGAGTTTCTGGATCACAGCGGGGACGAGGCGCAGAGTATCCGGTTGGCCCGGTACCAGCTCCGCCGAGGGCTCGGATTCGGCGGAAGGGGACGCGGAAGGCGCCGACCGCTTCCACCAGTCGTGGATCGGAGGAAGTCCAACCAGCGGCATGGCTGCGGCCGCCAGTGCTACCACGATGAGCACGCCCAAGATCATCGCTGCCAGCGGGAACCACTTGCCGGTGCGGAACTTCATGGGACGCTCCTGAAAGAGTGGCAGCCAAGCCGGCTGGCCGGCCGGAGCGCCAACTCGAGCCGGGGCATCGGCTGCCGATTGCGACACCTTGATCGTCCGCCGTGGATCACTGCAAATTCTCGCTGATGAATACCAAGCAGGGAGCTGCACGCCGTTGCTTCCGGCAATCCCCGTGCCACTGGTTCCAGATTTCCATAAGTCTTTGACAACATACGATTAACAGCACGTCTAACTGAGCAGGGCAACTCCGGTGGGTCAGGAGAGATGGTCTCGCGGCCGCCACCGTGATCGCCGGGAGCCCACTGCGGCATGCCCAGAAAGCTCTTGCTTTGGGTCTAGAACTAAGATATGGAGGCGGACTTTGTCGGCGAGAAGCGGCAATCCAGTCTTCCCACTCGCATCCCACGATTCCGACTGGGGAGGGTTTTCGTATGACGACCGGCAAGGTTCGCATGCTGTCCGGCGTGGCTGCGCTGGGGGCGATTCTGTGGAGCCTTCATGGGTATGGTCAAGAATTGCCGCCCACCCCCGTGCCGGTGGTTCCGTCGGCTTCCAATTCCCCTGCTCCGGCACCGGGAGGCCAGAGTCCGGAAACTGTGCCGCAGTATCCGGCGTCTTCTCCAATCAGCCCTGCTCCCTTAATGCCGCCGGCATTGCTGTACACGCCAATTTCCCCTTACCAGGATAACAACGGTCCGCTCCTGCGTGGGGACCCTCTTCTGGATCGGCCCCATTCCCCGGGACCCGGCTGCTTCTGGGCCCTGGAGCTCAACGTGGTCGCGCCCCAGATCAAGAACCGCCTGCAAGCTCCTGTCGCCATCAACAGCCCGATCCTTCAGGAGCCGGGCATCCAGGGGTTTCTCCCGAACCTGGTACACCTGCCGACGGCTGAGCTCGATTGGACCGGAGCGCCGCGTTTCGAGCTGGGCTACCGTTTTCCCGAGGGCTTTGGGGAGCTCTTGCTTTCGTACCGTTTCCTGGTCACCGAGGGCCGCGATGTCATTCCGTATTTTGATTTCGGCGACGATGGTTTTCTCAAGAGCCGGCTTGATATGCATGCCATCGATCTCGATTACGGCAGCCGGGAGTTCAGCCTGGACCCGCATTGGGACATGAAATGGCGGGCGGGAGTTCGCCTGGCCAATGTCTATTTTGATTCGCTGGCCGTCGGATTCTTTCGCGAGGAAAGTACGACGAACCATTTCATCGGCGCCGGGCCCCATGTCGGGCTCGATCTCTGGCGGACGCTAGATATTCCCGGCCTGGGACTTTTTCTCCGACTTGAAGGGGCATCGGTGATTGGGCAAATCAGCCAAGGTTTCGAGAGGATCGTCGCGGATGACACCTCCGTGGCCGGGGGCGCGACCCTGGTCCACCATACCCAGGCCGTGCCCGTGCTCCACGTGCAGGCCGGGCTGAACTGGGCACCGTGGTATGGCCGAACTCGGTTTGCCCTCGGTTATGAGTTCGAGCGGTGGTGGACGATTGGCGAAGCCGCCGACTCCCGGGCCGAGCTGACCACGCAAGGAATCTTCATGCGGGCCGAAGTCGGGTTCTGAATGCTTCCCTAACTGCGAACCGACAGCTGATCGTTCCGTTTTTTCCGACAGCTGATCGTTCCGTTTTTGTTGAATCGAACCGACTGCTGATCGTTCCGCTCGCTGTCGGTTACGTCT
>Ga0070734_10003464_pt1 | contig 16483 bp, 13 predicted proteins | sample Coa_R1_8_FD_66444 | JGI IMG/M metagenome (GOLD analysis project Ga0070734, IMG submission 66444) | Surface soil microbial communities from Centralia Pennsylvania, which are recovering from an underground coalmine fire - Coalmine... | ecosystem: Environmental > Terrestrial > Soil > Unclassified ... | reverse complement strand
AGCCGCCAACCAACGTCTCAGGGTAGGATAGCCTTTCATCGCACTATTCCTCATCATTCAGCAGCGGATTCCAGACCCGCCGCCAAACTCATTTCTTGTTGGGGGTCACGCTCACATTTGCATAGTAAACCTCGGCTCCCGGTTCGTTGCCCACAATCCCGGTGGCGTAGCCATACAGGCCGGGACTCCCTTCGCGATTGGGGACCGGGTCTTCGAGTTCAATGGTCCACACGGCGGGCTCCGGCTCGCCGCGCGGCCAGGCTTTGCCACGAACCAAGGCGCTGTTCCCGTGCACATCGACCGTCAGTTTCAGGGTGTACCATACGCCGGGCTTCCAGGTCCAGCTGATCGTCTTGTCCACCCGGGGCAGCGCGTCCCACGAAAGGAGGCGGAGCTGCTGTTTGTTGCCGTCCAGCACCAAGGTGTACCGGTTCGCTAACACGCCCATGTCGGGCATGTCTTCCCCCTTCTTGCTCCCTTGCATGTCGGCCTGAACCGTGTAATCGGTCATCGTGGGCTTGCCAATGTATGCATGGGCGCGGGAAACCAGGGGACTGGCGATGTTCGCCAGTTTGACGAGCACCTGGGCACCGTTCTTCGTCTGCACGGCAAACTTGCCTTGCGTGTTTACCCAGCCGCCGGGTGTGCGGCCTTCCGGGATGCGCCCAAAGTCCGGATGGTACGGCAAGGTCGGGACGACGCGCACTCTGGCTTGGCCCGTCAATCCCTGGGCCTTGGCCACGACCATGCCGAACTGTCCCGGCGGAGCTTTCGCTACCGTGAGCTTTCCGGCCGGACTGATCTCGCCTTGCAGCGGCGGAGGGGTAGCCGGCTTGGCGCCCGGCGGCGGCGTCACACCTGCTGGCGGCAATGGGCCGGCCAGGGACCACTCGGCCTGCACGTCGCGGAGAAAGCGGCCATGATCATCAAACGCCCGCACCAGGAACTGCATACTCTGCCCCGGTTCGAGCACCACGTCCGCCGGCAGGACCTGAAGGTGAGCCGGCTTGGCATTGGGGTTCGCTGGCTCCTCTGTGACCGGTTGCGGGGAAGCGGAGGCGGGAACGGGCTGCTCCTTCTTGCCAATGCAATAGGTCTCCCGACTCGTCGAAAAGTAGATCCGGCCATTGGCCACGGCTGGGCTGCCATTCACCTCGATCTCGGCGGTGTCGCCAGCCGGTCCACGGAAAAACTGGGCGTACAATCGCTCGCACTTGTCCGGACCGGGCTTGAGGATGTGGAAGCGGGATTGGACTTCGCCGACGTAGATTTTGCCGTCGGCCCAGACGGGCGAGCCCATGCAATTGCGGCCATAGGTGAAAGGAGTCTTCCAGAGCGGCTTGCCGGTGGCGGCGTCCAAACAATAGAGCCGCGCCACTTCATCGCAGACATAGAGCCGCCCCTCATGGAGAATCGGAGAGGCATATTTGACCTTGATGCCGTCCCGTTGCCAGATCAGCTCCGGTTTGCCGTCTTTTACCTTGGAGCCATCGAGGCAAATGACCCGCCCTTGCTTGTTGCTGTCGGGGCTCTCGTCGCCGTGGGCGATGTAAATCCGGTTGCCTTCGGCTACCGGCGAGCAATTGACCGCGCCGCTGCCGAAGAAGTAACTCCACACTTTCTCACCGGTTCGGACCTTGAAGGCGTGAACGCCGCCGTCGCCGCCGCCACTGATCAACAAGCGTTGGCCGCCGATGACCGTCACGATCGGCGTGGAGTAGTACGTATCCTTCGGCCGGGCCTCCGTCGATGCCCACCACACAGGTACGCCGGTCCGTTTGTTGAAGGCCACGAAGCGGTTCCCCCCTCGGGCCTGTTCGCCCCAGCTGGCATTGAGCATGCCGACAATCACCAGCTCGCCGTCGACCACGGGGCTGACGACCCGGCCGCCGTAGCCGCTGATCCGGCCATATTCCTCCGTGAGCGAATGCGACCAGAGCACTTTGCCATCGCGAGTGAAGCAGAACAGCAGGCCTTGCACACCGTGGGCGTAGACATTGCCGGTTTCGGGATCGGCCACGAGGTTCGTCCAGCCTACCCGATCGCTGACAATGTCGGTCAGGAAGACATTGAACTTGTATTCCCATTCGACTTTGCCGCTGTTGGCGTCGAAACACATCACCCGTTCTTGTTCGGTCAAGCCCTCGCCGGCGTCGTTGATCAAGTAGACCCGGCCGTTCTGCACAATGGGCGTGGACCGGCTGCCGTAGGGCGCTTTCCAGATCAGGTTGTTATTGGCCGCCTTCGGATCGGTCGACCACCGATCGGGCAGGTTCTTTTCGAGGGAGACACCCTTTTGTTCGGGGCCGCGCCATTGGTACCAGTCGGTCGCATGAACGGGACCGGTCACGCAGAAGCAGGCGGCCAACCAGAGAGGAAGAAACGGTTTCATAAGTGCATCCATCCAACCATCGAACCCTGTTCAATCGCTAATTTCCCATTCCCTTCGACACGATTCGCCGTGCTTTCATTTCGAAGCGGGGCAGGCTGCCGGCCGGGACAGCGGTCACTTCGGCCCGGAACAACAGCTCATCGCGGATCGCCCGGCTGATCCGTTCGGCCAAGCCATTCGCCGAAGCCGACGGAAGCGGCTCGACCGCGATACGGAGCACCGGCAACGACTCTTTCTGATCCACCTCGACACGGTATTCCGCCACGTCTTCAAAACGGCGGATCACCGCTTCCAGAGCGCTCGGATACAGATTGTTGCCACGAAGATAGATCATATCATCGGTACGACCCAGGATTCCACCCTCCAGGCGGACCCAGCTTCGGCCACAGGGGCACGGCCGCGGATCGATCCGCACCAGATCCCCGGTGCGGTACCGCAAAAGCGGACTGCCCCAGCGGCCAAGGTTCGTGAGGACCATCTCGCCCATTTCTCCCGGCGGGAGCGGTTTGCCGGTCGCCGGCTCGATCACCTCGGCCCAGCACTCCGTCTCTAACAGATGTAGACCGGTGGGGTTCTCCGAACATTCGATCCCGAGCGAACCGATTTCGGTCATGCCGCTGTGGTCGAAGACCCGTGCCCCCCAAGTAGTCTCAATTTGCCGGCGCGTGGCCGGGATGCTTCCCCCAGGCTCGCCGGCAACGACGATCAGCCGAACCGGCGTCTGCGCCAGCTCAAGCCCTTCCTGCCGGGCCACTTCGGCAAGGCGCAGGGCATAGGTCGGCGTACAGAAAAGCACGCTCACCTGGTGTTCCAGGAGAAAATGCAGGCGTGCCACACTGCTGATTCCGCCCCCCGGCAGGCAGCAATAGCCATGCCGGGCTGCGGCATCGAACGCCGCCCAGAATCCCAGGAATGGCCCGAACGAAAACGGAAAAAACAGCCGGTCGTCCGGACGCAGCCCAATGATGCGGAAAATCTTCTCCCAGCAGCCCAGAATCCAGTTCCAGCTCTCCGGGGTATCCAGCCAGTAGAGCGGCCGGGAGTGGGTGCCGGAAGTTTGATGCAGCCGGCAGTACCGGCTCAATGGGTACGTGAGTCCCTGGCCATAGGGGGGATGGTTCGCTTGCTCCGCCAGGAGTTCGGCCTTGGTGGTGAACGGGACGCGCAGGAAATCGTCCGGGGCTGTCCATGCATCGGGACTCACTCCCGCTTGGGCAAACTTACGGGCATAAAATGGGTTGGCAGGCAAGATCTCGGCGAGCAGGCGACGCAGACGGTCCCACTGTAGCTGGGTCAGCGCCGAGCGTTCCAGATACTCCTCCGCGGGCCGGACCATTTCATTCTCCAAAGCCAAAGGCAAAAGGAAAAAAGCAAAAGGAAGAGGAGATCCGGATGCTCTCGTTTTCCTTTTGCTTTTTTCCTTTTGCCTTTGGCCTCACTGACCGGATGAGCTTGCTGGCCCTTTCAGGTCGTAGCAGAACAACAATTCTTGATCGCGCAAGTACAACCGGCCGCCGGCAATCACAGGGTGCGTCCAGATTTTGCCATTCGTTTTGCGCACCTGGGAATGCTGCGGGATCTCAAATCGGCCCCGCTGCTTCCAGCCGGCCGGTGAGGCATCGGCCAGGACCATGATCCCATCATCTTCGCTGTAGCAATAGAGTTGGCCATCCGCAACCGTGATGGAGCCCCGGCCCAGCGCTCGTTTTTCCGACCAGACCATAGTGCCGATCTTGAAGTTCTGGCAGATCCACCCCTTTCCTTCGGAGTAGCCGTAGAGATGTTCGCCGGCCAGCACCACCCCTCCCTGCTGATTGCTCATGACCTTGTTGGCATACACCTTCTCGGCCTTGAACTTCGATCCCGCGGGGGTGAGCTTGATCAGGTCGCAGCCAGCTCCGTAGCCAGCGGTAACATAAACCAACCCCTCGTGAAAGATTGGCGTGGGAATGACCACGTCGCCGTAGGCGGGTTTCTTCAAATACCGCCACAAGAGCGTCCCGTCTTTTGCGGCCACGCCAGACACGCCTTCGTTGGTTAGTTGCACATATTGCCGCACACCCCCAACTTCGATCACGATCGGGGACGAATACGATGCCAGATCGGTCAGCTCCTTGCTCCGCCACAGCACCTGGCCGGTCTTTTTGTCCAAGGCGGCCAAAGTTCCCTGTGGGCCGCCGGGAACGCAGATCAGGCGGTCGCCATCCACCAAAGGAGACCAGGTAAACCCCCAGCCCAGCTTGGGCGGGCCGCCGCCCACAGGGTTGACCTCGGCTCCTAAATCAGTGGGCAGGTCCTTCCGCCAGCGTTCTTTACCGGTAGCGGTTTCGACGCAGAGAAGTTGGCCCTGGCCCCCCAGGGCGTACAGCAGTTCGCCATCCACCGTCGGGGTCGCGCTGGGACCGGCATTCCAGTCATTCCCCTTCCAGGTGAACACAGGACCGATCTTTGTCGACCAGAGCTCTTGAACCGTCTTGGCCGAGGCACGCGGGGTGAGTTCCAGCGCGAGAACCACCTCGGCCCCTTCCCGTGCACCCATCAAGATGAGCCGATCGCCGACCACGGCGGGACCGGAGTAGCCCATTCCCGCGTTTGCGTACACCCACCGCAGCGGCGGTCCTTCTTTGGGCCAAGCCTTGAGCAAGCCGGTTTCCTGGGCCACGCCGTCCCGGTTCGGGCCGCGCCACTGGGGCCAATCGCCGGCCTGAATCGCCCAGGGCAAAAGCAGAACGCAGGTAGCCCCGGCCATCGCGAAACGGTGCTTCATGCGACACCTCAATCTCTGGAGATGTTCACTCCGCCCCAAGGGCATGGTCTTTCACATCAAAACAAAAGAGCAGTTCTTGATCGCGGAGGTAGAGTTGGCCATGGGCGATCACCGGATGGGTCCAAACTCGACCGCTCGGCCCACGCCGTGTCGATTCACGCGGGATCTTGAACCGGCCATCCTCTTTCCAGCCATCGGGAGAAGCATCGATCAGCACCAACGTCCCATCGGCTTCGCTATAGCAGTAAAGCCGGCCATCGGCATACGTAATCGATCCCTTGCCCAGCTTCCGTTTTTCTTCCCAGACATTCTTCCCCGTCTTGAATTCCTGGCAAACCCATCCTTTGCCATCGGAGTAGCCGTAAAGGTACTCACCCACCAGGACGACGCCGCCGTGATGGTTGACCATGTTCTTGTTGGCGTAAACTTTTTCCGCCTTGGTGCCCTTCGGGCCGTCCGGGATCAAGTGCAGCAGATCACAGCCGGCACCATAGCCCGAGCTCACGTAGACAAAGTCATGGTGGAAGATGGGGGTTGGGATGACTGCGGTTCGGAAGGCGGGCTCGAGATAGTGCCAAAGAAGCCGGCCATCGTCCGCGGCAACGCCGGCCACGCCCTTCATGGTCGTTTGGATGTACTGGCGAAGGCCCCCAACTTCGGCGGCAATCATGGACGCGTAGCCGGCCGGGTCGGTCAATTTCGCCGTCTGCCAGATCTTTTCGCCCGTCTTCTTGTTCAGGGCCGCGATCGTTCCCTGCGGACCGCCCGGCGTACACAGAACCTTCTCGCCGTCGATCAACGGCGACTCGGTGTAGCCCCAGTACGGTTGGCGGCCGCCCAGGTCCCTGGGTAAGCTTTGTTGCCAGCGGATTTTGCCGGTGGCAGTTTCGACACAGACCAGGTTGCCCTTGCCACCAATTGCGTACAGCAGATCGCCGTCTACCGTCGGGGTGCCGCGGGGCCCATCGCCATGGCCTTCCTGGTAGATCGGTCCAACCGCGGCCGACCAGACCTTCTTCGGAGTCCTGCTGCCGATGTCCAGGGCATAGACGTATTCGGTTTGATCCTCGGCCCCCATAGCGTACAAACGGTCACCGACGATGGCTGGACCCGAGTAACCAACGCCGGCCTCCGCATAGGTCCAAATCAACGGCGGGCCAGACTGGGGCCAGGTTTTGAGAAGCCCCGTTTCGGTCGACCGGTCGGTCCGATCCGGTCCGCGCCATTGTGGCCAGTCGGCAGCCAGCGTGGGCATGGTCGCCGCGCACACGGAGACAGTCAAGATGAGCAGCGTTCGCATCGTCGGTCTCTACCTCGCGGGTTCACCGAGTTCCAGCTGGACTCGAAGGGCAGCCGCCGCATTACGACGAGGCGGGGCTGGCAGGAGGGAAGCGGCATCGCAGCGTAAGCCGTACCAGCGATCGTCGTGGGTCCAGCAATCACGTATAGGCAGTATACGGCCGGGGGTAGGGGGTGCCAAGCGGCGGGTGGTGCGTGGCGGGTGACGGGAGAAGAGGTCGGTGCAATCCGTGCTCGATTCCCGCCTTCTTTTCCCACCACCGCCACCCGGCACCCAGATTCAGGGCCTCGATTCAACCTTGTCGAACACCAAGCAGTAATTCTCCTGAAGGATCTTGGGCTCGTCGGCCAATGAGAAGCCTACGGAAAGGATTTCCTTCGTAACCACGTCCTGTCCAGCGCGAACGTGGTTCAGAATCCACTCGGAGCTGACGCCGGGAATGCGCTTGAAGTCGACCACAACCATCCGGCCGCCGGGGCGCAGCGCTTTGTGGATCGAAGCCAGCGTCTTGAAAGGAAATTCGAAATGATGGTATGTATCGCACAGGAAAGCCAGGTCGATGCTGTTTTCGGGCAGTTCCACGGAGTCCGGCTTGCAAACGACGCCGGCAATGTTCTTGAGGCCCAGGTCTTTGCTCGTTTTCTGGATATGCTCGATGAACTTCGGAGAGATATCGACAGCAAATACTTTGCCTTTGTCGCCGACTTCTTTGGCAAATAGGCGCGTGAACAGCCCCGTCCCCGCGCCGATGTCTGCTATCGCCATGCCCGGTTTGATTTTGCAGGCGGCAACGATCTCTTTGCGCTTGGCAAAGACTTCCCGGCTCTCGATTTCGAACTTGCCGACGTACTCGTTGATGTCGGGATTCTCGAACGGCTTGTTGATGCCGGGGCGGACGCTCTTTTCCTGTGCCGGCGTTGCGAGCGCGGCCACTCCGGCGAGACTCAGAGCCAGCACGAATGGGAAAAGAGTTCGTTGATATGGGCTTCTCATGGTAATCCCCCAGATGGCTTTTGTGGTAGTGCAGGCCAATGTTTCCCTCACAGAGTGTTTTACTGGATGAGTCTGAGTTGGCTCCCGGAATCGTGAAGATTGGAAGAAAAATTGTGGAAAAAATCCGAAAAATTTGCTGGAGATTGGCTTGACGCCGTGGTAGACTCAGCCTCATACGTAGTGGACCCGTCCGGCCCAGGCCCCGGACGTCCCCAGTCGGTCGGCTGCGTTAGCCCCACTGATCCGTTGAGCCCGTCTGAATTGCTCCTTTCCGCCCGGATCTCGCTGCCACAACGGCCAAGGTATTGTTCCGATCGGCTCGCAAAAGCGCCTGAGAGGGAAATTCGATGCTCCCATTCTTCGCCGTCTCGTCAAGGTTGCGCCCCAAAGCGCCGTCCCGTCAAGGGAAGTCCTTCTGCACTCCATGGGTGGAAGTTCTGGAAGACAGGAATTTGCTCGCCGCTTGGACCACGGTCGCTCCCCTGCCCACGCCGCACGCCGATCTGGGGGGAGTACTCGGGTCCAATGGACTCGTTTATGCAATCGGCGGCTACAACAGCTTCACGGCACTCAACACTGTGCAGGCCTATAATCCGGGCACGAACCTCTGGACCTCTGTCCCCAGTCTGCACACGGCCCGCGGCGGCCTGGCTGCCGCGGCAGGTCTCGATGGACGCATTTATGCCATCAGCGGCGGTGACTCCACGATCATGCCGATGAATTCGGTGGAGGTTTATAAGCCGAGCGTAAATTCGTGGACGACGGTGGCCCCGATCCCTACTGGCCGTGTTTACCTCGCAGCCGCAACGGGCCCCGGCGGCATCATTTATGCCATCGGCGGCGCCAATAGCGCCGGCAAGGCAGTCACTACCGTCGAGGCCTACAACCCGCAAACCAATACTTGGGTCGCTCGGGCCTCCATGAACACGGCCCGTATTGGGCCCTCCGCCGCGGTGGGCAGTGATGGCCGAATTTACGTATTCGGCGGGGTTCCCGCGTTCAAGGCCTCGGCCGCCATTCCCACAGTGGAATCGTACAACCCACTCACGAACAAATGGACCTTTGTGGCCAATATGCTCACGGCCGTTGCTTATGCGGGGGCAACCCAGGGTCCGAATGGGCGTCTCTATGTCGTTGGTGGCGACACCGCGGACTTCTTCGCCAACAATACCAACGTTGTAGAGTCCTATAATCCGAACACGAACACCTGGCGTGCAGAAGTCTCTCTACCCACCGCTCGGGGCGATCTGGCAGCCGTATTGGGATACGATGGCCGCATTTATGCCTTCGGTGGAACCAATGGCACATCCGCTGCCGTCACGACCAACCAGGTGTACCAGGGGGCTTCCGGATTTGCTGCCTTTGCGGCAACGAAATTGCCTGCCAGTGCAACCAGTGCGGATGACTCTGGCACACCGGGCCCGGTCAGCCTCACCGTTTCCCAACTGCCGGGAATAACCATGCAGCCGGGGGCCCCCAACAGTGGAGCCAACGGCCCCAGCTCCGGGTCCGACGGAATCCAAAGCGTTCTTGCAGACGGCTCCCACGGGCCGTCCGCCGACCTGGCCGATGCCCTGTTCGCCAACATCATGGGCTAAGGCACGCTTCGGCGGGAGATGTCCGTCTTTCGTTCGGCGGCGGTTCGAAGAACTGCGCAGTGGCGCGGCCGCATGCGGTTCTCCGAACCGCCGCTACACCGTCCACAACAGCCGGCCAGTTCCTGCGCTCCTTTCCTATCCCGCTTCATTCCTTTTCCTGTCCACACTCGAACGCCCACCGAAAAGTGATGGCCAGGAGCGCTCGATCCGTGCATAATGGCAAACATCAACCGACCCATCCTGGACTCTGGAGAACCCCATGAGACGTACGGCTGCTTTTCGGCAGGTCTTTGGCTTCTGCCTTGCTGTCCTCCTCTGGCACAGCACCCAAGCCTCGGCGACCGAGGTGAACCGGCCGATCGAGCTGAGTGTCGATGCAACCGAGGCACCCCGCAAGCTGCTGCATGCACGCCTCGTGATCCCGGTTGCGCCGGGACCGCTGACACTGTTCTATCCCAAGTGGATCCCGGGCGAACATATGCCCAATGGTCCTATCAACGATCTCTCGGGCGTAAAAATCCAGGCTGCCGGCCGGCCGATTCCCTGGCAGCGCGATGACGTAGACCTGTACGCGTTCCACTGCACTGTCCCCAAGGGAATTGACACAATCGAGGTGAGCCTCGACTATCTGGGCACCGCGGCCAAGGAGGGGTATTCCGCCAGTGCCTCCATGACGGCCCGGCTCGCAGTCCTCAATTGGCACTTGGTCCTGCTCTATCCCAAGGGAACTCCGGTGCGCGAGCAGCGTGTTCGGGCGCGGCTGACGCTGCCCAAGGGCTGGAAGCTGGGCACGGCCTTGCCCGTCGAGTCCGCCAATGGAGCGACCACGCAATTCCAGACCGTGTCGCTGGAGACCCTGGCCGATTCGACAGTGTTGTGCGGCGCCTATCTGAAGGAAGTCCCGCTGGGCCCGACGGAGGGACCGCCTCATTACCTGGTCCTGGCCTGCGATAGCCCCGACGGCTTGGAATTGAGTGCCACCCTCAAGACGCACTACGAGCGGCTGGTGGCGGAGGCCGGAGCTCTCTTCGGTGCCCGGCATTACCGCTCTTACCGCTTTCTAGTAACCATGAGCGACCTCATCCGGCCAACCGGCATCGAGCACCATGAGTGCAGCGATGACCGTGTGCCCGAGCGTTTCTTGCTGGACGATACCTATCGCAAAATCTGGACGGCCTGGCTATTGCCACATGAGTATGTCCACTCGTGGAACGGCAAATTTCGCCGCCCCGAGGGCCTGACGACGCCCGATTTTCAGGAGCCCATGAGAACGCGGCTGCTGTGGGTCTACGAAGGGCTGACCGAGTACCTGGGTTTTGTCCTGGCCGGCCGCAGCGGGCTGTACACACCGGAGCTGTCGCGCGAGAACCTGGCCCTGATTGCCGACTGGGGTCGAAATCAGGTCGGCCGAACCTGGCGGCCCCTGGAAGACACCACCGCGGCGGCCCCGCACCTCTACGCCTCTCGGACGGATTGGTCCCATCGGCGTCGTGGCGTCGATTTCTACGATGAAGGGGCGCTGCTCTGGCTTGATGCCGATACCCTGATCCGCGAAAAGACCGGCGGCAAGAAAAGCCTGGACGATTTTTGCCGCGCGTTCCACGGTGGCCAGGATGGTCCCCCTGTGGTGAAGCCGTACACCTTCGGCGACCTGGTCCAGGCCCTGAACCGGGTTGTCGAACATGACTGGAAGGGATTTCTCGAAAAACGCCTGACCGGGACGGACGCCGAGCCGCCGCTCGATGGCCTGACACGCGGCGGCTGGAAGCTCGTATATCGAGACCACGCCGGCGACTTGTTCAAAGCTCGAGATGGCGAGGAGAAGAGCGTCGATCTGACGGCCGCCATTGGCTTGTTGCTCAAGGATGACGGCACCGTGACCGATGTCGTGCCGGGCAAGGCGGCGGATCAGGCGGGCGTCGGTCCCGGAATGAAAATCATCGCGGTCAATGGCCGGCGCTGGTCAACCGACCGGATGCGGCACGCTGTCGCCGCAACTCAGAAGGGGGACAAAGTGCACCTCCTGTTGGAGAATGGCGACTATTTTCAGACGGTTGCCCTCGACTATGCTGGCGGCGAGCGCTATCCCCACCTGGCGCGCGAATCGAGTAAGCCGGACCTACTGGCAGACATCTTTCGGCCCAAGACGACGGACCGCTGATGGGGTGCGGCAGCTTCGCGTGCGGATTCCAGAACCGTTCCACGCGATTGTGGACCGGCCAAGCTGAGCCTTATTCCCGTTCGCAGCTTGGACCGTTTCGGCAAACGATCCAGAAGCAATGCCGCTTGCGGGCATGGTGAGCGGTTTGCCACTTGGTGGATCGCATCGGGCCGGTGCGAACCTTGACAATCAAGTCGCACACCGTGAACCCCATTTCCTCCGCCATGCGCATAAAGTCGCAATGCGCCCAGCGGGAGCGGTGGCTGTTGACCATATCGGTAATTTTTGCCAGCAAGAGCCCGTTTGGCTTCAAGACCCGCTTCGCTTGCCGCAAAAACGGAGGATAGAGGTAGCTAAGCGTCCAGCCCTGCTCTTTGCCACACTCGACGGTAGCTCCGAAGTCCACGTCGAATCGCTTCACGCTTTTATCCCTGCCCTGGGGGCCAACATGCGGCGGATCGTATACGACCGTGCCAAATTTCTCGGAAGGAACTCCCTCCATGACACGATTATCCGCGAGGATCATCGGCTTGTAACGCGGATCAATATCCATGGACCAGACTTTCCGCGTCGAGCCTTTCCAGAAGCGTCCCGTGTTATAGGTGGCATCCAGAATTGGTTCCGGGTTGATGCTTGGATAGAAGGTCAGCATCGCTCCCAACAGTTCGCCATCGCTGCGCTCCCACACGCTGCTGAGCGGCGCATAATTGCCGTTCCGCAGAGGCTCTTTCGGCGACACGTTGCCCTGGCCGCGCTGTGGTCGAGCCCTACCCATCCTCGGCCTGCCGTTTCGAGTCAACATACTTGGATATTCCTACAGCTGGTGGCATAATTCGCTAGATGAATGATCTGTACCCGGAACAGGGCTTACGCTCAAGTTTAGTTGCGATGCACGAGCACAGGCCGGTGGCGTCATCCACCGCAAAGCCCGACTCACTCGCCAAGCCATGCCCAAGGCTTGGAACTTCCTTGCAGATGAGCGAATTCGCTTACCAGCGGGGCATTGCTTGCGAACCCCGGAGTCCCGTAGAATTCGTTGCGCACGCCCAAGCGGGCAATGAGCAATGCTGATGCCATGCGTATTATTCCAGTCCTAGACTTGAAAGCTGGTCATGTCGTTCGCGCCCAGGCGGGCCGCCGACAGGATTACCAACCAATTCGCAGCCGCCTGACGGATTCCTCTCAGCCTCAGGCGGTTGCAACCGCGCTCCGTGATCGTTTTGGCTTCACGGAACTCTATGTAGCCGATCTTGATGCGATTGCCGGTGCTCCACCCGCTTTGGCAACCTATCGTGCTCTTCGATCCCTTGGGTTCCGCGTCTGGATTGATGCCGGAGTGCGCGCAGTTGCATCCATCCAACCGCTGCTCGCAGCCGCCGTGGAGAAGATCGTCGTTGGCTTGGAAACGGTGGCCGGTCCGCAAGCATTGGCTGGCATTTATCACCGGGCTACCCCAGACAAGATTGTCCTCTCGCTAGATCTAAAGGAAGGGAGTCCGCTTGGCGACCTTGGCCACTGGCTGCACCCGGATGCCTGGTCGATTGCTACCGAGGCCATCGCCATTGGTGTGAGACAAATCATCGTTTTGGACTTGGCACAGGTCGGCGGCTATGGCGGCATCGGCACAGAGAATCTGTGTCAGCAACTGGCTTCGCAGTACCCGGAGGTGGCAATCGTGGCCGGCGGCGGCATTCGAGACCGTGCCGATTTGCAGCGGTTGGAAGCGTGCGGTATCCGGGCGGCGCTCGTGGCTTCGGCCTTGCATGATGGCCGGTTGCGGCCGGAAGACTTGGAACGATGGAAGGACCACGGAATGTAACCCACGCCTCAGTCGGAACGCCATTCATACGTCGCCGACTGCCCAATGCTCTCCTCTACCTCCACGCGCAAGACCTGCGGCGCAAACTGATGTTGCTGTCGCAAATCCGCGCGCAACCGTTCGCCGATGTACCGGGCCAAGAGTTCCGCTGTTGTGTTCTCCACCGGCAGCAGAACGCAATCCTCGCGCGGAAAGACCCATTCTCGGTCACGGTACTGTACGTGAACGCTGCGCAGCTTTTCAGACACGCTAATGTGGGGGTTCCGCGTCGGCAACAGCATCCGATGGTCCAGTTCGTCGGTAATCGCTTTGGTGCGCTGCTTCAGGGCGATGAAGTCGAAGACGTAGCAGTTGGGATCAAGCGGGCTCTCGATTTCGACCGCGGTGCGGTAATTGTGCCCGTGCAGCCGTTCACAGCGGTCTCCCTCGTAGCTGATGAAGTGCCCCGAGCAGAAGACCAGGTGGTCCTTGATGACGCGGACTTTGTAGGTTTCAGCCATGATCAGGATCGGCGGACCAGGGGTATTGCGGTGGTAACTCTATCGTACCGTTTCGCAGCAGAACGAACAAGCAAGCGGTGACGAGATCCGCGGTGGTCCCCGGATTGCGGCGATGGCCGTCGGCACGCAGCCAGCGGTCGAACTCGATCAAGGTCTGCCGACTTGCTTCTCCGCCGGGCCAACCGAGGGCCAACACGGACTGAGCTCGGCGGCTGGCCTCCTCGGCCGGGCCATGCTTCCGTGCAATCAAGCTGTCCGGATGAGACGCCAGGAGATCGAGCTGGCAGGCAATGATGGCCTTCTCCAGACAGCCCGTTTGCTCCAATCCCCGGCGAAGGGCGGGTACGCCTTCCTGGAACACTTCCAAGTAACCGTTGACGTATTGCTGGGCGATGAGATCGCGGTCGGCGGCCAAGGCCATCGCCTCACGTAAGGTTTTCGTCGGCTCCTCGTGAATATCTTGCTCGGCAACGCGCCCCATTCCACCGGCACCTGCCAGGCGAATGGCCTCATATGCCAGCCGGGCGTCGGCTAAGTCGAGCCGGTCGAGAATGCGAGGCAAACCGGCGCGCAGCTCCTGCGACGGCGGCACCGCGGCCAGCGGTGCTAGCAGGAGCACGATTCCTAGATTGGGGTTGGTCTTGGCCACGCAGCGGGTGGCTTTCACCGATTCCAGAATGCTCTTGCCGACGCCCCAAAGGGAAGCACCGTTCAAGATGGGAGCCACCGCGGCCGCACTGTTGAGCAAATCGAGGTAGGTCAGGTCGGCAAAATCGGCATAGCGATGGACATTGCCCGGCTTGCGGGCCGTCGCTTCCCAAATACAGGCCAATTGTGCACACAGACCAATGGAGAGCATGATGCCATCACCGAATCTGGCGGATCCAGGCCACATAGCTGAGCAACCGGGCCGCGATGTCTACCCCGGTCAGCGGGGCCAGGGCGCGCCAGCCGGGCACGGCGTTCACTTCCAGAATGTAGATCTCGCCCGCCGGTCCGGGCAGCAAATCGACCCCGGCCACCAAAGCGCCAACCGCCTCGGCGGCGCGCACGGCCAAGTCCGCTTGTTCGGCCGTGAGCTGAACTGGCTCGGCCGATCCTCCCTGGGCAACGTTGGTCCGCCATCCACCGTTCGCCCGCCGCCGCATGGCCGCGATGACTTCACCGCCGAGCACGAAAGCCCGCAGGTCCCAGCCGGGATGGGCAATGGTGCGTTGCAGATAGAGGATGCTTTGCGACCGCTCCAAGGTACGAAAGGTCCGCCAGGCGAGATCGGGATCGGTGATCCGCATCATGCCACGTCCCTCGGAACCGAAGAGCGGTTTGACAATGACATCGTGCCCTAAAGCAGAGAATGCTTCCATAGCGGCGTCCGCGTGCTGGCAAACGGAGGTGGGCGGGACCGGCAGACCGGCGGCGGCGAGGCGGGCCGTGGTGAGATACTTGTCCACGCAAATCTCGACCGCGCGCGGCGGGTTCAAAACGGCGATCCCCGTGTCATGAAGCCGATGGAGCACATCCATGCGAAAAATCACCTGCTCCAGCGAACCGGGCGGCATGGTGCGAACGAGGACCGCATCGAAGCCGGCCAACGAATCGGCCGCGGCTCCGACGCCGGCGTGCACACGGCGAAAATCGACCGCGACGGCATCGTGACGGAGCGAAACGGCCGCCCGCTGCAAATCACGAACATGCCAGCCGGTGCCGGCGGATAGAACCGCAATGTGCATGGTGTTGCTTGCCTCGTTTGCAGGCTGCGCGTCAATCGCCGGTGAAAAAGGAGCGCTGGAGTACGTCGGGTTCGGTTCGGCCGAAGAAATGGCTCTTTCCGCTTACCAGGTTATGAAACACAACCTCGGCGGGGCTGAATAAGAGCGGATCGATCTTGTAAAAGTCGTTTCCATACCGCCGGAAAATCTCCGAGAACGGCGCCCCGTGATCGGGAGAAGCCGACGACGGAACCTTGGGCCCAATCTCCGCCAACAGCTCGTCGGCGGCGCGAACCCAGAGGATGACCCGGCCGCCATAGAGAATCGCATCGTTGGTCCTGCCGATGGCCTGGAGCTCGTCGGCCGCGACCGGGGGCAATGGGGCCGTGCCAAGACCGCTCATGACGTGGCTCAGATCAAAGTTCAGCTCGTACAGCTTGTGCAGCGCTGTCTCCAGCGACCGGGCCACCACTTGCAGATTGCCGGCAGGGCTGGAGGCCGGAGCAACCAATAGCGTGAGCTTTTCCGCCGGAAGCTGGAGCCGCTCACACAAATACTCGATCACCGCGTCCTCGGGCAGCTTGCGCGTCTCCAGCACGCCGACGGCGACCGGTGCCTGTTCGCGGCCGGGAATCTTATCAAACAATTCTTCCTTGCCGTAGATGGCCCGCATCGGTCCCGAACCCATCGCGAAATACTTGCCGACGGAGATTTGCCAGCCGGCGTATTGCGCGGCCATGCACGCCGTGACAGGGTGATCGGTCGCGACCATGACCTGAACGTTGGGAAACCCGCCAAGGTCGCTGGGAATCAGGCTTACGTCGGCCTGACCCGCCAGACAGACTCGCGCCAGTCCGAGGCCCGCCTGCAAACCGCCCGCGGTGTGCACGCCACAATCCAGGATCCGGGCACTGGCCGTCTGCTGCACGCCAATCCGCAGAGAGGCCGCATTGGCCGCCATGTGGTCCGCCAGGCGTTGGGCTCGCTCATTCAGGGTCAACGGTGCCTCCGGTCTGATTGCCACTGCGTAATCTATGCCCGTGTTCGTGATTCGCCAGTACGCGCTGCCGATTCATGCACGCTGATTTAAGAATAGACGATCCGGCAGAAATCATAGATGCGGAAGGGCCTCGGTACCAAGACAGCCAGGGTTATCGAGAATGGTGAACGAGCCGTCGTTGTCCACGAACCGGTGTTCCATTCGGGGTCGCTATCTGGAGGCTACGGGCTTCCAGAAAGGCGGA
>Ga0070734_10003463_pt1 | contig 16505 bp, 15 predicted proteins | sample Coa_R1_8_FD_66444 | JGI IMG/M metagenome (GOLD analysis project Ga0070734, IMG submission 66444) | Surface soil microbial communities from Centralia Pennsylvania, which are recovering from an underground coalmine fire - Coalmine... | ecosystem: Environmental > Terrestrial > Soil > Unclassified ... | reverse complement strand
AGAGCAAAACGGCCGTTGCCAGTCCGCCCATCTGGATCAAGAGACGCTCGAGGTTGCTGCCCAGCGCAACGGTCGTGGCCAAGGAGAGGCAGAACGACATGAGCAGGGCGAACTGCGGATTGTAAGCGATAGTCAAGACCATCGCCGTCACCGTCAACGGCACGAGTACAGCATACCAGGGGGGACCGCTCAGCAGCAGGCCAAGGCCCAAGGTCAGGACAACCCCGGCGCAGACGCCAGCGACCTTGGTGAGGCTTTGGGCCAGGGCCGGTTGAAACCGCACCGCGTAGAGGAGCACCACCAGCGTCAACTGGCTCATGATGAGCAGCACAGCCAGGCCGCGGCGGGCGCGGTCGGCGGGCGTCAGGCTGCGCAAGTAGGCCCGGTGCTCTTGCTTCAACAGGTTCAGCTGGGCTTCCGTGATGGGCTGTCCGTGGCGCACCAGGGCCGCCCCTGCCTGGAAGGTATCGACGACGGGGGGGACCGCCAAGAGCGCGCGTTCCCGTGCCGCGGGATTGACAATCTGATCCGGGGGCAGTTGCTGGAGGATGGCCTCCGCGCGTGCGAGGTCGGTCTTCGGTTGATTGATGATTTCGAAGGTCGCCCGGACACGCAGATCCGTTGCGTAGACTTCTCCGACCCGGTACGGCATGGGCGGCCCTGCGCGATACGCCAAGAAGGTGACGAGCAACATCGTGGCCAGAACGGTTGCCAGGCGCAGCAAAACGGGCAGTTGCCACAACCGGAGCAGCAAGGGTTCTTCGTTGCGTGAGGACCGCCGTCGGCCATCCCATTGACCGAGGCGGGAAGATTTTTTGTTGGAATGGAACATACGGGCTGTTACCTACTCCTTTTTCTTGCGGGGCCTTTCATCCTCGTAGGCCCGAACGACTTGTTGAACCAAGGGGTGTCGAACAATGTCGCTCTCATCTAGATAGATAATGGCGATCCGGTCGATGTCGCGCAGACGCTGGACTGCGTCGGTGAGTCCGCTGCGTGTCTGCTTGGGCAAATCCACCTGCGTAATATCCCCGGTGACAATGATCTTGGATCCGGTACCCATGCGCGTCAGAAACATCTTCATCTGGGCGATGGTCGTATTCTGACCCTCGTCGAGGATGATGACGGCTTGGTTAAGCGTGCGGCCCCGCATATACGCCAGGGGCACAATCTCGATGATATCGTTGTCCATGTAGCGCTTGACCTGATCCGGCTCCATCATATCGTTCAGGGCATCGAAGAGCGGACGCAGATACGGATTGACCTTGGCCACCAAATCGCCCGGCAAAAAGCCGAGGCGTTCGCCGGCTTCCACGGCCGGGCGGACCAGGACAATCCGCTTGACTTGGCCCTGGCGGAGTAGGCTGACGGCCATAGCCACTCCCAAATAGGTCTTCCCAGTACCACCCGGGCCGATGCACAACGTCAGGTCGCTATCGCGCATGGCACGGACATAGCGTGCCTGTCCATCGGTGCGCGGGCGGACGTGGCGGCTGCCCTCGACGAAGGTGAGCGGCTTTTGACCCAGATCATCGCTTCCCTGGTGGACGACTTCCAGAACGGTGCGCACGTCTTCCGGAGTAATCTTGCCTTGCTGGCGCAGCATTTGGCGCAATTGTTGGAAGACACGATCGGCCTCGGCCACGCGATAATCCGCGCCTTCCACCTGAATCGTGTTGCCCCGCGCGATCAAGCGCACCTCGAGGGCGTCCCGGATCAGCCGCAGATTCTGATCGCGATTACCGAACAAAAGGACCGCCTCATCGCGGTTGTCCAGGGTCAAGGTTAGAGTGGCCTCGCTGCTCATCGTGCCAACACCGTCCTACTTGATCCACCAATACGCCACCGGAGCCGCAAACACGATCGAATCGACCACGTCCAGGACGCCGCCAAAGCCGGGGACAGCCTGCGATGCATCCTTCTGCCGGCAGTCGCGCTTGATCAGCGATTCGGCCAGATCGCCCACCATGCCCGTGATCCCCAGCGCTGCACCCAGGAGAGCAGCCGAGGGCCAGCCGCCTCGAACGACGGGGCCGAGACGGTCCAGCCCGACAGCAGCCAGCACCGACGCCGTCACGCCGCCGGCGGCCCCTTCCCAGGTCTTCTTGGGGCTGAGAGTCGGTGCCATGCGATGACGGCCCAGTAACCGCCCGGTGAAATAGGCACCGATGTCGCCGCACTTGGGCACAAAGATGGCCATCATCAGCGCGGCGGTCGCTCGGTGATTGTGGGAGCTCATTTCCCAATCCGGCAACCAGCGGAGCTGCACGAAAAAACTAGGCAAGAGCCCCAGGTAAGCCGCTATCCAGACGATCAGCGAAATGCGCACCACCGATTCTCCCGGCACCTGAAACGCGGCCATTTCCACCACAAACGCAGCCAGGACGACCACCGCGAAAGCGCCGCCGACCCAGAGCCACGGATCTTGATTCCCGATCAGGCCAGGGAATAATTCCGCACCCACCGTGGGCAGCCAATTGGCGATCACCAGACCCGCCACCGCAGCAAAGCACAACCCAGCGGATGGGCGGTGCGTGGTCCCCAACAGCTGGAGCAATTCATGGCAGCTCATCAGGGTTAGCAAGAGCACGAGTACGAACAGGAAGGGATACCAGGGCGCCAACCATTGATCCAGCCCCACTCCTCCGACCGTGAGGCCGATCAAGATCGCCCCCATCCACAGTCGTGTCGCCAGCATGGGATCAATCCTTCAGGCCGCCGAACCGCCGCTCGCGGCTGGCATAGTCGCGCAGGGCAGCGTGCAAACTGGCGCGGTCGAACTCCGGCCAGCACGTGTCCGTAACCCACAATTCCGCATAAGAGATTTGCCACAGGAGGAAGTTGCTAACGCGCAGCTCGCCCGCCGTGCGGATGAGAAGATCCGGGTCCGGCATTCCGCCCGTATACAAAGCATCGCTCACCGTCAGTTCATCGATGTCGCTGGGAGTGAGCGTGCCCTGTCGAACCTGCTCTGCGATCGCACGCACCGCATCGACCAGTTCGGCCCGCCCACCGTAGTTGATCGCCAGGCAGAGAACCATCCCGCTATTGGCCCGGCTGAGCCGGACATTCTCGTCGATTTCGCGGCGGACCGGCGCCGGCAGTTCGCTCTGCCGGCCAATGGTCGTGAAGCGGATGTTCTGCTCCATGATCTCCGCGCGTTCTTCGATCAAATAATAACGCAAGAGCGCCATCAAGAAGTCCAACTCTTCCTGCGGTCGTTTCCAATTCTCGACACTCAAGCAATAGAGGGTCAATTGTCCTATGCCGAGACGGCAACATTCCTCGATGGTGGATCGGACACTGGTGACGCCCCGGCGGTGCCCTTCGATGCGCGGCAGACCGCGCTGCTGAGCCCAGCGGCCATTGCCGTCCATGATGATTGCCACATGACGCGGCAGCTTGGCCGGATCCAGGCCCGCGGCGGCGAGTCGTTGGAGGGTGTCCGGGCTAAATGGGGCTGTCTCAGGCAACGGATGCCCCTCCGCTGCACCTGGGAGAGTGAGAAGCATTGAAAATTGAAAATTGGCCGACGAATGGTAGCGATGCTTCCATTGCATCGCGGCAACGATCGTCAATGTTCGATTGATAATTTCGAATTTTCAATTTCTTCTCAACAAATGATTGTCTGTTCCCGATCCGGTCCGACCGAAATGATCGAAATCGGAAGTCCGAGCAATTGGCTCAAGCGCTCGACATACCGCCGCGCCGCCGCCGGGAGATCGGCCAAGCGGCGTGCTTTGGAAATCTCGGTGCGCCAGCCCGGCAGCGTCTCGTAGATGGGCCGGCATTCTTGCAACACAAACGCATCGCTCGGGAAATAGTCCAGACGCTGTCCTTCGATCTCATAGGCCGTGCAAATGGAGATCTCGTCCACTTCACTGAGGACGTCCAGAAGCATCAGCGCCAACTCATCCGCCCCGGCCAGTGTGGCGGAATACCGGGCGGCGACCGTATCGAACCAGCCACATCGCCGCGGCCGTCCGGTCACGGTACCATATTCCCGGCCTGTGCGGCGGATGCGTTCGCCGATGCCATCGTTCAGCTCCGTCGGAAAGGGACCGCGTCCCACACGGGTGGTGTACGCCTTGATCACGCCGACGATGCGCTCCAGTCGCCGTGCCGGCACGGCGGAACCACTCCAGACGCCGGCGGGCGAACTGTTGGAGCTCGTCACGTACGGATAGGTGCCGTGGTCCACGTCCAGCAAGCTGCCCTGAGCCGCCTCGAACAAGATCCCTTTACCAGCTAGCAACGCTTGGTGGAGGAGGCGTGTCGTGTCCGTGATGAACGGGCGCATTCGTTCGGCATATTCCAGGTACTGATCGCAGAGCGGCTCTGCGTCAAAAGTTTGAGCCTCGGCGGACAGGGCGCGGAGGATTCGATTCTTGCGGGCGACAATTAGCCGCAAGCGCTCGCGCAGATGCTGGGGATGGAGCAGCTCACCCAGACGCACGCCACAGATCCGCCCCACTTTATCTTGGTAACACGGTCCAATGCCGCGGCCGGTCGTGCCGATGGCTTGGCCGGACCCCGCTTCGCTCAGGCGTTCCTCTTCCAGGTGATAGGGGAAGATGACATGAGCATGGTCACTGACGTGGAGGTTCGCGCCGACGGAGATCCCCGCAGCTCGCAGATTGTCGACTTCTTCGAGGAAGCGTGGGGGAAAGACGACGACCCCGTTGGCAATAACCGATTGCAGCTCGGGCCGTAGCACGCCGGTGGGCAATAATGACAGTTTATACGTTTGGCCATTGGTAACGACGGTATGGCCGGCGTTGGCACCACCGTTGTAGCGAACGACGATGTCGTGCTGGGGGGTCAGCAGATCGACGATTTTACCTTTGGCCTCGTCGCCCCATTGCAGGCCGACGACACACGTACAGGCCATTGCAAACACCTACCTCGGAAGACAGCCGGACAACCAGGCACGACAGATCCGTGCTCAGAGAATGGAGCTGCCAGACTGCTTACCGATCTTTCAGGCGAACCACAAAAAACGCCCGCGACCCCACAGGTCTCGGGCTCCCTAGGTTGAAGCGCACCGTTATCTAGATGGAAATCTAACGGGGTTCGTCAGATCCGTCAAGAGCAATCAAGCGGTCTGCCGGAAACGCCAACGAAACCGGCTCGCGTGCTGCATGGTCAACCGGTATAATTCCACGTCTGCAAGAAATCCGGGGCATGAGATAGAATTTCCGGTGGTTATCTCGACGCCCCAGCGCAGGAGGGTTTTCTCAATATGCCACGCTGGAACCTAGCTTGGTTGCTGGGCATCGCTTCCGTCGCCCTGTTGGGTTATGCCGTTTCCCACAGCGCGCCGCCCCGTGAAAAGGATCAGGATTATGAGCTCGTCCGGCTCGTGGTCGATGTCCTCGATGAAGTCGACCATAAATACGTGCGGCCCCTCGATATTCAGGCGAAGCGCAAGCTCGTCGAGGACATGGTTAACGGCGGGCTCGAGCACCTCGATCCGCACTCCGGCTTCATCAATGAAAAGGAATACAAACGGTTTACGCTGAACAGCAAAGGCAAGTTCGGTGGCGTGGGGATCCAGATTTCCCTCGATCGGCTCAACGCGGGGCAATTGACGGTGATCAGTCCCATGGTGGACACGCCGGCCTACGAAGCCGGTGTCTTGGCCGGCGACGTCATTCTCAAGATCGATGGCCGATCGACCGAAAATATGCGCGTGTCCGAAGCGGTTGATCTAATCACTGGCGACCCGGGGACCAAGGTTGTCTTGACGGTCCTGCACGAAGGGAGCAAGGAGCCTGTCGAGCTAGAAATTACCCGCGCCCTGATCGAAGTTCAAAGCGTGCTGGGTGACCTCCGTAAGCCCAGCAGTCCCAAGGAATGGGAATACTACATCGATAAGCCGAACCAGATTGGTTATGTCCGCCTGATTTCGTTCAGCGAAACGACGGCGGCGGAGCTTCGCACCATCCTTGGCAACCTGGAGAAAGAAGGACTCCGCGGTCTGGTCCTTGACCTGCGCACAAACCCCGGCGGCTTGTTACGGGCTGCGGTAGATATTAGCCGGATGTTCTTGAATGAAGGACGCATTGTCAGCACCAAGGGGCGCAATCAGCAAGAGGAAGTTTACGATGCCAAGGCCGGCGGAGCGATCGTGCCTGCGGATCTTCCCGTTGTGGTGCTCATCAATCGACTCAGTGCCAGCGCGAGCGAGATTGTGGCCGCGGCCCTTCAGGACCACAAACGCGCGGTGATCGTCGGCGAGCGCAGCTACGGCAAGGGAAGCGTCCAGAATATCATCGAGATGGAAGGGCGAAAGAGCGCCCTGAAGCTGACCACGGCCAGCTATTGGCGACCGAGCGGCAAAAACATTCACCGTTTTCCGGACAGCAAAGAATCCGATGAATGGGGCGTGCGGCCCGATCCCGGTTACGAGGTCGTGCTGAAGGAAGACGAGCGGATCGACTACCTGTATTACCGCCGCGATCGGGACATCGTTCCCGGCAAGGCCGTTCCATCCAAGCCGAAAACGGACAAAGAGAAGCGCAGCGAGAAAAAGCCGTTCGAGGATCGGACCCTGAACAAGGCGCTCGATTATCTGCGCGGACGGATCGAGAAGGCCGGGACTGCCTTGGGCGCCGCACACGGCTAATCCGGCTTACCACCCTGTTCATGCGCAGTTAGCTGTTGATTCGGCGCCTTACGGAGTCTCGAGCAGCTCTTGCCAGCTGGAGACGGTGAGCAAGCGGTCCGTCATCCGTTCCAGCCGACCTTCATCCCGGATGGCCTGGATTGCAGCTTGCACGGCCTCGCTGGGCGGGTTGTGGACTTGCTGCCGCCCCAGCCGCAGTAGCGTCTTTTGCAAGGCTTCGATGCGTCCCTCAATGCGTCCCTCGGTGCGTCCCTCGGTGCGTCCCTCGGTGCGTCCCTCAGCAAGAATAGCCTGGTATGTGGAAGATTCTTTCATGGTACGCACTCCTTGAAACAAGCGCTCGGCTATCTCCGGTGTCACCCGTAGGCCGGCCAGGACATAGGTAGCGGCCAACAATGTGGCCCGCTCTTCGGGCGTAGCTTCCCGTTCGAGCCGCTCCGCTACCCGGTGAATTACGGGAGTCAGTGCCGCCTCCAATGAAGGTGCTGCCGGCAGCCGGCAGAGCGGCGCTAAAGGCAAAGTCCCCAATCCACCGGTCAGAAAACGTCGCACCGGCTGCTGCCATAGCCGGATAACTTCGTAGGTAAAGTCCATTTTACCCTTGCGCCGGCGGCCGATGTAGCGAACTTTGCCAGTGAGCTGCCGCTGGTCGGCGACCGGACGAAGCAATACGACCAGGCTATGGATGGGGACCCGATAGCGGAAATGTAACAGGGCATGATAGAGCAACACCCGCGCCTGGAGGTCTTCGTCCGGACCGCTCTGAAAATTGATATCCACAATGCGGTCCGGCGGGTTGCCATGCCCCAAAGCGATGTCGGTGGCGGCGGTGATGGTGGATAAGTCGACGTTGAGTGGTGTCAAGGGGCCTAAATCGCTCAGGCCCATTTGAACTTCGTAATCGTGCAGGAAGTGCTGCACGAGTTCCTTCAGGGTTGCATCAAAGGGCAACGGCATGTGACATTCTTTGAAGGCGAGCCACGCAGAAACCAGGAACTATGGGCCAAGTACTTGTCCGATCAGATCCAACAACTCCAGCTCCATCTCCGCGGTCCTCCTTCCCAAGCTGGCTAACTCAATGCTCGGTGCCTGGCCCGACAGATGGCGATATGCCTGGGAAATGCAGCCGACTGCCCAGCGGAAGTTGCCGAGAATCTCCCAGTACTGGACCGCCTCGTGATCGATCGCCGGACCGCCGGCCTGTTCGTACGCTTCGAAAAACTCTTCTGCCCGACCGACGCCGCCCAGACGAAGCGCATCCTGACCGAATCGCCACGAGCGGACACAGGGCCATGCCAGGTCCTCCGCCGGATCGCCCAGATGAGCGAATTCCCAATCAAACACGCCGCGCAATCCATCGGCGCCGACCATCAAGTTACCGACGCGAAAATCGCCGTGGACCAACACCACCTTGGCACAGGGCGGAGCATATGCCCTGAGCCAGCGGAGCGATAATTCCAGGGCCGGATGCGGTTCCCCGAAGCGCTCGAGCTGATGGGTCGCACGATGGAGTGCCGTCTCGGCTGGTGAACATCCCGGGTCGCTCGCCGACAGGAAGTCGAGGGATTGCCGGGCCGGATCGATGCGGTGAATCCGCGCCAGCTGTTCACCCATTTGGCGGGGAAGTTGACGGCGAGCCTCCGTGAGCGCCGCTTCCCGCACAATCCGCCGGCCGACGGATTCCCCCTCCAACCGATCCATGAGAAAAAAGGGGCTGCCCAGCACCGCTGGATCGCCACAGACCCAGCGCGGCCGGGGAACCAGCACGCCTGCCTGGTGAGCGGCTGCGATCAAGCGAAATTCCTGCTCCCGCGAGAGGGCTTCATCATGAATGGTCCCTCCCATGTCTCTTCGCAGGACCAGTGCCTGCTGGCCTGCTTCCGGGCCGTTTTCGATCTCCACATCAATGGCCCAAGTCTCGCGACTGGCGCCGCCGGTGAGTTGTCTGGCGGCGTGAATGTGTACAGGGGCTTGTACGTTTTCAGCAAGAAATGTCTCCAAGCGCTGCCGAAAATCGTTTATGGTGTTCATCGAGAGAACTCGGACGGCTACAGATTCGGAATGGAGTGCCACGATCGCCTGACTCCATAGTGCAGGAAATGCCGATGGATGCAACAGAAAACTGGCAGTACACGAAGCGGCGGCGAATTTACTTGCTGCGTCACGGCGACGTCAGCTACTTCGATGAACATGGCAAGCCTTTTCGGCCGGCGACGGTGCCGCTGAATCCGCAAGGGCAGCTTCAGGCCGAGGCCGCGGGCCGTGCGCTCGCCGACATTCCACTCGATCGCGCCGTGGCGAGCAATCTCCTTCGCAGCACCCAGACCGCCAGCCTGATCATCGCCGGCCGGGCACTGCATGTAGAATCCTGTCCCGAATTGCGCGAGATCGAACCAGGACGATTGGCCGACATCCCTGCCGATGCCGTCGAGGAGAGCTTCCTGCGAGCCTTCTCCACGGGAATCGACCGTGAAACCTGCTTTCTGGCGGGGGAAACGATTGGCTCCTTGGTGGACCGTGTGCTGGGCACCTTACGGCAGCTGCTCGCCGATCCCGGGTGGCAACACTTGCTCTTGGTGGCTCATGGCGGGGTGAACCGAGCCATTCTGACCCACGCTTTGGGGATCGATCTCCACAGCTTCGGCGCCTTCGAGCAAGATCCAGGCTGCATCAACATTCTTGATGTCGATGCCGCCGGCCGGTGGTTGATCCGGCTCGTAAACTACACCCCGTATAATCCGTCGAAAAAAGGGATCGAGCTGACGACGATGGAAGGCCTGTACCTGCAGTATCGAGGACGTCACAGCATCGGATTCGGCGAGAGCTCGGGCCGCCGCGAAGAACTGGGGTAAGCGATCGATCTCCGCCGCTTTCAGGCCGCCTATGCTGGGCAGCTTCGAAATCCGTTCGGTTAAGAACCACGTACCCAAAGGTATCTGGAACTTGGATTGTAGAGTTCCCGATACCTTTGGGTGCATGGTTCTAAGTCATGACAACGCCCACGATGGCCAGCGCCTCTTGCAGCGCGGTCACCTCTTCACGCAGCCGCTCCACTTCGCTCTGTAACGCGTGGTTGTTTTCCTCGGCCTGGCGCTGGGCATCATCGAGCTGCTGCCACCTCTGGCGCTCGGTCTCCGTACGGGCCTTTTCTTCCGCGGCCTCGGCACGAGCCGCCTCCGCAGCTTGCTGGATTGCGGCGAGGCGTTCTTGGTGCTCGGTCTCGCAGATGCGCTGCTGATCGAGCTCACTGCGCAGCTTCTCGAGCTGTTCGGTCAACGCCCGATTTTGTTCGGCCGTGACTGCCTCTTGTTGCCGCGATTCTTGCCAGGCCTGCGTCAGCCGGGCCATGTCAGCCCGAAAGCCCTCCACCGCGTCCTTGTGGCGGGTATCGATCTCGTCCCGCTCTGCCGTGATTCGGTTGTGCTCATCGCCCAGAGTTTTGATCTGATCGAGAGACGCATCGTGTTCCGCGCGCAGAGTGCCATGCTCTTGCCGCAACTGCTCGAGCTGACCTTGAAGCACGGCAGACTCCTGCTCGTGATTCTGTCTTACTGCCTCGTGTTGCTCTTGCCACTGGCTGCGTTCCGATTCGATTCGAGCCTTCGCCTCCTCCAAGCGTTGCTCCGCTTCGCGAAGGTGGGATTGAAGTCTTTCCTCCCATTCGCGCTGCAATGCCTGGCGCTCGGTCTCCCACTGCGCCTGCCCTTGTTGCAGGGCCTGTGACGTATCCGTATGAGCGGCAGTCAACTGAGCCAGGGATTGTTCCAGTGCGGCAATTTGCTGGCGCAGTTGGGTCGCTTCGGCCTCGGCCGTGTGCCATTGCTCGCTCAATCGCTCTTTGTCCGCTTGGGCTGCTGCCAGCTCGGCGCTCAGCCGATCGATTTGTTCCTTGATCGAGGAACTCGCTTCGAGTTGGGCCCGGATATTTTGTGCCTGCTCCAGCAGGCGGGTGCGCGTGGGAAAGGCTCCACTTGACGGAACGGTCGATGAACGTTGCGGCTGGCTCGGATCCACCGCTGCCCCTGCCATGGGATGTTCGGGCAGAAGGCGCTCCGGGTCGGCAGAGGAATCTTGCCGGCTCAGAGCCTGGGCTCGCACTTGCTCGAGTTCCGCCAAGAGCTTCTGGTTTATCTCGGCGGCATTGCGTTGATCGGCCCATGCTTGATGAACTTGTTCTTGTAAGTGGCGCAGTTCTTCCTGCGTGTGCTGGAATTTCTCGGCGGTGGCGGTAAACTCCGTCATCCGCGCTGCCAGTTCTTCCCGAACTGACTGGAGTTCCGACTGAGCCGCCCATAGTTCCTGCTTGGAGTTGGCAGCGTTGCGCTGATCCGCCCAGGCTTGATGAATTTGGTCTTGCAGATGACGCAGCTCTTGCTGTGCTTGCTGGAACTTTTCTGCGACCGCAGTATGCTCGGCCGTGCGCGAGGCGAGCTCCTCGCGAAGCGAGCTCAGCTCTGTTTCTAACACGGTAATCCTTCGTTGGGCTGCCTGTCCATCCTCCGTCTCTTCCGGGCCGGTGGAAGCCCAAGGAATGTCCTCGTCTGCCGACGGGCTTACGAACTCATGCGCAGTATTTGCACCGGAGCTTTCCGCCGAGGTATTCGTATTTGACACGCAGCCGATGTTCGCAATTCGGACAGGGAAATTCAACATACGGGATCATGAATTTTTTCGGCGAGTTGCTTGTCTGCATGTGCAAAACCCATTCCTGCCACTTCTCGTTTTCCCGTCTAGGGCTCCCCGCGCGGAGTCGGTTCCGCTGCGCTCGGAGCTTCGACCCACAGAAACCGAAAGGACGTGCTTCCCGGTTCCAATGAATCTTAGGCTGCAATCTCCTCCGGCGGCGGAGCTTGTTCAATGACGCGCATCGATTTCCACTTCCCCGTCCGGAAGCGGAACAGAAAGGTTAGGGCCAGGGAAATAATGTAAGCGCTGGCAAAAGTCCACGCCCAGTAGAGTCCCCAATGGTAATGCCAGGCTGCCCAGGTCGGAAAGACCATGAGCGGCCAAGCCAGCCCCAGGGCCACGATCGTCACGAAGCGGGTGTCGCCGGCGCCGCGCAGGGCGAACGAGAAAACCAGGGACATGCTATCGAAGAGAGAATAGACAGCGACAAATCGGAGCAGGATCGGCACGAAGCCGGCCACGACAGGCCATTGCGCATCGCTGCTTTCGAAGCAGTAGAGAAAGGCTCCCGGCACGAGGACGTACAGCAACACCACGGCCGCCATGTATAGCCAGGCCAGCCGGAAGCCATTCCACGTCGTACGTTCCGCCAACTCCGGCCGGTCTTGGCCCAAGCGTTGGCCGACCAGAACACAAACGGCTTGCCCCATACCCAGCATGGGAAGCAAGGCGACCATGTTGATCGTGAAGGCAATGTTGGTGGCGGCCAGCTCTCCCTCTCCCAAGCGACCCACCAGAAACAGGAAAACGGTGAAAGCCAGCGCGTCGAGCATCCACTGTAGCCCGTTGGGAAGGCCGAAGCGGAGGAGCCGGCCAAAGAGCCCCGGTTCGAGCCGCCAGCCCGTGAGCGTGGCAAAGGTCTTGCGGTATTGCGGTCGAAAAAAGAGGAACAACGCCAACGTTGCCGATGTTGCCGATCCAACTACGGTGGCGTATCCCGCACCGGCAATGCCCCAGGCAGGAAGGCCCCAATGGCCGAAGATCCACGCATAAGCCAGCAGTGCATTCAAGGTCATGCCGGTCGCATCGATGAGCAACACGGTCCAGCTGTCGCCGCGGCCGGCGAAGAAGCTGTTGACCGAAGCGACCACCAACGCCGGCAGGGCCGCAAAACAGAGGCAGCGAAAGTACGTGACCTCCAGTTCCTGGATACGCGGGGCGTGGCCGCCCAGGCTGATGAGTGGCCGTGCTAACGGCCACAAGACCAGGAAGGCGGTCCCCGCGGCCACGCTGAAGTAGAGGGCTTGCCACACCGCAGGGCCGACACGGTTCGGCCGACCGGCACCGGTATACTGGGCCACGAACGTAGTGGCGTAGTTGGCGGTGTTTTGCAAGAGCGTCACAAAAGTCCAGTAGAGCACCGCTGCGGGCATCGACGCAGCCACCGCATCGCTGCTCGCTTGGCTCAGCAAGGCGCGATCAATGGTAATTTGCAGGGTCATGAAGCTGCTGCTCAGGATCAGCGGCACGGCAAGGCGCAACAGTTCCCGGCCACCCCCTTCCTGATGCCATTGTTCGCTCCATCGCATGCCCAGCTCCTTGTTGGTGAAAAGGAGGCACCGTGCGCGCACGAAGCCCCCTGGAACTTTGTAAGGATTAGACAGCAGGAAGGATACAAGGTTCGCATCGTGCCTGAAAACTTCCGTCCCCTCGGAAGGGACCGGGCCCCATCGCGCCGGCCACAACGCTGGCAAAGCGACCACGCGAGCATGGACTCTGAGCTAGAGTTTATCGCCCGATGCCTGTCGGGCGCCGCGGACGACCTATGTCCGTGCGGCCAGAAATATGATGGTCTTTAATTAGGACAGCGCTGTGCCTCCGCTAGCCACCACTCGTTTTGATGAACTGAAGGCCACCAACCAGCTCCCTTCCCCTACGGGGGTGGCGCTGGCCATTCTGCGGCTGGCCGAATCTGAGAAGAATACGGCGCAAGAGATCACCCGCGTCCTCCAGAGCGACCCCGCGATGTGTGGGCGACTGCTCAAGATCACCAACAGCGCCCTCTCGGGGCGAGCGCGGCCGGTGACCTCCGTCCGGGAGGCAGTGATGCACCTGGGCGTTCGCATGGTGCGCAATGTGGCCCTGAGCTTCTCGCTGGTGTCGCAGCATGAGCGGGGACCTTGCTCGGCCTTCGATTATGCCGGCTTCTGGTCGCATTCGCTGGCCATGGGCGTTGCGGCCCAGGCGGGCGCGCTTCAGGCCGGCGGCATCCCGCCGCAAGAGGCGTTCACGTGTGGCCTGCTCGCTCAAGTGGGCCGCCTTGCCCTCGCCTGTATCTACCCCGACGTCTATACCGAGATTCTGACCAGCACGGGCCAGGGCGGCTCCAACGAGCTACGCCGACACGAGCGGGCGCGGCTGGCCACCGACCACAATGAGCTCACCGTTGCCATGTTGCAGGACTGGGGTCTGCCGGAAGTTTATATCCAGGCCGTCGAACACTATGACGACCTCAAAGCAACGAACGCTCCAGGAGAGCAGCGTGCGCGTACCCTGGCACGCCTGTTGCGCATGGCATGGCGGATGGCCGACGTCTGTCTCTCGACTGGCACGGAACGCTCGAATCGGATGCTGGATCTATTGGCTGCGGGGGAAGAGGTCGGCATCGAGACACCCAATTTGTTAGCCTTATGCGACCGGGTGGTCGAGGAGTGGCAGGACTGGGGCCGGATTTTTCAGGTCGAGACCCGAGCCGTGCCACCCTTCGGCGAGCTGGCCGAGCGGGCCCGCGCGTACCGTGAGCAATCGACGGACCCGCAAGAATCGCCCGGCGACGCCACGGGAGAGCATCGATTGAGCATCGTGGCCGTGGATGAGGACGCCGAGGAATTGCAGATGCTGACCCGGCAGCTGATCAAGTCCGGCCACACCGTTCACGCCGCCGCAAGCGGCGAGGAAGCGCTTCGCCTCATCATGGACGTCAACCCCCAGCTAGTTATCACCGACTGGCGGTTGTCGGGGATGGATGGCAAGGCGCTCATCAAGTCTTTGCGCCAGACCAAGATCGGACGGCAACTCTACGTCCTCATGCTGACCGGCAGCGAAGAGGACGATATGCAGGTGGAAGCGTTCGAGGCGGGTGTGGACGACTTCATGGTGAAGCCGTTGCATCCTCGGCTCTTGGCTGCGCGGCTTCGCGCCTGTGCCCGGGTCGTTCAGCTTCAGGAGGAGACACGCCGTGACAAGGTGCAGCTGCACCGCTGCATGGAAGAGTTGGCCGTGGCCAATCGAAAACTACAGAAGGCGGCGCTCACCGATGCGCTAACGGGGGTGTACAATCGCCGGTTTGCCCTGGAGCGTCTCGAGCAGGAATGGACCGCGACAGCCAATTTCGACCGGCCGCTCGCCTGTCTGCTTTGCGATATCGATCACTTCAAGCGCGTCAATGATCAGCATGGCCACGACGTTGGCGACCGTGTGTTGCGGGCGACGGCGGATGTGCTGCGCACCAAACTCCGGCCGAGCGATGTCGCCTGTCGGCTAGGGGGCGAGGAGTTCGTGGTCATCGGTACGGGGATGGGCCGGGAGATTGCTCTGGCCTGTGCCGAGCGTTTGCGTGCCAACGTGGAGAAGCAGATTATCGAGGTGCCCAATGGCCATGTCCGCGTAACCATGAGCATCGGTGTCGCGATCCGGCGGGCGTCGATGCGGAACTCGGCCGAGCTGCTCAAGAGCGCCGACGAGGCAGTGTACGCGGCCAAGGCGAGAGGCCGAAACCAGGTTCAGTTCAGCGCCACATCCGAGCTGCACGAAGCGCCCGTACGGACTCGCTGACGATGGGAAGCTACAAAGAGCCGAATCGCGTTCCTGCATTCGGTTTCGAGGGAAGGCAGGATTGACTGTCCCTGTTTTCGTTAAACCCCCTTTATCGGCATCCTCCCATAAACAAGAAGGCCAGGACCACAATCGGCAACGGGAGCCCGAGTAGCAGGGCAATCAAACCCCAGCGGGCATTTCCACGTCGTTCCGTACGTTCGGGTAGCATAGCGTTGCGTTCCTTTCTGAGTGTGTTGGTGAACTCGTGCGAACACTGCTAAGCTTGAGCAAATCGCATGCCGCTGAGCAAGGCTGCGAGCTCACCCTGACCACAGCAACTGAGCACGTATTGGGTTGCTGTATGTAGCAGATGACAAGGAGTAAAATCGAAATCCCGCGAACGGTCGATAACGGTTCGAACGCTTGGGACCCGGAGCTGGCACATTAGACCGGTGGTCCGCGCCGCCCAGTGACGAGCATCACGAGAAAAAGAATGATGAAGATGAAGAACAGAACCTTGGCGATCCACATCGCCATGCCTTGCAGGCCCCAAAAGCCAAAGATTCCCGCCACGAGCGCGATGAGGAGAAACAAGAGTGCCCATCGTAACATGCGTGTTGACTCCAATCGGTTGATGCCATTTTCCCGGACGAACGCTTGAACCGCCCGCGAAGCGGTGGCCGGGACCTTATACCGACTTCGTGTCTGCTATTGTGCAGATTCCTTCCCAAGACGTGGATATCCTGCTGCTCAGCAGAAAGAATTTGTTGCCGAGGATATGCCGTAAAGAGAACTGGGTCCTCGGTGCGCGGCGCGCAGCACCAAGGACCCGGTTCGGAATAGGCCAGGGGGTTACCTGCCCTGGTCCTTGATTTTCTCACCAACGTTTTTGACGCTCTGTCCCACATTCTTCGCCGCATTTTTGGCCGCGTCACTGGTCTTGTCGGTGGCGTTCTTTGCTTTCTCCGCGGCGCTGTCGATCGTGTCCTTGATTTTCTCTTTTGTGTCTGCCATGAGACTGCTCCTTGGTTTGAAATGATGATTCGAGCCGACGCACCGATTGTTGAGCAATCGCCATGCCAGCGCAAGAGCTTTCCATCCCTTTCCTCGGCTGAGGCTACGGACGGGCCATCTCAATTTGATTGGCCCCCGCCTCCTGACTCTGGGAAAACAGGGATCTGTCGAATCGTTCGCCCCGTCGCCCTCCTCTCGGAGGGGAGATATAATAAACTGCTCCGACCCGTGGCCGAACGAGATTTGCCTGCCGCGCAGCGGTAAAGGAAGCCCCGATGTCTGTCGATCCCCAAGTGATTCGCGCCGAGCCGCATACGGAAATCGGTAACCTCATCCAGCTTCATGCCGGGACCATTCTCGAGCGCTGGAGCCACCGAGCCGTCCAGGAGCAGCCCCACGCCCCCCGCGTCCATCATGCGGT
>Ga0070734_10003462_pt1 | contig 16512 bp, 11 predicted proteins | sample Coa_R1_8_FD_66444 | JGI IMG/M metagenome (GOLD analysis project Ga0070734, IMG submission 66444) | Surface soil microbial communities from Centralia Pennsylvania, which are recovering from an underground coalmine fire - Coalmine... | ecosystem: Environmental > Terrestrial > Soil > Unclassified ... | reverse complement strand
AAGCTCTGGGATATCTCCACGCGGAGCCTGGTCAAAACGCTGACGGGACCTACAAACTCCGTTCTGACCGTCGCTTTCTCAAGAGATGGTAAGATGCTGGCCTCGGGCAGTTGGGATAAGGCCGTGATCTTATGGGATGTCGCCACAAAACAGCGTATCGCGACACTAAAAGGCCATACCAATGCGATCACGGGTATCGCTTTCGCTCCGGATGGCAAGACACTGGTCAGCGCCAGCCAAGACCAAACGGTCAAGCTATGGAACATGGCTACACTACGGGAGATAGCAACGTTTCGATACACCGCCCCGGTAGGGTCTGTGGCGTTTTCACCCGATGGAAACACCCTTGCCGTGGGGCTGAGTAATAACACCATCTACCTGCTCAAGGCGGCTTCCATGCAGCAGGTTAACGAGTACGAAACGCATTGACGGCCTCCCATCGCTTAGAAGCAATATGAATGTCGGGATGGGAACCGAGCGGGGGAAGAGGCAAAAGTAGAGGGCGAACGCATACAGATTGCATGCATTCGCCCCAGTGTTGTGCTATCGGGTCGGGGGAGCCGAGCGTTAGCGGCCTGCGCCACCTGCACCGCCGCCACGGTTACCGCGACCACCGCCGCCGAAACCACCGCCCGGTCCACCGAATGTGGGCTGCGGATGCTCTTTCATGTACTTGTCCAGCGCGGACTTCTGCGTGGAGGTGAGGAGCGCGACCGCCTTGTCATGATCCTGCTGCCGGTCCTTCTGCATCTGCTGCATCAGCGCCTGCATCTTGGTCTGGTCCCCCTGTGCTGCCTGGAACTGTGGCCGCATGCTCTGCATGGAGGTTTGTGCATCCGCAGCGATTTTGGCGATCTTGGTCTTCTGGTCCGAGGTCAGGTTCAGGTATTCCAGCGCTCCGATCGGGATGTTTACGGCGCGATAGGGCTGAAGACCCTGGATGACACCGGGTACTTTCGCCTTCTGATCCGCCGTAAGGATCCCCTCGATGCCCTGAGTGGCCTGCTGGACAATCTGCTGTCGCTTCTCGCGGTTCGCCTGTGCGGTCTGCTGATCAGGCCGGGGGCTGCCGGGCGCCGGGGTCAACGGCTTGAGGTCCGCCTGCATTTTGTCCTGAATGCTTTTGATTTTGGACTTCTGATCGGCAGATAGTTTGAGTTCGGACGCGAGCAGGCCGGCGGGGACGGACGCCACCGTCATTCCGCCGCCACGGCGCTGACCGCCGCCCTGGCCGCCGCCGAAACCACCGCCTGGGGCGCCGCCAGGACGCCCGCCGGGCTGGCCTTGCGCAAATGAGGTGACGCTTACGGCTGTCATCAAGACCGCGGCTGTCAGGATCAATCCGAGTTTACCATAACGCATTGTTTCTAACTCCTTGGGAAAGTGGGCCGTCTCCTGTTGGAGCCTCCTGCCGGGCCGGTCTGAATGTCGAGGCCAAAAGCGTTCGGGTGGAGAGCAAGAGGAAGACGCACCTGGTTAACACACACTTACTCGACAGGATAGACGAAGCTAAAGCCCAAAGGTTTACCGGTAAATCCTATTTCCTGCTCAAGCGGATCGAATGCGCTCCCGCGCCGCTTACGTGCATCCGCCCCAGGCCCTGATTGCTCACCGTTAGGGGAACTGCCGCCTTGTTGTCCACGCTGACCATCCAGCCCCCATTGCCGTCCAGATTGGCCAGGTAGAGATCGGTCTGCGCCGTAGTCGCCGTCCAGTGGACCGTATAGCCCGCTTCCAGACTGCTGGCTGCGGCCAGCAGTTTGAACATGTTCGGATTGTACACGGCGGCATGGTTGGGCGCGACGGTCTCAGGGGCCGTGCCGCTGTTGCGGGCGCTGAAGAGCGCCAGGACGTCGTTGTGATGGCTGCGGGAGATCAGTGTGCCCTCAACCGCCTCCCCCGCGCTGCTCTTGATGAGCGTATTGGTGAGTTGCGGGCCATTGTCGTAGACCTGAACGACGTTCAGGAAGGTATCCCACTGCTGCTCCGTGGTGGGTGCGATCCGCACCTGCCAGTGGAGCTCCTCTTTATGGACATAGACCGGGAAAGGGATCTTCTGCTCGTCGTAGGCCCGGCGGTCATGAGCCTCCGGCAGCAGGGTGTTCACGCGCACGTTTTGCCCCCCGGCGGTCTTCCAGGAGATCATATTGGTCGTTAAGGTCGGCTGGACCGGAGCGTGGATCACCCACTGCTTCAGCGCCGGAGCGCCGTTGATCGCCTGCTTTTCCGGAGGATAGTAGCGGTTGAATCCGTTTAGTTTCGCAGGGTTCTCGGCATTGGTGCGGTCGAAGATCACGATGGTGTCGGAGAGCTTGTCGTTGCTGGGCAGATACAGGATGCTCCGCGTCCACTCGTGCAGGAAGGTCGCGGGGGGATCGTAGTACCTTTCCCGGACAACTTGCCCGCCCGTCGTTCCGACCTGGTAGGCATAAGCGCCCTGTGGGTCCACCTCCGACGCGACCGGGCCGCGCGCCTCCCGCATCGCGCCCATCCCGGCGAATACCATCCCATTGACGGCCATGCTGCCCAGCAGGTTCGTCTCGAAGTACCCGATAGGATGCGTGATCGCCCACTCCCCATGCCGGTAGAGCTGGTAGTCGCCGATGTAACCGATCTCATGGTCCTCGTTCGAAACCGGGGACATATGCGAGCCGAACAGGCTGCTGTTGGGGCTCCAGCCATCGTGCAGATACTGTATTCCCCGCCCGAAAGCCACATAGCCCTTCGGCAGTACATTGCGCCAGTCGGCGGCAGGAGCATAGGGATTGTAGAAGAGCCAGAAGCGCGAGAACGGAGAGGAGCCAAACCCATACTCGCCCTTCCACTGCGTCTGCTCCTGAGTGAGCTTCTGCAGGTAGGGGCCGACGGCAGGGTTGTTCTGGGTGAGCCCCGCCAGCATCCCCGTCAGTGTGACCCGAATGGGGATCCAGAGCTGGCGGTCGTGCTCGACGTCGCCCCACTGGTAGGAGCCGTTCCCGTCCGGCGTGTGTTGGTAGAGGTGCGCCAACGCCAATTGTGGCAGGAACGCGGTGATCTCGGGGAAGTAGTCCTTGCCGGTCGCCGTCCGGACGCCCTCCGCACCGATAATCAGCAACTTCATCGTGCCCAGGTTGTAGTCCGAGCTTTCGACCCCTACCCCGCCCTTATCCATCTCCACATAGTGGCTGACGGCGTTGCGCATCGTCTGGCGGTTGCTCCCCGTTGCGGTCAGACCGCCCACATTGAGCGGAGCATTGGCGGTCGGTTCCCGCCAGGTGGCATTGAGGAAGGTTCCGGCGCGGGGATTGTCGGGTCCGGTCGCCAGGTCCATAAAGGCCAACCCGAAGTAGTGCCCGATGGTGACGTCGCAGTCGCCGAGGCGGGTGTTGCCCCAGGGGCAGTCGGGCGCTTTGCCCAGGACGATGTCGGAGATCCAGTTGAGCCAGTTGATGTAAGCGGTCCTCTGAGCCGGGTTGAGGGCGGGATAGAGCCAGTCGTACATCCAGACGTAGCTGATGAAGTCCTCGCGGGTCTCGTTGAGGTTCATATAGGGCAGCTTCTTGGCCTGTATCCAGGGTTCGACCTTGCTCCAGGCGCGCTGCGCGTACTTGACGTCCCCGGTCATCTGATAGGCGATGGTCCCGTAGTCGCCGATGTCGCCGTAGCGCGGCACGCTCCCATCCGCCCAGCCCTTGAGCTTGATCCACCAGGGGTTCTTCTCCGCGACCATGCGGTTCCAGACGGCCTGGCGCTGGGGCGTCCAGAGCAGGCGCGGGGTCCTGCCCGTGGGCGAGGGGGCGGTCGCCGCCTGGCCGAAAGCATGCGCCGGAGCCAGCAGCGCGACCAGGAGGCAGAGCCACACGAGCAGTGCGTATGGTCCTCGATATCGCTTCGCCGAGAAGCGTACAAAATAAAATGGAAGGGGCATGGGATCTTCTCCATGTTCAAAAAATATTATGGTATCGCCGTCTTCTGGAAGCGCTGGCGATCCGCCTCGGAGAGGTGCGCCGAGGCGGCAGGCTGCGTGAAGGGCCGTAAATCCGGAGCGTCTGCAAAGATGCCGAACATCGGCACGGCGAGGGCATCCTCGCGGTTCAGCGGCGAGAGGCCCAGCAGCACCTCGATGGTGCGCAGCAGGCTGAGTTGGTCGTAGCGGTCGCTGACAACGGCGTGACGCTTGACCCACGGGCCGACCGCCAGCGCCACCGTGCGCGTCGCATCCACATGGTCGGGGCCGTTCTGGGCATCGTCCTCGGTGACCAGGATCAGGCTGTCCTTCCAGATCGGGCTCTGCGCGATGGTCTCGATGATCCGGCCCAGAGCCGCGTCGTTCTGGGCGACCAGTTGGTCTGGCGGGAGCGGGGTGGTGCTGGCACCAGCGGTATGGTCGTTGGGCAGCCAGATATACTGGAGTTGTGCCACACGCCCCCGCTTCACCTGCTCTGCGAAGTCGGCCTTCCAGGCGGTGAAGCGGTCCAGGTCGGAGGTCGCCAGATCCCAGGAGCGGTAGTTGAAGGGATAGCGGGCCAGATACTCCGCGAAGCGCTCCTTCAACTCAGGCTTCTCGTTCAGCGCCGTCGCGAGGCTCTGGTCGCCGCACAAAAACGACGAGAAAGCCTGAAGGAACTCCGGTTTCTCCAGCAGGGCGCGCGCCTCCTTCGGGGTGTTCGCCTGCCCATAGTAGGGCTGGGCGAACTGATAGAAGATATTACCCCGATCGGTCTGCGAGGCCAGCGCCATCATCTGGGCGTAAAACTTCTTCGCGATGTCGCTGTCCGGCCCGAACGCGTCCTGGATGAGGGCATAGCCGCGCGTGTAGAGGTAGTAGTTTTCGCCGTAGATGCGGTAGTCCACATGTTTGGCGTCCAGCGCGTCCCAGAGATAGGCGGGCGAGGTGACGGCGGGCACGGTCCCGAAAGGGTAGGAGCGGTAGCGTCCGGAGTAGGTGGCGTTGCCGATCCACTCCAGGAAGGGGCTGGCGTAGCCGCTGGTGGTGAAGCTGTGGCCCAGGACGCTGATCTCGCCATCGGCAAAGTAGTTGTCGAGCGTCACGAACTCCTCCGCCAGGCGGTGGCCGTTGGGGGTGATGTCGCGCCCGAAGAGCGTCAGGAAGGGATCGCCATTGGCGAGGGGCAGGTCGCCCAGCACCTGGTCGTAGGTCCGGTTTTCGCGCACGATATAGAAGATATGGCGGATGGGAGTGTTCTTGCGCGCAGGGCCAAGAAGTTGGGGAGCGCACATTTCCACCACTTGTGTCCAGGTTTTCAGTTGGTCTTGCTTGGCGGTGTCCGCAATCGGAATGATCTCCAGCGATCCTTTGAGCAGGGTCAGCACATAGTCCGGCCCATTCTTGGGGGCGGGAGCCGGATTGGGGCCTTTGGGGTTGGGGCGACGCGAGCGGATGCCCTTGGCGCTAAGCGTCAGGAGGCGGTCTCCATCCACCAGCACCTTGGTTGGATACCAGCCTGTGGGCAGGAGGCCCAGGCTCTTCCCCGAATGTTTGTCCAGTACAGCCACTGCGTTGGTGTTGGCGAGGGTGACATAGAGCCGGTCTCCCCCGACCGCGCAGGAGGTCGGCGCGCCGCCATACTTCGTCCTATTCGCGCTCAGGTTCCAGGTCGCGAGGACCTTATCCTGTTTTGTATCCAGAACGGAGATACTGTCGGAGTTGGCATTGACGACATAGAGCCGATCCCCATCCAGGGCCATCGCTTCTGGCGACCGTCCGACGGTGATCGTATGGAGCGACTGGAGCTGTTTATCGCATACCTGGATCTTCCCCTCGCCCTGCAGGGCGACATAGAGTTTGTCTCCGGCGAGTTGCAGCGCATAGGGGAAGTAGCCGGTCGGCGCTTCCCGCTCGATGGCTCCGGTCGCGGTATTGAGGATCGCCAGCCGACCTGCCTTATACTTGCCGCTCTGAAAATCGGCGGGCGTGTCTCCCGTGACCAACGAGGCGACCACAAGGTGGGTAGCATCCAGCGGGACCAGCGGACCGGCATAGCCGTTGACGGTATAGGTGCGCACGGTCTCCCACTGGCGGTTCACTCGATAGACCTTCTGGCTGATGCCGCCGCTGATGTAGAGGTCGCCATCCTGCCCGACCTGAGCCGAGGGGAAGAGCGCCTCGAAGTGGAGTATTTGTACGACTGTGCCCGCAACGGGATCCACCACCGAGACCTCCGGCTGCTCCTGCCCGGAGTAGTAGCCGGTGTTGAGGACCACGACAGCTCCGGCATAGGCTACCGCCTCGTAGGGGAACCGCCCCACCTCCACGGAGCTGCCCGCCGGGGCCAGCTTCCAACCGTTCGGCAGGGGCACTACCAAGTCAAAGGCCCCCTGTGTTTGGCGCACACTGGCGATATGCGCCTGCGCCTCCGCATACGGCGTCTTTTTGAGCGCCTCCCATAACTCGCGGTTCAGCCGCTCCTCATCTCCAGGCGCGTCCACGTCTATATCAGCGCCCTTCGCCGGAGGCTGGGCCATTGCCGGACGCCCCGGCATCAGAGCCAGGAGGAGAGAGAGTATCAGGAGACCTCGCAACCATTTCATAAAATGGACACCTTCCTATGGTGTAGGGGACGTGAGCATATAGACGGCAAAGGTCGCCAGCCAGTGCTCTCCCACATAGTCGCCGCTGGCGACATGGGGTAACGCGGCCTCCGCGTGACGCAATGCGGAGGCTTTCAACACCTCACGGGTTGCAGAGCCGGGCGGCAGCGCCGCCACGATGCTGCGCATGCACCAGGCCCGGCTCAGGTTCAGGCCGTCCAGATGCACCATCTTGGGGTCGCTGCGGTCGGAGACATGCGCCGGCTCCAGCAGTGTGGAGGCTTGGCCTGCTGCCACGTCCGGCAGGAAGCGGGCGAACCAGCCCTGGAACACCTCTGTTGGCAGCACCCGGCGCATCAGGTCCGCTTCCATCAGCGCAGGCGACAGAAAGTCCTCGCCGCCCGGCTCCCAGCGGGAGGGATAATCCGCGTCGGCGAGATAGTAAGTTTTGCTCCGCTCTTCGACCAGTGTCGCCAGGGCGTTATGCCCAACCGTGCGGGCATAGTCCCAGGCGAACGCCAGCCCGAACGCCGTATTGGGATGGACGCCGGTGCGGATGGGATAGTTCTGCTTCGGCAGAAAGCTCAGATACCGCGCGACGACCGCTTCGGACAGCGGCTGTAAATGCTGTCGCCAGCGCTCTCCTTCCGCATTGTCCCATCCACTCAACGCCTCGTCCAGCTTCAGCAGCCAGGCCCAGCCGTAGGTGCGCTCGAAGGACTGCCGCTGCGGCTGCCGGAAGTAGGCTGCCTCCGCCAGCAGGTTCTCCTGGGTCAGGTTGGCATTCAGCGCCTCCCGGGCGGCAGGGACTTCCGGCAAGTCCGGAAAGCGCCGCAGCAGGTGTACCAGCAGCCAGTGCCCATGAACCGCAGAGTGCCAGTCGAAGCAGCCATAAAAGGCCGGATGCAGCGCTCGGGGCGTCTGCACTTCCTCGGCGCTGTGCAGCACGTGGTCCAGCTTGTTGGGATACTCCCGCTGCAGGGACTTCAGGACCAGCCGGGCGAACGACGACGCCCGTTCTGCGGTCAGTTCGAGATCCGAAATGCTCATCTGCCGAGAGCAACCTGTTGCGCCGCCCGCTTACCGGGCGCCAAGGCCACATCGGCGGCGGGCTGAATATGGATCTGGGTGCAGAGCACAAACGTCTTGCCGTTGACCTCGTAGGTCAATTCGCCGTACATGGCGGAGTAGCCCTTGGCTGGCGCATCCAGATGCCCGGTCAGCCCATTCTTGCCGGCCTCCATCGGCTTGGAGGTCCACTTGGAATCGCGGAAGTCCTGGGTATCGGCGGAGGTGAAGTAGATTTTGCCCGACTTGGGTTGCGGCGTGCTGGTGACGGTCAGGTCGGCGCCGGCTTTATTCGCCTTGTAGCCCCACTTCATCTGCGGCCAGGCCGCCTGCTCGGCGACCGTGTTGGCGAACGCGCCCACAGTGCTGAGGACGCGTAACTGCGCATCCAGCGCATCCAGCCCATGCCCCACATTCGGGTTGTAGAGCACCCACTTCGGGCCTTTCAGGGCGTCCCAATAGAGATTGAGCGAATCCTGCGACCAGTAGCGGTCGTTGGTCCCCAGGACGATCAGTTTCGGCAGCGTCAGGCGGTCCAGATAGCTATAGGGATCTTCCAGTTGGACCAGCCGCTTCCCCTCCTTGGTGTCCATTTTCTGCATGATACCCGCCTCGGTGTAGGCTTCGATCTGTTCGCTGGGCTTGCCGTACGCCTTGAGTTGATGGGGCATCTGCGCGGGCAGGTTCAGGGTGTCGATCACCATAGGGGCGATGGCCTTGACGCGCGGATCACCGCTCGCGCCCACCAGCCAGGTGGTCCAGCCTCTTTTGGACGCACCCGTAATCAGGAACCCATCCACGCTGGGCTGTCCGTCCTGCTTGGTAAACTCCTGGACGGCGTCCATCGCCTTCAACACGGCCTTGGCCATCGGGAAGTGGAGCGGCCAGGTCTCATCGCCCGTCTCCAGGAACTTCTGCCAGGTGTAGACGATGAGGTCGTCTTCCGTTTTGCCCTCATAGAGGGGTTGGTTGGGGATGTTGTAGAGGACGGCGAAGAGCCCGCCGCACGCTCTCGCCGCGGCCAGGCCCAGCTTGGTATCCCCATCGCTGCCGTTGCCGCCCGTGTTGAGCAGGGCGCAGAAGTGGGGATGCGCGATATTATCCATCCGAAAGATCTGGAGGCGGTGCTCCCACACGATCCCCTGCCAGGTCTGCGAGACCAGGTGCAGGTCGTAGACCGTGCCGCCCTCGACCTTGGTCTCTCCCCGCTTCTCCCACTTATAGACCGGCTCGGGCTTTTTGAAATAGGCGTCCAGGTCGGCGCGGGACGGCAGCGCGAAACAGATGAGCGCCAGCAGCGCGGGCAGTATCAGCGTAAGTCGTTTCATATCCACTCCTCTTGCGATTTTTAAGCCATGATTGCTCCTCTCATTCGCCAGGAACCGCCCTACCTCCTGCTTTTCATGCAACGTCCTGTGCAACTCCCACAAGGATCCCTACTTTCAGGGCATTTTCACCGTTTTCCCCGCTCCTATATTTAAGGAGTGATCAGTTTGGGTTCGACGAAAACGATCTTGCCCTCCGTATTCAGTTTGAATGTGAAGACAGCCGACTTGTTTGAGAAGATCCCGCGATAGCGATAGAGGCGAAGGCCGTTCTCCTCTTTGCGCTCGACCAGGTCGAACGCTTTCAGTTGGCCCAGCGTACCGATAAATTCCGGTCCCGCGCGCCGGATCAGAGGAACCAGCGTCTCGATAGCTTCTTTGGAGAACAGCGCATCGTCCACTCTCCCCTGCGCCGCCTCCAGCACAAAGCCCTTGAGCAGGCGCGTAACGGCAGGCTCTCTATCCTCGATGGGTTTCACCCCGGCGTCATTGGTCTCAGGAATATTCAGGTAGAGGCCCGCAATGTGCTTGGCGAAATCCTCGGAGGGCACGTCGCCCGCATTGCACAACACGACCACCACCAGATGGTCATCCGGATAGCGCGCAAACATGCTGCTGAAGCCGAACGTTTCCCCGCCATGCCCGGCGACCCGGTGTGCGCCCTGCCGGGCGAGTTCGTTACCCAGACCATACTCCAGCCTCTCACCGCCCGTCAGTTGGCCGGGCGTCATCATCTGTTCTACCAGCGTCCTGGGAAGGATCTTCCCTGAAGCGAGGGCGGCATCCCACCGGATCAGGTCCTCTGCGGTAGAGATCAACCCTCCGCTGGCCCATTTGTTAGTCGGGCTGCCGTAGTCCGCGTTGTAGAGTTTCCCCTCGAACCAGTTGTAGCCCGCAGAGCGGTTGGCAATCACGGTCCGTTTGTCATCCAGGCGCGTCGCGGTCATCTGCAGGGGATCGAAAAAGCGCTCCTTGAGGAACTGGCCGTAGGGTTTCCCTGCAATCCGCTCCACGATCATGCCCAGCAGAATATAACCGGTGTTGGTGTAGGCGAAGCGTTCGCCTGGAGAGAACTGCAGAGGATGCTCCAGTGCGGGCGCCACGACCTGCTCCGGCGTGCGATCCAGGCGTGCGAAACGAATACTACCGGGGATCTCAGTATAGTCTATCAGCCCGGAGGTGTGGTTGAGCAGGTGACGCACAGTGATGTCCTTGCAGGCGGGCGGCAGGTCCGGAAGATAGCGGGTGATGGGATCCTCCAGGCGGAGCTTCCCCTCCTTTACCAGCAGCAGGATCGCCGTCGCCGTGAAGTGCTTGGTGATCGAACCGATGCTGTAGACGCTGTTCGGTGTGGCGTGTGCAGAGAGTTCCACGTTACTGAACCCATAGGCACGGGCGGTAAGCGCCTTGCCCTCCCGGGCGACGGCCAGGCTTACCGAGGGAATATGCCACGACGCCATCTGGGCTTTGATGTAGTCGTCTATCTTATCCGCACGCGCCGTTGTTGCGGAGCAGAGCGCGACGAGTAGCAGAAGGCCAGCTATTCGTGTGGTTCTCATATAAGTTCCCTCCTTGGGGGTAACAGGGAGCAGGCTCCCAGGAGCGTCATGGCGAGCATCATGAGGAGCGTCAAGCTCCAACCGACTACCGTATTGGTGCCGAAAGCGCTGTAGCGGCCATGTAGGAAACCCTCCGGATCCAGGCGCATCGCCTCCACTCCCCACCAGAGCACCATCAGGGAGCTAATCGCCATGGCGCCGAGGAGCATGCATCGGGAGAGGAGGAGGCGTCGGAAGCCCCCTTCCGGTAAGGGGTGGCAGCGCAGGGCCTGCTGGAGGTTTGTACCGCCGATAAGCAGGGCAATGGTCGCGATTCCTGCCGTGCCCTGAAGGATCCATACCGGGGCCACCAGGCTGACCAGCGTCTGCCGGGGATAAGCGTAGGGGGTGTCGTCGAGCGTAGCGTAGAAGACCAGGCCCGCAACCACATAGCCAAGCAAGGCTCCAAAGCCCCGAAGGAGGGCTTGCCGAAGCCGGGCGGCGTCCGGCTCGGCAAATGCCCCGGTTCGGTACCGGAGCCAGGCGTCCAGCGCACCGCGAAGAGTGTCCAGGAAGGCGTCGGCAGAGGTCGGCGTGGTTTCCAACAGCGCTGTAAACTCCTCCCCATAACGGGCGCGCCAGCGCTTCGGATAGAGCGCGACCATCCAGCAGAGTTTCATGGGGTAAGCGCCCTCCTTCGCCCAACGGCGGTGATGGTCTCCAGGCTATGGAGCTGGTCTTTCAGGGCGGTCGCCCCTGCGGCCGTCAGCCGATAGGGCCGTCGTCGCTCTTCGGGTGGGAGCGGAGCAATCAGTCCATGCGCCTCTAACCGTGAAAGCGCGCCATAGAGCGTGCCCGGCCCCAGGCGAAGCCCGAAAAATTGAGCGATGTCTTCCGTGATGGCATATCCATGTTTCGGGCCATCCGCCAGACTGATCAGGATCAAGAGCGAGGGATCGGTAAAGCGGCCAAAATCAGACAGGTTCATCGAGGCTCTCCCAGCCAACGGTGGATTATACTTCGTGTTGCGTTATAACGTGATACGTAATAATACAACAAGACAAGCCTGCCTGTCAAGACAACCTCGTTAGGAACTCGCCTTACGTAGCCGTGGGCAAGGGCAAGAGGACAAATTTGTCAAAAGTAACCTGGTGAACCACTAGTGAGCAGCCAAAAGATGCCGCATAACCCAACAAGCACAGCAATCACCCAAAGGATTGCTTTTACAGGCTTAGACAATCGCCTCATGTCATCTATTCCTTATCGGGACTTGGAAGCGAGTGTTGGCAGGCCACCAAGCATCCGTAATGCTTCCGGGGGCGTCAGGCCAATCAGGTCGAGGGCCACGCCGCTCCAGTCCTTGGTCGCCTGCTGTGCGGTCTCTCCCAGTGCGCGGGCCAGAATCGCGGGGTTGCCACTACGCCCCTTCCGGCAGAGCAGCGGTTCCGAAGAGCCGACGAACGCCGCCTCGCGCCCCATGGTCTCGATCGAAAAGACCGGATTGACCGGCACGAGATTGGAGGCGGCCCACCGCCCGTACCAGCGGACATGGGGATCGGTATAGGGGCTGGCCCGGTCGTCCAGATAGAGCGGCAGGCCGGGTGCAGCCTGCCGCAGCGCTGCATGGATGGGAATGAGACCCTTTCGGTTCTCATTGAGCCGGAACTCGTTGAGCGTATGCCAGAGGCCATCGATCGAGGTATCCGGGAAGAAGGGCAATTCCACCTGAATGCGCAGCGAATACGAGTAGGGCGCCACGTCGAGCGGATCGAACCCCTCCGTACGAATACAGGCGAGCCGGGTCGCGACCCCATAGCCCAGGTGTCCGTTGGTGGGAATGCCGTCGCCGCCCTGCACATCGCCCGCCCATCCCGGCGCAGCGGTCGCCCTCAGCGTGAGGGAGCTGAGGCCCTGAATACGCGTCAGGGGCGTTAGCAGCCGCACAGCCTGGTTCGGGTCGAGCACGATCCAGCCGGACATAGCCCCATAGTAATCCTGCAATTCCGGATTATTCGCCGCCCGGCGCTTTGCAAACTGCGCGCCGGTCTCGCCCAGGATGTTGAGGTCCTCCTGCCCGCTCACTCCCCCGCCGCGCAGCAAGGAGACCGCTCCCCCGACCCTGATGCCGATCTTTTTGCCTGCCGCGACGGCACTCTGTAAGCGCTCGGGGGCCTTCGGGTCGTCCAACAGGAGGTGAAGCCAGACTTCGTTGAAGCCCTTCGACTTCGCAGTGGCGAGCAGGTCGATGAGGGCTTTGTCGTCTTCCGGCAGTTGCGCCAGCAGAACACGCTTCGGCAGGGTGGCGGGCATCGGCTGCGGAGGGGCGGGCGGAGCCGCATTTGCGGGAGCGGCGCCTCCCTTCGGGAGGACGGCGATCTCCTGGAGCAATTGCGAGCCGAGGTTCTGGGAGAACGGAGCCTCCACCGCCTCGCCGCCCGGAAATACGAATTGTGCAGCGAGTTCCGTATTGATGCGTACCCGGTCCGTCCGTATCGAGGTATTGTTCATGCCCCAGAACTGTACGATGCTCTCCAGGGAGCGCTGCAGAGCCTCCGGCAGATCGGACGGTTTGACCTCCGGGCCGGGATTGTAGCGGTGTTGGCGATAGGCCGCATCGATGCGCTGAAGCAGGTCGGGCGGGAGCGAGCGCGGATCATTCGGTGCGAACCCGATATGCGACAGCGGATCGTGCCGGGCCATCGCATCCCCCAGCCCCTGCAGGGCCTTATAGCGTGCGGAATTCGCCTCTTCCGCCCACTCGTTCAGGAGGGCGATACGTGCGCCGATGCCCTGCACATCGTCCGTAAGCAAGAAGGTCGAGGCTCCCACCCGCCGGAACACCCCGGTGACGGACCAGCAGAGCCCCTGGAGCAGGTTCCCGGCGCGTACGCTCTGGCCGGGCGCAACGCGCAGGAAGACAGGCAGCGTCATCAGGCGCTTATCGGCCACCAGGTCCAGCCTCGTAGCGAGTGCGGCCCGCGCCAGCAGTTCGCCCAGAGTCTTGACTTCGCCATCCAGCGAAACCGACGCCTGGAGGGCCGGGGAGGTAAAATCGAGCTGGCCGGGCTTGAGGCGGCTTGGGACCGTGCGCAGGATCGGCACGCCGAACGCCGTAACCACATCGGGATCCACGGGGCCGTCGCCGCGCGGCCTCCCGCCTTGCGGCAGGATGTAGTGCTCTTCGCCCAATTCCGGATTTATTCCGCCGCCGTAGCCGTAGTCGTTCGATCCCTCCTTGGAGAGGCCGAAACTCGCCTTACGCACCAGGCGCAGGCGGGTATCGGCGGGATCGAACTCCTGCGGGTCTCCCTGCGATTCGTAGCGATGCACGTTGGGCTGATCGGTCGGCGTAAGCTTGGTGCGCTGTATCACGATCTTATCGGGCAGGAGGCCGAGGTAGAGCGCGCGCTCCCTCTCATCCATGTCCCCCGCGCCGATGCCGCCCGCGCTCCCTGCCAATTGCCACTGGTCCGAGGTAAACAGGGAGAGCAGGACCTTGAGGCGCTCATCCGCGCGCAGTCCCGCGTAGGGGTCGGGCTTGTCGGGTCGGTCTTCGATGATTCGCATGGTCGTTGGAGCGAGTACCCTGAGGTTTCCGACCGTCACCACCCGTCGCCCCAACTTCTCCGCCAGCCGATCTACCGAAGCAAAGTCCTCCGGCGCGGGGGGCGCGCTAACAAAACGCCCCCCTCCTATCAGCAGCAGCAGCGGCCCCTGTTTCGCAGCATCGTCGGGAAGGCGGTCGAGGGGCGAGGGCGGTCTCTGCGGCTGGGCTTGCCGCCCTGGATCGGCAATAGTGGCAACCGGCGCGCCCAGCAGGGAAAGGGCAAGGCAGAAGGGAATAGGGCTAAAAAGCGTTCCGCGCATGGCAACTCTCCTTTTCAGATCCGGACAAAAGAGCGTTTCTTCCAAACGGAACGACGAACCGCCGGAGAGATAGGGTTCACTATTATCCCTCAGAGTCTTCTCACTCGCTGGGAATTTTCCATAACGTGTGCTGGTGAATAAAACTTAAATTCTTGCCCTCCGGCGTCCAGGCTAGCTTATATTCCTCATAGAGGTAAGGAGACATCCCTTTCACCGGTGGCAAGAGCCCCAGACTGCGCTTCTCGGTTCCATCCAGGCGGACGGTGTATAACTCGATCACCTCATGCTGCTTTGGTAGCAGCGGAGGGTACCAACGGCTGAGGAACCGGCGCAGAGGGGAGAGCGGCGGCAGTTGGTTGCTGTGGACCAGGAGGGCCAGCCGGTCTCCGCCGGGCGAAAGAGCGATATCTAGAGCCCTCCCGCCCTGCATTATCGGGAGGACAAACTCTTTGAGGTTTGGCGAGGGGCCAGCATCAATCTCGTAGAGGCTCACCCCTCCCCGGTATTCTGAGGATTCCAGGCTTACTTTCGGCAGAACCAGGATACGATCTTTGCCCACAAAGCCTAGGAGTGTGTTGCCGAATGTGTCCGGCCAACGGGCGCTGTCTCTGGGGAAACCGAAAGAGGGATAGCGTCGGTTCTGCGCGCCATCCAGGCTTTGCAGAACGGCGCACATGCCATTGTCAGCTATATCCGGACCACCTATGCATAGAGAGATCCAACGGCGATTGTCGGGAAACCACAGTGTATTGGATGCGTGGTTTATGTAGATGTGGCCTTTGTAATTCGAGGGAAACTGTCGCTGCCCGTTCAATTCGAGGACTTCATAAGATTTGACATCGGATCCGATTTCGGAGTAATTGTCTATCAACAGCCGGCGACCATCCGGAGAGACGGCAACATCCTCCAGATGTATCCACTGGAAGGGCCATTCCAACGGCGTAATTGCTCCCGTACTGCAATCGAGTTGAACCACCTCGCGCTCTGTCGTATTCGTTACTCCCCAATGCAGCCGACCAAACAGCAGCAAATTGGAGGAGCGCCACAGGTAAACATTGTCATATAGTGTTGTGACGCGTGTAGCACGCCTGAATACGGACTGGTTCAGGGGCGTCTTGTCGGCTATTAAGAAGACGCATACAAGCAGCGCAAGAAGGAGCAATATCGAGAACCCTATCCAGCGAACATGGCGCGCAGGTCGCATCGTTGTCCTCCGAATGGAAGGCTGTGAAAAGAGAGGCAGGCATAGAAAGCAGCCGTGTTGTATTATAGGGCAACGTCGCAGCCTTTGCAAGCCCGCCCCGCCTGGGCATACCCTCCGTAGAGACGGAGAATGGCTGCCGGGAAACGGCGTTTGAAGGGGTAAAAAGGAGAAAACCGTGTCCAGCAAACGATTACAGGGTCGTGTCGCGCTGGTGACCGGCGCAGGGTCGGGCATCGGTCAGGGGATCGCCGAACTGTTCGCCGCCGAAGGGGCGAAAGTCGCCCTGCTGGAACTGGACGCTGAGAAGGGCGCGGAGACCCTGGCGCACATCCGGGAGGCAGGCGGCGAGGCGCTGTTGCTGCCGGGCGACGTCTCGCAAGAGGAGGACGTCAGGCAGGCGGTAGCGGCCACGCTGGAAGCGTATGGGGCGCTGCATCACCTTGTGAACAATGCGGGGATCGTCCTGGTCAAGCCTCTGGAGGAGTGTACCGAAGCGGAGTGGGATCGGGTGATGGCGGTCAACGTCAAGTCCATCTTCCTGACCGTCAAGCACGCCCTGCCTGCGCTCAAACGGGCCGAGGGCGCGACCATCGTGAATATGGCCTCCGTGTCGAGCTTTGTGGGGCAAGGCCATACCCCCTCCTATGTCGCCTCCAAGGGCGCGGTGATGATGCTGACGAAGGCGCTCGCCCTGGACTACGCCCGCGACAACATCCGGGTGAACTGCATCTGCCCCGGTATCACCGACACGCCCCTATTCCGATACCATGTCAGCCGCACTCCCGACCCGGAGGCGACGCTGGAGAGCCGCGCCGCGCGGGTTCCGTTGGGCCGCTTTCTCACGCCTCTGGACATCGCCCGCGCCGCCCTCTACCTCTCGACCGACGACTCATCAGGCATCACCGGCATCGCCCACCTGGTAGACGCCGGTTACCTCGCAGCCGCCGAGTGGGACAACCGGCAATAGAAAGCCTCAGAT
>Ga0070734_10003461_pt1 | contig 16515 bp, 14 predicted proteins | sample Coa_R1_8_FD_66444 | JGI IMG/M metagenome (GOLD analysis project Ga0070734, IMG submission 66444) | Surface soil microbial communities from Centralia Pennsylvania, which are recovering from an underground coalmine fire - Coalmine... | ecosystem: Environmental > Terrestrial > Soil > Unclassified ... | reverse complement strand
CGAAAGGTGCGACCTCTTCAAACAATGGTAGGTCTCAAATGATGCACAGGTAGATCCGGGGCAAGAGAAATTTAGAACCGGAGGATTTAGAGACAGGCCGCCTTCAGGGCCGCGATGAGTTCCGCGTCGCTCGGTTCTATCAGGATTTTGCGCCCTAAAGCAGTGTCAATCAGAATCGTGGGGACTTTTCCGGAGCCTCCGTTCAGCGCCTTCATGGCTTCCTCCGAGCCCACCACACGCTCGATGTCAATCTCTGCAAATGCAATCCCCATGCGCTGCAATACGCGCCTTGAACGAATGCAGTCGGGGCACCAACTGGTGATATAGGCCACCACTTTAACCGGCGGCTTATCCTCTTCCTCTTGCGACATGGCTACTTTCGTTTGGCGACCGGAGCGGGATTGGTAGCGCGCAGCGTTACCGTTGCGCCCAACTCCTGCAACTGTCGGCGGATCGCTTCCGCTTTGCGCTGCGCCTGGTTGGTGCTGACAATCAAGGGATCCTTGTTCGTCGCCGCCAGCATCATTTTCCGCGCTTCGGGCAGCGTCACCACCATGATATTCTGGAGCTTAAGCGCCAGTTCGCTCTCCTGGCGACGGTCAATCGCCATCAGAAGTACATCATAATTTTGATTCATGGCGTCCACTGCACTCTTATCGTCCATAACCGCCAACTTCTGGGTGAGGTCCGACGAGAGTTTCAAAGGACGGTTGCAGCGATCACACACATAGCGGGACACATTGATGGGAACGCGATGCTCGGCACGGCAGGTCTGACAGATGATCACACGAACCGGAATGGGCTGCCCGTTAAAGAAGTGGACGGTTCGGTCACAGTGTTCGCAATCGAAGTCGGCAGTCGGCGCTTCCGTAAACAGCATGACCTGATCGCAAAAAGGGCAGGTGAAGGCGACGCCAGGGGCCTTGCGCACTTCCAGGCTCCGATAAATCGCCAGGCCCAGGATCCCCGCGCCCACGAAAAGGCCCAGACCGATCAGGATACGCGTTCCGAGCGCCATCGGAGAGGGCAACCCCCAGAACTTGACCGAGTACATCAGCAGCCCACAGACAACCATAATGCCGATGCCGAGAAGCGCGGTTCCGATCGAATCCGTCCACTCGCGCTCTTTTACCTGTGTAACCGTTGTCGGCTCATTCGGTTGCATGGGTGGCTCGTTAACCATACCTACACTCCTCCAGGACTTGACTCGATATTTCCGTTTCAAAAGATCGGTACGACAGAGACTTTCTCGTTCACGAAGGATCGAGCCGAGAGCGGCCTGGACGCAGTGATTCAACGCACAATCTCACTTTCGGCGACTATGCGTTAAGTATATCCGCGTGGGTGTTTTCTGTCAAGCGATTCCGGCGGAAGCGCCGCAACAGGCTGCTTTTTCCATTGCTTCCCCTGAAAAATGTCCACCCGTTCTTCGGAAGCTTGAACATTCTCTCACAGATATTCGTAAGGCATGAAAAAATATTTCACATGTGTGAACATTTCACGCCCATGTTCGTATTTAGGAGTAGAGTCACACTCTACGCTAGTTGCAGAAAACCGGGCGCACTCTTCCAGAATGGCAATTTAGAATTATGAATGACAAAGAGACGCATTTCAGCGAAACCAAAGGCGTTCAGAATGCTCAGACGGAAACGATGCCCACCGACCCCGAAGGATTTGCATGGCTGGAGCATGTCCTCCCAGATGTAATGCGCACACTCATGGACTCTGAGAACCTGGACATGCCCCTGCTGCAACTGCCGCTGGCTCAATTGCGACTGGCGCAAGCACTCTATCAGGATAATCTGGAACTGCTTCAGTCGGGCCAGACGATGGGCAAATTGAGCGAAAAATTGGGTGTTCGGCAAAATGCACTGACACAGGCGGCGGACCGCCTCGTCAATCATGCACTGGCCGAGCGGCTGAGCGATCCGAATGACCGCCGCATCGTGCGCCTGCGCCTTACCGAACAGGGGCGCATCTGGGTGAGCGAACGTCACGAACGTCGTCGTGCCAGGCTGCTCCAACTCTGGGAGCGACACACCCCGGCGGAACGACGTACCCTCCTTGCTGCCGTTCGCACGATCGAAGCCGCCGTTAACCGCCTGGAGCGGCAGAAACACACATCACAGGAATCTACAGAGGATGTCGAATCGCGCCACGCCCTCCTCCACACCGGAAGAGACGCTTATGCGCTGACAGAACAGACATGAGGAGAGACACCACATGGCATCCGTAACGGCGGCCCCAACGTCCGGGGCGCGAAAAAAAGCGCGTCGCGGAGGACGCACCTGGCTCTACGTCGTCCTCATTGCGCTCGCGGGAGGATTGGGTTGGTGGTGGTGGACAGCCACCCACCCCTCCGATAATTCCAACGGCAAGCTCCTTACCGACACGGTGAAAAAAGGAGACTTGATCGAATCCGTGTCCGCCACGGGCAGCGTTACGCCGCAGACCGGCGCCGAGATCAAAATCGGCTCGCAGATCACCGGGCGTATCAAACGCCTCTATGCGGACGTCGGCAGCCAGGTCAAGGCGAACGATATTATCGCCGAACTCGATCTACCGGATGTTGACGCCCAGTTAAAGCAGGCGCAGGCCAACCTGGACGCAGCCCGCACACGCCTCCAACAGCAGCGGGACGGCGTGAAGATGGAGCAGACACAGACCGCGGAGGCGATATCCGAGGCCATGGCCAACGTAAATGCCGCGAAAGCCAAACTCGACTCCGCCAAGGCGGCGCTCAATCAGCAAACAGCGCAGACCCCCAACGACATACTCCGCGCCCAGGCCGCGGTCAAAGTGGCGCAAGCCGCGCTTTCGACCGCGAACTCCAACCAGAAACAGGTGGAAGCCTCCGCAAACCTGCAGATCGCCACCGCGCAGGAGCAGGTGCGGCAGGCGCAAGCCACCGCCAAAAACGCCAACATCAACTTGGAGCGTAACCAGACCCTGCTGAACAAAGGCTTCGTGGCTCAGAGCGTGGTCGATACCGCACAAGAGCAGGCGACTGTCGCCCAATCCCAGGTGGATGCGGCGCAGCAGAACGTCCAACTGACGAAGGAGAAAGTGGCCGCCGACCGCCAGAGCGCATCCGACCAGGTGTCCCAGGCCAAACAAAATGTGGACGCAGCGCAGGCAGCGCTCACCTCCGCCAGGGCGGAGAGCTTCACCGACAAGGCCCGGCAGGCCGATTATGAGAATGCCGTCGCAGCTTTGCGTCAATCGGAAGCCGCCCTGGCGACCGCGCGCGGCAATGCCTCTCAGGACATCCTCAAAACGGAGGACGTCAAGCAGGCGGAGGAGGCCGTCGCTCAAGCCGAGCAACAAGTGAAGTACAACGCTGCTCAGTGGGACAAAACGATCATCCGCGCGCCTATCTCCGGTACGGTGCTGCAACTGGCCGCCCAGCAGGGCGAAACGCTGGCTGCCGGCCTCTCCGCACCGACCCTGATCATCGTCGCGGATCTGAACCGCCTGCAGGTGGATGTCTATGTGGATGAGACGGATATCGGCAAAGTCAAGCTCGGTCAGGAAGCGGACGTTGTTGTCGATGCCTTCCCCAAAACGCCCTTTATCGGCAAAGTCGTCAAGGTCGCGTCCGGTTCCACCATTCAGCAAGGCGTCATCACCTACGATGTGACCATCTCTCTCGAAAAGCCGAAGCGCCAGAACCGGCCCCAGGGGCAGGGCGCCAACGGCAACGGTGGAGGCAATGGGGCGAACCCATCTGCCCCACAGGATGCCGGCGCTGCCCCGACCGGTAACTCTCCCGGCGCCCCAGGTGCGGACATGGCAAACGCAGCTACGCCGCCCGGAGGCGACGCTTCTATGGGCTCCCCTCCGGCAGGCGCGCCCAATGGACAGGCTCCCGGTGGGCAGGGCGGGCAATCGGGCAAGCGGCGTGGTCCGGATCTGCTGCATCAACTCCGCCCCGATATGACGGCTACGGCCACCATCCAGACCGGCAAGCGTACCGCCGTTCTGCTCGTCCCTTCCGTCGCCGTCAAAGTAGGCAAGTCGGGCTCGACCGTCAATGTCGTCACCAAAAAGAACGGCGAACAGGTCATCGAGCCGCATAAGGTTCGGACCGGCGGCAACGACGACTCCAACACCGAGATTCGGGATGGCTTGAACGAAGGCGATGTGGTCGTTCTCGCGGGAATGGATAGCGGCAATAGACAGCAAGGCCCCCAATCGCCCTTCGGACCGCAAGGTAATCGCGGAGGCGGTGGCGGCGGCGGCGGTGGCGGTGGCGCCCGCGGCGGAGGGAGATAGGCCATGCAGCCCCTGCTCAGCCTGCGCGACATACACAAAACCTACATCATGGGCGACCAGGAGGTGCGTGCGCTCGATGGGGTAGACCTGGACATCTATGATGGCGAGTTCGTCGCCATCATGGGGCCGTCCGGTTCCGGCAAGTCTACCCTCATGCACATCCTGGGCTGCCTGGATGCCCCCACCTACGGCTCCTACAAGATCGATGGGATCGAGGTTGCGGATATGGACGACTACGAACTCGCCCGTATCCGTAACCAGAAGATCGGGTTCGTCTTCCAGGGTTTCAACCTCCTGGCTCGTACCACCGCCCTGGAGAATGTGGAACTCCCCATGCTCTACGGGCACCGCAAAGACCGACGGGCCCGCGCCATCTACGCCCTGGAGCGGGTAGGATTGGGCGACCGCCTCGATCACAAGCCCAACGAACTCTCCGGAGGCCAGCAGCAGCGCGTCGCCATCGCCCGCGCCCTGGCCTCGGAGCCGCGTCTCATCCTGGCAGACGAACCCACCGGCAACCTCGCCAGCCTGCAGAGTGAAGAGATCATGCAGATCTTTCAGGAACTCAACGATGAGGGCGGTACCGTCCTCATGGTAACCCATGAGCCGGACATCGGCCACCACTGCAAACGCCTCGTTCATATTAAAGACGGGCGCGTCCTCGACGACGAACCGGTCAAAAACCGCCTTCTGGCGGTGGACGTTCTGGCGAAGCTGAAAGAGGAGCGCGAACGTGAGGAGCGGGAGAAAGCAGAACGACACCGCCTCACCGCGTCGGAGGAGAGAGTTACCGTATGAACCTGCTCGAAAGCCTGCGCGTCTCCCTGCGCGGCCTCTCTACCAATAAAATGCGCACGGCGCTGACCATGCTGGGTATCATCATCGGTGTAGGTGTAGTCATTCTCGTTGTGGCTATCGGCCAGGGGGCGACCAAAAGCGTCACGGATACCGTCAATTCGCTCGGTACCAACCTGCTGACGATCTTTCCCGGATCGGCGCGTATCCGCATCAATGCCGTCACGGCTGCCGGTAGTACCGGCAGCGGCGGTAGCAGCACGATGACGCTCCTGGACGCAAAACTCATCGCTCAGGAATTCCCGCAAACGGTGGCTGCCGTTGCTCCGTCGGTCCGCAGTAATGTGCAGATCCGCCTGGGCAATAAAGACTCGACTACCAATATGACCGGTACGAACACCGACTATCCGTTTGTAAACAACGTGTCCATGGAGAAGGGACGCTACTTCACCGACGCGGAGTCGGACGGTAGCCAGAAGGTCTGTGTCATCGGGGAGACCGTGGCTGATAAGCTCACCGGCAATCCCAACACGGATATGTCCGGACAGGACATCTCCATCAACCGCCAGAACTATCGGGTCCTCGGTGTGATGACGCGCAAGGGTTCCGGCTCCTGGGGGCAGGATCAGGACGATCTGATCGTCGTGCCGATCACGACGGCCATGCGGCGTGTGCTGAACCAGAAATACATCAATATCATGAGCATCCGATGTGTCTCGCCTGAGTCGATGCCTCTGGCGCAGGAGCAGATCGCCAACTTCCTGCGCAACCGACACCATCTCGTTCCGCCCTTCCCGGATAACGATGACTTCAATATCCGTAGCCAGACCGAATTGATGGAGCGCCAGCAGAGCGTCACTTCGACCATGACATCGCTCCTCTCCCTGATCGCCATCGTCTCTCTTGTGGTGGGTGGGATCGGGATCATGAATATCATGCTTGTCTCGGTAACGGAGCGGACCCGAGAGATCGGCATCCGCAAAGCCATCGGCGCCACACCCCGCGATATTATGCTACAGTTTCTTATCGAGGCGGCGATTATCTCCCTCCTCGGCGGCCTTATCGGCATCATCCTCGGCATCGGTTCGGCTGCGATCCTGGCCTCCGTGGCAGGATGGAATACCATTGTGGATCAGACCGCGGTGATTGCGGCGGTAGTCGTCTCGGCGGGTGTGGGGCTCTTCTTCGGCATCTATCCGGCCTCCAAGGCGGCCTCCCTGCATCCCATCGAGGCGCTCAGGTATGAGTGATGCCCGTACAGAGAGCATGACCCAGGCGGAAGTGGACGAGGTGATGGAGGCCTATCCGCTTCAGAGTGCGCGGAGAGGTCCTCTCTACGCGCTGAGCTTTCGGAACTTCCGCCTCTTCTTCATCGGGCAACTCATTTCTGTAGCTGGGACCTGGATGCAGCAGGTCGCGCAGAACTGGCTGGTATGGGATCTCACGCACGACCCCCGGTGGCTGGGCATCGTCTCCGGGGCGAGCGCCCTCCCCTACGTCGCCTTCGCCGTATGGGGCGGCCAGGCGGCGGATCGGTTTCCACGCCGTGTCACGCTGATCATCACCCAGTCGGTCGCCATGATCCTGGCGTTTCTGCTGGCACTGTTGGCGTGGGGGCGCTGGATCCCCCTGCAGGCCTGGCATATCGCCGCATTGGCGGCTCTCGGTGGGATCGCCAACGCCTACAACATGCCCGCGCAGCAGGCATTCGTCACCGACATGGTAGACCGGCGGGATGCGCTGGGCAATGCCATCGCACTGAACTCCTTCCGGTTCAATATCGCGCGCTTTGTGGGGCCGATCCTGGCGGGCTGGGCGCTTGTCCGTTACGGCTCCGCCATGTGCTTCTTCCTGAACGGATTGAGCTATATCGCCGTCATCATCTCGCTGATGATGATGCGGCTGCCGCGCTTTGTGCCGCATCCCCACCAGCTCAATATCTGGGAGGGGTTCGCCTACATCCGCACAACAAGGGCGGTCCTGCGCGTCGTAACGCTCGTCGGTGGATCCAGCCTTCTGGTCTGGTCCGTCTCAACCCTCTTTCCGGCGCTCTCCACAAATTTCCATCGCGGCGAGGGCGGATATAGCGCTATGATGGCCTTCAACGGCATCGGCGCGGCGCTAGGCGCGGCGTTCCTGGCGATCTTAGGCGACCGCCTGGATCGCCGCCTCAACATCTATGGCGGCGCGTTCGCCTTCTGCCTCGCCCTCCTTCTACTCGCGATGGTCCCTAACTTCGCCCTGCTCTTAGGCATGCTGACCGTGAGCGGCTTCGCCATGATCGCCTTCGGAATGAGCGCCAATACCAAGGTTCAGGAGGAGGTCCCGGACGTTTTAAGGGGCCGTGTCATGGCCGTCTACTCCCTCGTCTTCCAGGGCCTGATGCCCGTCGGCGGCCTGGAAGTGGGTTTCCTGGCCAAACACCTCTCTACCAACCACGCCATCGAGATCAATGCCGCCCTCTGTCTCGTGCTCACCCTCTCGCTCTATATCTGGAGCCTCATCGACCGCGCCAAAACCACAAAGAACTAGATGTTACCATTCGCGGAGAGCCCCCGTCTAATGCGTGAACAGTCTCCCCGTTCAGTGGTCTCCCCGGCGGACGCATCACCCACCGGGGAAGACTACTTCTACTATTCGGACCTATCCGGAAGGAGCGTCACGATGAGACCATATCGTTTCCTCACCCTCTTCGCGCTGGCGGCATTGGGGCTGCTCGGTGCGGTGTCCACAGTATGCGCTCAGGGTATTCTCATACCGGAGGTAGGGCCCAATCCGCGGGTTCCCCCGCGCCCACTCCCCCCGAACGACAGATTGCCTATTCCCCGCCCGATCTTTGTGCAGCCGTTCTATGTGAAGGATCTCAGGGTCAAGACGGTCATCAACGATGCCGTGGCGGATACTACGGTCGAACAGACTTTTGTCAACAGCAGCAGCGTGCCACAGGAGGGAACCTATCTCTATCCCCTGCCCGAGGGCGCTTCACCGACATCGTTCACCATGACGGTCGGCGACAAGACCATGGAGCCGCGCATCCTGCCCAAGGATGAGGCCAACAGCATCTATGAGGGCTATGTGCGCCGCTACCGCGACCCCGCGCTGCTGGAGTACGTGGGGCACAGCCTGGTCAAGATCAGCGTATTCCCGATCCCACCGCAGGGCGAGCGCGTCATTCGAATGCGCTATTCTGAGGTCCTCAAGCCGGAGAACGGCCTGCGGAAGTACGTCTATCCGCTCTCTACGTCCCGTTTCGGGGCGCGCCCTGTGGGCACGGCCACGGTCAATATCCAGCTTCAGACAAGCTCGCCCATCAAGAACGTCTACTCGCCCACGCACGATCTCTCTGTGCGCCATAACGAAGAGCGCGTGGCGACCGCCTCATGGGAGGGCAAGGACGATGCTTCCGACCGCGACCTGACGCTCTACTTCAGCACCAGCAACGACGATGTCGGCCTCTCTCTGCTCACCTATAAGAGCGGCGATAAGGACGGATATTTCATGCTGCTGGCAGCTCCGCGCGTCGTGATCCCGGACAACCGCATTCTGCCCAAGCAGGTCGTCTTCGTGCTGGACCGCACGGGCTCCATGCAGGGCAAGAAAATCGAGCAGGCGCGTAAGTCGCTCTTGTTCTGTCTCTCCCATCTGCGTCCCGTGGATCGCTTCGATGTGATCACGTTCAACGAATCGCCGGATATTCTCACGCGGCAACTCCAGCCGGCCACTCCGGAGAATATCACCAAGGCGCAGCGCTTTATCGAGAACATCGAGGCTGCCGGGGGCACCAACATCGACGAGGCGCTTCACGCCGCCCTGAACCTGCTGAAAGGGGAGGACGGCAAGGCGAAAATGGTCGTCTTCCTCACAGACGGACTGCCTACCGTCGGCGAGACCAACATCAACACCATCCTGAACCATGTCAAGCAGCTCAACGGCGATAAGATCGTCGATAATGCTTCAGGCGTGCGACATGCCGGGTTCGGCGGCAAAGCCGGAGAGGCTGAAGGAGCCGGGGCGCGGATCTTCTGCTTCGGGCTGGGTTACGATGTGAACGTACCCTTCCTGGACCGCCTTGCGGACCTGGGGAGAGCGGAATCGGACTATGTGAAGCCGGAGGAGGATGTCGAAGCCAGGGTCGCTGCTTTCTTCTCGAAAGTCACGTCACCGGTCCTCTCGGAAGTAAAGTTTGCGTTCGATGGCGTGGACGTATACGATGTCTATCCCAAGGTCCTGCCCGACCTGTTCAAAGGCTCGCAGCTTGTGATTACCGGGCGCTTCCGGGGTGCAGGCAGCGGCTCGGCGCGCCTCACCGGCCTCACCAGCGGCTCTCCCGAGACCTTCAAACTGGCCGCGAAGGTCGGCGAAGCCGACGGCAGTAACACTTACCTTCCGCGCATTTGGGCGCAGCGCAAACTCGGCTACCTGATCGACCAGTTGCGTCTGAGCGACAATGCCGCCGCCAACAAAGAGTTGACTGGTGAGATCTTGCGCATCTCCAAGGAGTACGGCATCATCACGGAGTACACCTCGTTCCTGGTGGACGAGCAGGAGCAGGTTCGCCTGGGTCTGCGTGCATCCGGCGGTATGCTGCCGCAGGGAATCAACCCCAGCGATATCATCGCCCTCTCCAATGATAACTCCATCATCGTCCGGGTACCAGGTACTGCAAATGGCGAGCAGGCTTTTCGCGAACTGCAGCAGGAGCTCAAACGCCGCGCTGATCAGTTCGGGATCCAGGGAGAGGGCGTCACGGACCAGAGCGCCCGCGCCCGCGATCTCAAGAACTCGGGACAGGAATCCTCACGCTACCAGTCCTCCAACGGGAGCGTGCAGTACTATGCGGGCGGTCAGGGACAGAACGGTCAAGGCCCAGGCGGCTTAGGCCAACCCGGAGGGGGTCAGGCAGGTCTCGCCGCGCCTGGCAACTTCAAATACAACCAGGCAGGCGGCGGCTTTGGAAGCAGTCGTGGTGGCTTCGTAGGCGGCAAGCTCGGAGAGAAGGGAGATAAAGGCAACGCGGGGCAGTTAGCGGATCGTGGCAATACCATAAACGTGCAGGCCATTGGCGACCGGACGTTCTTCCGACAGACCAACAACGTCTGGGTGGATGGATCGTTCGATTCCAAGAAGCAGACCGTGACAAAGATCCAGGCGTTCAGCGACGCCCACTTCGCCCTGCTGCACGCCCTGCCGCAACTGGCGGCCTACTCCTCCATCGGAGAGGAGATCATCATCCAGATCGGCAAGAACGCCGTTCAGATCGGCAAAGAGGGCAAAGAGAAGCTCACCACTGCCGAACTCCACGCCCTGACATCCAAATAGACGGGATTTGAACCATAGAGCACAGAGACACAGAGGATTCACTGAGAAAAACGAGAATAGAGAGAAGAGACTTATCCACGGATGTCTGAACTACGTTATTATGATTCAATGATAACTATGATTATTTGTTGTGAAATCATGGTCCATTCTATAATCATTCTAATCCTAGTTCAGACAGGATAATGCTTCTCCTGTTTTTCTCTGTGTGATCTCTGTGTCTCTGTGTCTCTGTGGTTCAAAGGTCCTTGCATGTCTGATTTGTCTACGGTTTTAACTCCATCGTTGGCCCTGTCATCGCCTATCGTTGCGGCGTCTGGCACGTATGGCTATGGGTCGGAACTCTCCGACCTTCGAGATTGTGCCTCGCTTGGGGCGCTGATTACGCCCACAATCACGCTTCATATGCGTCCCGGCAACCCGATGCCCAGAACCGTCGAAGTCAGCGCGGGCATGCTCCATGCGCTCGGCCTTCCCAACCCCGGCTTAACAGGGTTTATCTCGGAAACGCTGCCCACACTGCAGCATCCAGGCTACCCGGTGATCGGTAGCATTCTTGGTGAGAGCCTGGAGGAGTGGACGCATCTGGCGGAGGCATTGACGGCGACAGGAGCATTGGCGGGGCTGGAGTTGAACCTGGCTTTAGCCGATCCGCGACAGGTTGAGACGGAGCAGGAGGCGCTGGCGCGAATTACGGAAGCCATTCAGGCAGTCCGTGCGGCGACTTCGCTTTCACTGATTGCAAAGCTGCCCTCAATTGGAGCGGAAATCGGAGCGTTGGCTTCCGCAGCAGAACTGGCAGGTGCGGACGCAATCGCTGTATCGCAGTCACCCCCCGGAATTGTGGTACGCTTGAACAGCCGGCAATTTCGACTTCCCGGTGCGGTCGGCGGGTTATCCGGTCCCTGCATCAAGCCCCTCGCACTCTATCAGGTCTGGCGTGTGGCGCAATCGGTCTCTATCCCGATCCTGGGCGGTGGCGGGGTGATGAACGGCGCGGACGCACTGGAGTTTCTGCTGGCAGGCGCGTCCACCGTCGCTGTCGGCATTGCCAACCTCATCCACCCGAACGCCATCGCGGATATAACGGAGGAGATCCGCGTATATTTGACGGCAAACGGCATCGCCTCGCTTTCCGAACTCATCGGATTTGCGAGCGGCTCTCTTCCCCATTAAGAAAGCAGTCAAAAACACGCCCCCTTCCCTGCCTGGAAAGGGGGCTTGTGAACCCTAACGTTAGTGGTGGAACATCGGAAGGTGCATGATGTCGTTATACATCACCAGCACAAACAGGATCCCGATGACGCACAACCCGAATACCTGAGCGCTCGCCATTTCGCGGGCAGTCAGGGCTCGGCGGCGCACCCACTCCCATAACAGCAGCACCAGATGTCCGCCGTCCAGCACAGGAATGGGGAAAAGGTTGAGGATGCCCAGGCTAACGCTCAGAATCGCCGCCGTAAACAGCACCCGCTCCGGTCCGCGCTTGCCCTCCTCATGGATCACGCGTGAGATCGTTATAATGCCCCCTAAGCTATCTTTGACCTTCGACGGTGTGAGGCTCTCAAAAATCCCCGTGACCTGCCGGTAGATAATCTGATTGCCCCGTTGAACCGCCTCGACCACGCCCGACCGGCTCCAGACCTGATCGGGAGCGAATCCGAGATGTCCCTGAACGACCTTCTTCTCCTTGCCGTCAACCAATATCGTGTCTTCTCCTGGTGCGGGCGTAACCATGAAAGTCAAGGGCGTTTTCCCACGCACCACGGTCACCTGGATCGGTATGTTCATGTTCTCATGAATTTCATCCAGTGTCACGTCAAAGATCGTGACCGTCTTGCGGGTTGCATCGGAACGCTCCTTTGCCAATTCCTCGACCGTTTTACCATGGATCCCATAGATCCAATCGCCGTTCTTAAAGCCTGCCTGCTCTGCAGGCATGCCGGGTTGCAGTTCGCTGATCGCGATGTGTTCATTATTCAGTTCCGGCAGACCCGTCGTAAAGCCCATGACACAGAAGATAAGATAGCCGAAGATCAGGCTCATCAGAGGGCCCGCAAAGATGACGGAAGCGCGTTGCCAGATCGGTTTCTGATTGTAGCCGTCGGGATCGGGGCGATAGGCATCCGCTGCCAGGACCGCCTGGATGTAACGGCGCTCCTCCGGGTTCACCGGGGTGGTGAGCAGGGTCTTCAAGTCCTCCCTGCCTGCATCCAGCAGTTTGCCGTCTTCCCCCACCGCACGGTCCACAGTATCTTTCACGCTCTCGGAGACCTGGTCGGCCTGGAGGGAACTCAGCGTCTCCTCGCTCAAACCGATCATAAACGTTCCGGTTCCCTCCGAGCGGAGGGTCGTCGTTCCCCGGGTCAGATCCTCCGGCTCCATGCCGGCGATCTTGACAAAACCTCCGAGCGGAATGCTGCGGATATTGTATTCCGTACCGTTGTACTTGCCCAGACGGAGGAGACGCGGCCCGAAAAACAGGGAGAAATCGTCTACACGCATCTTGAAAAGTTTCGCCACAAAGAAGTGGCCCCACTCATGGGCGATCACCAGAACGCTCAGGACCGCGATGAAATAGAGTGCGGATTTCACTATTTCGAAATTGATATGCATACTTGGCCAGACTCCTTCTCACGTACTTATACGCTCTCTGCCAACTGCCGCCGCGCCCATGCGTCGGCTTCCAACACATTATCCAACGTCGCCGGTAGGAGGGTGTGACGCTCCATGGCCCCCTCGATACGTTGCGCAATTTCCAGATAGGATATCTTGTAGTCTAAAAATAGGGCGACGGCGGCCTCATTGGCGGCGTTCATCACGGCAGGCATCGTGCCACCCAGGGAAACCGCGCGCCGTGCCAACTCCAGCGCCGGGAATTTCGTCTCGTCCGGCGTTTCGAACGTCAGGTTGGCATACGCGCTCAACGGCATGCGCGGCAAGTCGGTGTTGACCCGTTCGGGATAGACCAGCGCATACTGGATGGGCAGCCGCATATCCGGCAGCCCCAACTGCGCGATGGTCGAGCCATCCTTATAACGCACCATCGAGTGGATGATGGACTGCGGATGCACCACGACCTCCACATCCTCGATGGGCACATCGAAGAGCCACTTCGCCTCGATGGTCTCCAGCGCCTTGTTCATTAAGGTCGCGGAGTTGATGGTCACCAGCCCCCCCATGTTCCAGGTCGGATGCTTTAGCGCCTGTTCCGGGGTCACGCTTGTAAGCGCCTCCTTGGGCACGGTCCTAAACGGTCCTCCGGATGCCGTAAGAAGGATCCGCTCAATACTCTTCTCCGGCGCGCCCTGCAGGCACTGAAAAATGGCGGAGTGCTCGCTGTCTATCGGCAGGATAGCCGCGCCTTTCTCCCGTGCTAGGCGCATGGTGGTCTCACCCGCAGCGACCAGCACTTCCTTACTGGCGAGCGCGATATCCTTTCCGGCTTCCAGCGCGGCGTGCGTCGGCGCGATCCCGATAGCCCCCGCGACCGCAACCACGATCAGGTCGGCTTCCGGCAGCGTTGCAAGCGCACACATTCCTTCGACGCCACTAAAGACGTTTCGGTTTCCGGTTTTCGTTCGGAGTTCCTCACGCAGTTCGCCGATGAGGCTCTCTCTTCCAATAGATACGTTAGGAACGTCGAACTCATTCGCCTGTTGCGCCAGCAGCTTGGCGTTATTATTGGCAGCCAGTCCCACAATCTGGAAGCGATCGGGGAGTCGGCGGGCGATATCGAGTGCCTGTGTGCCAATCGAGCCGGTCGAGCCGAGAATTACCAGTCTTTTCATATACTCCCTACACGACAAAAAGTCTCTTCAAACGTTCTACTCCACCACGGCTCCGAATTTGCGGACCCGTTTCTGATAATCCTGCAGGGCCGCGATGAGGTGATCCCGGTCGAAGTCGGGCCAGCAGGTGGACGTGACATAGATCTCGCTGTAGGCGGTCTCCCACAGCAGAAAATTGGAGAGGCGGAGTTCTCCCGCGGTGCGAATGAGCAGGTCGGGATCGGGAATGTCGGGGGCGTAGAGGTGCGCTGCGATGTCGGCTTCGTCGATGGCATCGGGCGCGAGTTCCCCCGCCTGGACCTTCTGCGCCAGGGCGCGCACGGCATCCACCACCTCGCCCCGCCCCCCGTAGTTGATCGCCAGATTGAAAGTCAGCCCGGTAAAGTCGGCAGTGCGGTGCATTGCGGCCTCGAATTCCTGGCGGAGATCAGGAGGGAGTTCCCTGAGACGCCCGGAGACCCGAACGCGCACCCGGTTCTGGATCAGCTCTTCGATCTCGGCCTGCATCGCCCGGAGCATCAACTCCATGAGGCCCCCGACCTCGAGTTGCGAGCGTCGCCAGTTCTCCGATGAGAAGCCATAGACCGTTAGAAAACGCACCCCCAGATCATCGCAGGCGTAGACGATCTCCTTGAGCGTCCTGTATCCCTGGTCGTGACCAAAAAGCCGATCTCTGCCCTGCGCCCTGGCCCAGCGTCCGTTGCCGTCCATAATGATGGCGACATGGGCGGGTAGGCGCTCCGGATCGAGACCGGCCTGCTCCGCAGTCGTTGGCGATTGCGATGCCATTGTCTCCTCGCTCAGACTTCCATCAACGTGGCTTCTTTGGCCTTGGTGAGTTGTTCGATCTCCGCGATGTACTTGTCCACGAGCTTCTGCACCTGATCCGTAGCGCGCTTTTCCTCGTTCTCCGAGATGGGGTTCTCCTTGTCCTTGCGGGCCGTCTGGAGCTTCTTCACCGCCTCATGTCGATTGTTGCGAACGGAGACGCGCCCGACCTCCGCTTTCTGATGGACCTGCTTGATCAAATCCTTTCTGCGCTCCTCGTTCAGGGTCGGGATATTCAGGCGGATACAGATCCCGTCGTTGTTGGGCGTCAGGTTCACATCGGATTTGAGGATGGCCTTCTCGATCGCGCCCAGTGCGGTACGGTCAAAGGGGGTGATCATCAGTTGGCGGGGGTCCGGCACCGTAATCGCACCTGCCTGATTGATCGGGAGCGTCGTGCCGTACATCTCGACCTTCACGTGTTCCAGGATCTCGGGATTCGCACGTCCGGTGCGGATCAGTGTAAACTCATGACGGGTCGCATCGACCGCCTTCTTCATCTTCTCTTCGGTCTCTTTCAACAGTTCGGGTATCATCACAACCTCCTTCGCAAGCGCTTCATGCTACCAGGTTCTGTGGAATGCGGGATCGTTCCGTTAAGCGGTTCGGCCCACCAGAGTACCGATCGGCTCTCCCATGACGACGCGGCGGATGTTGCCCTCCTGTGCGATATCGAAGACGATGATCGGGATGTCGTATTCGCGGCAGAAGGTGAACGCCGTCTGATCCATAACGCGCAGGTTCTTCTGGATGCACTCGTCGTAGGAGATGTGGGTGTGGCGGATGGCGTCGGGGTACTTGCGTGGGTCTTTGTCGTAGATGCCGTCTACGTTGGTGGCTTTGAGTACGGCGTCGGCGCGCATTTCGTTGGCGCGGAGCGCGGCGGCGGTATCCGTGGTGAAGAAGGGATTGCCGGTCCCACCAGCCAGCACTACGATGCGCCCCTTCTCCAGGTGGCGAATGGCGCGGCGGCGGATAAAGGGCTCGGCCACCTCGGACATGGCGATGGCGGTCATCACACGGGTCTGTACATTCAGCTTTTCGAGGGCGTCCTGGAGGGCCATCGCATTGATGACCGTTCCGAGCATTCCCATGTAGTCGGCGGCGGCGCGCTCCATACCGGCCTGCGCTGCTCGTTCGCCACGGACGATATTGCCCGCACCGATCACGATGGCGATCTCGACACCGGCTTGATGGGCAGCAACCACTTCGGAGGCGATGGCGCGGATCGTGGCGTAGTTCAGGCCGATACGGGGTTCGGAACCGACTTCACGCGCGGGCTGCTGGGAGGGGCCATGTTCGGCGGCGAAGGCTTCCCCGGAGAGCTTGAGCAGGACGCGCTTCCAGCAGAGCGGGCGGGCGTCCCCGGTGCTGAAGGGAGAGGCGGCGCTGGCGTGCGCCGCCTCTTCCCGGAGAGTAGAAGTCGGATGCGGGTCGGAGCCGTCCGTCATTCGGCGGTCTCCTTGATCGCCCCGGACGTTGCGGCCCCGATCTCCTCGCCGACGGAGTA
>Ga0070734_10003459_pt1 | contig 16526 bp, 18 predicted proteins | sample Coa_R1_8_FD_66444 | JGI IMG/M metagenome (GOLD analysis project Ga0070734, IMG submission 66444) | Surface soil microbial communities from Centralia Pennsylvania, which are recovering from an underground coalmine fire - Coalmine... | ecosystem: Environmental > Terrestrial > Soil > Unclassified ... | reverse complement strand
GACGTCTGGAAGCTCAGGCATGCCGGGAACTCTCTACAGAAAGCCGATGGCCCGGCCGCCGAGTCCCACACCGAACCACAGCGCCAGGGCCAGGATCGCGGTCAGTTTTGCGAAACCCGGCCGCTTATCCACATCCATCGCCGTCGTGGCGCGGTGGTATACCGTCACCTGAAAAATGAGAGCGAGGATCAGGCACGCCATCTTGAACCGGAAGGAAGAGCTGTCGTAGCATTTCAGCGCTTCGGAAGCGAACAGCAGGAAGCCGGTCACCAGCATCGTGACGATACTGCCCCACGTGTACGGCCGCAGATCGGTGGCCAACTCGCGCGTCGACTCATGCTTCAAAATGAAGCCGAACAACCGCAGGCTGATCACCACCATGACTCCCAGCAGCACGGTCAGGCCCAGCAGGTGGATTGCCTCGATCACCGGGAACGCGTATTTCGATCCGCGGATTGCCGCGCCCACCCAGGTGCCGTCGCACCACTTAAAAAAGGGAAAAAGAAGACTCACCAGGAACCTCAGTCTGAACCCTAAAAATTATATGCCATGTTGCGGCCCGCGATGATGATGCCAATCCACAGCGCGATAGACGCCCATCCGGCGAAGCGCGCCTGCAGCGGCGGCGGCGAAGCTTTGTCCCATTCGTCCATCTTGCGATAGATCGTGGTGTGGTAGACGATCGCATTCACGGCCGCCAGGAAGAGCAGCGCGATTTTGATTTTGAAAAAGATACTGTTGTACGCCTTCACCGCCTGGCACCAGAACAGCAACACTCCGGTGATGGTCATGATCGTGAAGCCGACCAGGGTCCAGGGAAGCACCGAGTTCGAAATTTTCGAGATCGGCTGGCTCTTCATGAATTTTCCCGTCAGCCGCAGATCCATCCAGAGCAACGTGCCCACCGAAAGCGAAAGCCCCAACACGTGCGTACTCTCGACGATCGGGAACATCCAGATGGATTCGCGCAGGCTGGTGCCAAACTCGGTGTTCTGAAGCCATTGGCAAATTTCAAAAAGGGACATCATGAGATCTTTCGAACGGGACCGCTGAAGCCTCGAATAAGCAAGAAGGCGAATACCAGAATATAATACTCGCGGTCGAGAGCGGTAAACGCTACAGCAGCCGGGTATCCGCCGGCATGATGGAGGCGCGCGTGATCTGTTGGATCGAGGGCATGCCGCATTCGCGCATCGTCAGCTGCAATTCCGCGCGCAGGATATCGAGCACCCGCTCCACGCCGTCCTGTCCGAACGCGCTCAGGGCCCACACGTAAGGGCGGCCGATGCCGACGGCGCGCGCGCCGAGTGCCAGGGCTTTGAACACGTCCGTGCCGCGGCGGAACCCGCCGTCCACCAACACCGGTATCTGGGCGCCCGCCGCGTCCACCACTTCGCCCAGCGCTTCAACGGTGCTGCGCCCGGTTTCGGTAGCCCGGCCTCCATGGTTCGATACGATGATGCCGTCGACGCCGTGCTCGCGCGCCAGCCTCGCGTCTTCGCGCGTATCGAGCCCCTTCAGCATCAGTTTCATTTTGGTCAGTTTCCGGAGCCTATCGAGTGTATCCCAATTGGCCGCCGGCGGGTTGAATCCGCCTTCGATACCTTTGTACATCGGCAGTTCTCCCGGCGCCCGGCCGCCTCGCGCAGTCGCATGGCACGAAGCACACTCGCGCGTGTCCATCCGCCGGAAGCGCTCGGCGGTTTCCAGGTTGCGCCCGCCCAACAGGTCCACCGTCCAGACGAGCACTGGGCAACCCGCCTCCTCCACTCTCCGCACCAGCTTCTCGGTGCCTTCCCACCGTACCGGCATATAGAGCTGATACCAGAGCGGCGATCCCAGCGCGCGCCCGACGTCCTCGACGCCGATCGAAGTCGCGCTCGAAAGGATTTGCGTGGTCTTCTTGGCTTTGGCGGCGCGCGCCACCGCCACTTCGCCTTCCGGGTGGAACATGCGCTGCCCGCCCACCGGGCTAAGAAAAATCGGGGCATCCCACGCTGTGCCGAAAACCTCCGTCTTCAGATCGACTTTGCTGACGTCGACCAGCCGCCGCGGCCGCAACTGGAACCGCTTGAACCCTTCGCGGTTCATTCTCTGCGTAAAATCGTCGTCGACCCCGGATGCCATGTAGCCCCAATGCGCCGGCGGCAAGACCTTGCGCGCGGCCGTTTCGAAGTCCATCAAGCTGAGCCCCTCCTTCGCGGTCTCGATAACGGACTCCGATTGCTGCGCCCAGGCCCGTGCGAACAGGGGGCTTCCCGCGAGAAACCGCAGGAACCGGCGGCGATTTGCGGCAACAGACGTGGTCATAGCGGCCAATTGTATCACCGGCTGAAATTGCGCAGATCGGGCTGACGCAATTACGATAGTACGCATGAAAATTCGATTCGCGATTCCGTTTGCATTCGCCGCATTGTTTGCCGGTGCGCTCGCCGTGGCCCAGGAGCCGGTCAAGCCTGCCGATGACGTCGAAGCCCTGTTTAAAGATAAGAACAAGAAGTTGAACGAGATGAAGCAGGCGGCCTATCACATCGAAAAGGACCTGCTGCAATGCAATCACTGGGAGGAAGCCGACAAATGGCTCACCGAACGCTACATCCAGCACAATCCGCTGGTGACGTCGGGAAGAGCGCCCGTCGTGAAGTTCTTCGGATCGCGCCCCAAGGCCGCCACCTGCGACAAGCTGACCGCTCCGGTGGTTGCGGTGCTCGCCGAAGGCGACCTGGTTACGGTCGTAACGGTGGCCAATCGGAAGGATTCCAAAGGCAACCCCTACACCACCACCTGGTTTGACATGTGGCGGATCGTCGACGGCAAGGCCGACGAGCACTGGGATCCGCAGATGAAACAATAGCGCTCAGATCATCTCGTTGAGCAGTTCGGGACGCGGGCTGGCGATCACTACTTTGTTCACCAGCATTCCCTTGGCTCCGACGATCTGTGCACCCGCCTCCACCGCGCTCTGCACCGCGGCGATGCTTCCCGTCAACGTAACAAAAGCTTTACCGCCCAACGCCATGGCCAGGCGAATCTCGATCAGTTGAATGTTGGCGGCTTTGACCGCGGCATCGGCGCCTTCAATCAACGAAGCCACCGAAAACGACTCGACGATTCCCAGCGCCTCCAGTGCTTCCACCTTCGTGATGCCGCTGAGCGCCGGAAATACCGCTTCGTGCAGATTGGGAATGACGAACGTATCGATCACCGAAAAATGCCCGCCGCGGGTGCCGGACGCGACGGCCGCCTCGACCGCCGCCACGTCGCCGCGCACCATCACCATGTATTTACCGGAGCAGATCGAGCGCGAAAGCACCAGACCGACATCGGCGGCCTTCAGCATGGCGTCGGTCACCTGATAGCCGGCGGCAATGCTTGTGAGTTCAATCAGCCCGATCGAATTCTTCGCCATGATTCACGCCCCAATCTCAACAAACTCGGGAGTGACCCGCCGCGCCGTGCCGTCGATGCTGGCATGGACGTGCGTTCCCATCTTCGAATCCTCCACGCGCCCGACCGCTTCGCCTTTCTTGACCTGCCTGCCTTCCGCGACGCAGGGAATCGCACCCTCGCCGGCGTGCTGGCGCATTCTGATGCGCACGTAGGCCGGCCTCAGGCGGACCTCGGCGAAGGGTGTTTCGCGCTCGTATTCCTCCACCTGCAGGCGCTTTCGCAATTGGGCCAGCGGCACTCTCCGGTACTCTTTCATAGGATGGACCTCGACCGGCCGCTGCTGGACGAACTTCAGCCCCGCGGCGCGGCGATCGTGCTTGCCCTGATCGCACGCCTCTTTCGGGTACAGGTCCTCCGGGCAGGCGTACAGAGTGCAGAGACCGCAGGCGCAGCAGAGTTCGGCCCATTGGTTCCAGATCTCCGCGCCGGACGCGGTGAACCCGAGACTGCGCATTACCTTGTGCGGCACCACTTCGTATCCGAGCAGATACCGCGGGCAGAACTCGGTACAGTAGCTGCACTGGTCGCACGCCGATTTTCCAATGTGGTTCATCTCCTTCTGCGACCGCGTGCGGCGCGACATCAAGTAGTGTTCGCGCGGCAGCAGGATCAATCCGGCGGTGGTTTTGGTGACGACATCGTCCGGATCGAAGGTGAGCGTCCCCATCATGATGCCGCTAACGAAAATTCCGTAATCGGGGAAAGTGGCGCCGCCGGCGGCTTTGACCAGATCGCGGAACGGCGTGCCGATCGGCGCCCAGAGACTCTTGGGCTGCTTCACCGCCCCGCAGACGGAGAGGAATTTTTCGGTGACCGCCATACCGCGCTCGGCTTGAGCAACGTTGTACAAGGTTTCGACGTTGTTGACCACGCAGCCGACCTGAAGCGGAATCCCCGCTGCCGGAATCAGTCGGCCCGTGGCCGAGTAGACAAGCTCATATTCGTCGCCGGATGGATAAAAGTCGCCAAGCGTGACCAGCTCGATCGCCGGGGTGAGGTGCCCTTTTACCGCTTCGATGGCTTCGGCGTTCTTGGTTTTAATGCCGAACTTGCCCGACCGCGCTCCAGTCGCCTGCATCATCGACTGCATCCCGGCTACGATTTCGGCCGGGAAGTGCTTCACGAGTTCGGCGTCTTTGTGGATGAGCGGCTCGCACTCGGCGCCGTTGGCAATGACGAACTCAACCTGCGACTGCGCCTTCACATAAGTGGGGAAGCCGGCGCCGCCGGCCCCCACCACGCCGCATTCGCGCAGTTTTTGGCTGAGCATCCAGCTAGAACAGGGCGGTCGGCCGCCGGCTCCAGGGTTTGCCCTTCTGTTTCGAGACTTCTTCCATGTCCTTCACGTAAGCGCCCGCCTGCGTGAGGATGTGGTGCAGATCGTTGCCGATGCTGATGAACGGGAAGCCCTTCTCGAGGAACTCGCCGACGCGCGCCGTCCCGAACAGGAACAGGCCGAGAATGACGTTGTTCCGCTTGGCCGCTGCTTTGAGTTTGTCAGTGGCCGCCCCAAGTTCCGGTGAAGTATACATATCCGGGAACTTGTATTTTTCATACAGGCCCATGGACATGCAGAGATCGTTCTGGCCCAGGAACAGCAGGTCGACCCCCGGCACAGCGGCAATGGCATCGATGTTTTCGATGCAGGAAGCGGTTTCTACCTGCAGCGCCAGGATCGTGTTCTCATTGGCTGCCCCGGCGTAGCCCAGCAGACCGGCGCGGTTCATGCTGCGCTGCGGGAAATAGACCGACCGCGTTCCCGCCGTCGGGTAACGGGCGCAGCTCACGGCCTGGCGCGCCTCTTCGGCGGTGTTGATGTAGGGGACAAGCACGCCGTCGGCGCCCATATCGAGAGCCTGCTGGATCCCGCCGCGGTCGTGGTATCCCGCCACGCGCACCATCGATTTGGCCCCGCCGTTGGCGATGGCCGCCAGCATCGCGGATAGCTCCAGGAAACCCATAGGCCCATGTTGCGTATCCACCAGCAGCCAGTCGTAGCCGCTATGCGCCAGTTGTTCCGCTACCGTCGGACTGTGCGAGTTCAGGAACAGCCCCATTTTGGGCTTCCCTGCGCGCAGTTGCTTCTTGAATTCGGCTCCGGTGAGCACGGCAGATTCAGTGAGGACTTCACTCATTCCAAATTTCTCCTCGGCCCCGGGCAATCTCCCGCCGGGGCGGCGATTTCATGTGTTGATAACTACAGAAGTATACACTGTAGCACCCGGGCGCATTACGGAACCGTTGCCGGGGCTACGGCAGGCTCCAGTTCGCCCAGCGCAGCATCTCCATTTGGCGGTCCGCATTCCCGAGACGCACCTCCAGGTTCAGATAGCGCACCCCCCGGCGCGCCGCGAGATGCGATAGCGATCCGTCATCGGCCTGGGGCTTGTTGTGCTGCAGCACCACGTTATAAGCGGATTGCGAAAGGATGGCATAATCGGCCGGATCGGTGCATAGGTAAAAAGAGTGTGGCTCGGCGGCCTCCCGCAGCGACGCCGCATCGCTGACCGGCGCTTCGTCGGCAACCGAATAATTCTCCGAATTATTGTGCAGCGCGCAGATCAGCCCGCGATCGGGCGGAAACAGCGCCCGGACCAGATGTTCGCGCCCGCTATCGAGGATATGCAGCGCCCTTTCGAGTTGCTGCGGCGTCCACCCCGGATTGAGCATTCGTAGATTGGCTTCCGCCCCCTCGCGCGAGAACATGCGGTTGGGGTCGATCTCGCCGGAAGCGATCGGTACGTTTCGCGTCTGGCTCTCGATGAGATAGGCAATTCCTTCCTGCGTGTCCATGAATCGCGTCAGCACCGCGCGCGCGGTCTCTTCGTTGCCGTGGATCAGCAGGAATCGCCGTTTGGATCGCCCGTTGCGCAGAATCCGGAACCGGGCGCCGTCCAGACTGATGTGTTTGGGACGGAAAAAGGGCAGCCAGCCGAATGCCAATAACTCCCGGCGCGACCAGTCGTGCGCATCGCGCGCGCCCGCGGCGCGACTCACAACAAATCCTCCTCGGCGCGCTTGGGATGCTTCGGTTTCTTTCGAGACGTTTTGGGCTCGAGGGTCTTTCCGGCCGGAATCCGGCCCACCCGTTCCCGGGCAATGGCCTTCACTTCCCGCGCCAGCTTAAAGTTCTTCTTCTTCTTGAGCGGCAAGCATCCCCCGGACAGATTCCGTCAGCATTTCCGGCGTGAACGGCTTGTGCAGGAAGGCGACACGGCCGGGAGCGGCGGCTTCCAGACGGCTCATGTCCACAGGATACCCGCTGGCGGCCAAGACCCGGAGCGAGGGATTCGCCTGGAGCATTTTCAGCGCCAGATCCTCCATGGGCAATCCGCTCATGGTGGCATCCAGCACGGCGACTCCGTAAGAGAGCGGCTCGGCGTCAATCAGGGCCGACGCCTGCTCTGTGGTCGCGCACGTGCTCACTTCAAGGCCGCGCCGCTGCAGGTAGATGCTCATCATCTTCAGCAGCGGTGGCTCATCGTCCACCAGCAGGATGCGTCCGGCTGCCATAGGTATTGGATGTAAGATCGCGCTATGAGATTCTATACCGAATATCTGACGTTTCATACCAAGAAGCATCGCGAGTACATTAATGTTACTCCTCAAGTGGAAACCGCGCTGCGCAAGAGCGGGATTCAGGAAGGAATGATCCTCGTCTCGGCCATGCACATCACCGCCGGTGTGTGGGTGAACGATGCCGAAGACGGGTTAATCGCCGACATCGACGAGTGGCTGGAGAAACTGGCGCCTTTCCGGCAGGACTACCGCCACCACGGTACCGGAGAGACTAACGGCGATTCACATTTGAAAAGTCTGCTGGTACACCATGAGGTGATCGTGCCGGTGACGAAGGCCAAGCTGGATTTCGGCCCGTGGCAACAGATTTACTATGCCGAGTTCGACGGACAGCGCTCCAAGCGGGTGATTGTTAAAGCCATGGGTGAGTAAGGGGGATAGAGATTTGGCTTTCGCTGCGAAAATTCGGCGCCTCCTGCCGTTCATCTCGCTGGCGGTGCTGGCGGTTGCTCTTTATGACGGATGGGTGTTCTATTCGCGCCGGCAAAGCGCGCGCGCCGTGGAACAGCAGCGCTCTGAGAAGGAAGCCGCCGAGGCGCGCCGGACCATGGAATTGATCGGCCAATTGAAGATTCTGAATCTTTACGCTGTTCCCGCCGCGATTCCGCGCGGCAAATCTACCCGCCTGTGTTACAGCGTGGTCGGCGCGAAGACTGTCCGCATGGTCCCGGAGGTGGCCGGAATCTACCCCGCGCTGAGCCGGTGCGTCGAGGTTTCCCCCAAACGGGATACCGATTACACCCTGTTCGCGCAAGATGAAAACGGCCACACGGTGACCCAGAAGGTAAGCGTGCAGGTTCGGCGCTAGCAGGGTGCGCGCAAGCAGGCGGATATAATCAGGTTAATGCCAAATAATAGTTTCGGCGCAGCGGCGAAGCTGCGTGTGGGCTCCAACGAATACGAATACTTCCGGCTGCAGGCCGTCGAACAGAAAGGCGCCGGCGCGGTTGCGCGGCTACCATTTTCCACCAAGATCCTGCTGGAAAATCTGCTCCGGCACGAAGACGGAAAGCGCGTCACGGCCGATGACATCAGCTTTGTGGCCAAGAGCCCGGCTGGCACAGTCGAAAAAGAGATCAACTTCATGCCCGCGCGCGTGCTGCTGCAGGATTTCACCGGAGTGCCCGCGGTGGTCGACCTCGCCGCCATGCGCGACGCGCTGCGCGCGATGGGCGCTGATCCGAAGCGCGCGAACCCGCTGCTGCCCGCGGACCTCGTGATCGATCACTCGGTCCAGGTGGACCACTACGGCTCCGCTGATTCCTTCCAGCTGAACGCCCTGCTCGAGTTCCAGCGCAACAAGGAGCGCTACATTCTGCTGCGCTGGGGCCAGACTGCATTCCAGAATTTTCGCGTCGTGCCGCCCGATACCGGCATCGTGCACCAGGTGAATCTGGAATATCTGGCTTCGGTCGTGTTCCGCTCCAATGGGCGGGCGTACCCGGATTCGCTGGTCGGCACCGATTCGCACACGACCATGGTCAACGGCTTGGGTGTGCTGGGCTGGGGAGTCGGCGGCATTGAAGCTGAGGCGTGCATGCTCGGCCAGCCGATCTCGATGCTTCTGCCGCCGGTGGTCGGCTTTAAGCTGCATGGCAGGCTGAACGAAGGCGCGACCGCGACCGACCTGGTTCTGACGATCACTCAAATGCTGCGCAAGAAAGGCGTGGTCGGCAAGTTCGTCGAGTTTTACGGCGCCGGTCTGAGCGCGCTCAGCCTTGCCGACCGCGCCACCGTGGCTAACATGGCGCCCGAATACGGCGCCACCATGGGCTTCTTCCCGGTGGACCAGGAAACGCTCGAGTACCTCAAGTTCAGCAATCGCCCCGCGGACCTCATCGCTCTGGTGGAAGCGTACACCAAGGAACAAGGACTGTTCCGCACCGACGCGACTCCCGATCCGGCCTACGCCGATACGCTGGAGCTCGACTTGGCACACGTTCATCCCTCGATGGCGGGACCGAAGCGGCCGCAGGATCGCGTCGAGCTGCCGGACGTAAAGAAGAATTTCGCCGCGGCATTTACCGGCCCCGCCAAGAGCGCCGCCGCCGCCATCAATGGGCACAATGTGACCCTGGCCAATGGCTCGGTGGTGATCGCCGCCATCACCAGCTGCACCAATACCTCGAATCCATCCGTGATGCTGGCAGCCGGCCTGGTGGCGAAGAAAGCCGTAGAGCGCGGCCTGCAGGCCAAACCGTGGGTGAAGACCAGTCTCGCCCCCGGTTCGAAAGTCGTGATCGATTACTACCGCGAAGCCGGTTTACTGCCATATCTCGAAAAATTGAACTTCCACCTCGTGGGTTTCGGCTGCACCACCTGCATCGGCAACAGCGGCCCGCTGCCCGACCCCGTGACGCAGGCCGTGCAGAAAGAAAACCTCGTGGTCGCCGCCGTCCTGAGCGGTAACCGTAATTTCGAAGGGCGCATCAATCCGCTGGTGAAGGCTAATTACCTCGCGTCGCCGCCGCTGGTGGTCGCCTATGCGCTGGCCGGGCGGATCGACATCGATCTGACCACCGATTCACTGGGCACCGATCCCCAAGGCAAGCCCGTTTACCTGCGCGATATCTGGCCGTCCAATGAAGAGGTGCGAAACACGGTGCGCGCCGCCGTGCGCCGCGAGATGTTCCAGCAAGAATACGCGCGCGCGTTCGATGGCGACCAGAACTGGCAGGGCATGCCGGTTCCTACCGGTGAAATCTTTCAGTGGGACGACCATTCCACATACATCAAGAAACCGCCGTATTTCGATCACATGGCGGATCCCGAAAAATCCGTCGCGGACCTGAGCGGGATGCGCGTGCTGGCGTTGCTGGGCGATTCCGTGACCACCGATCACATTTCGCCCGCCGGCTCGATTCCGAAAGACACGCCCGCCGGCCAGTACCTGATCGCCCAGGGCGTGCAGCCGAAGGATTTCAACTCCTACGGCGCGCGCCGCGGCAATCACGAGGTAATGGTGCGCGGCACGCTCGCCAACATCCGGCTGCGCAACCAGCTGGCTCCCGAGACCGAAGGCGGCTGGACGGTTCACCTCCCCGATGGCAAGCAGATGTTCATCTACGACGCCTCCATGCAGTATCAAAAGGAAGGCGTGCCGCTGCTGATCATCGCCGGCAAAGAGTACGGTTCCGGCTCCTCGCGCGATTGGGCGGCCAAGGGCGTGGCGCTGTTGGGAGTCAAAGCCGTGATCGCGGAAAGTTTTGAGCGCATCCACCGGACGAATCTCGTCGGGATGGGTGTGTTGCCGCTGCAATTCCGCGCCGGCCAGAACGCTGCCGGCTTGAAATTGACCGGCAAGGAAGCCTACTACATCACCGGCCTGCGTTCCGCTTTGCTAAATGGCGGCGGGAAGCGGCACGCGGCGGTTCGGGCAGTCGCCGCCGATGGCACCGAGACCGCCTTTACGGTCGATATCCGCGTCGATACACCGCAAGAGGTGGAATACTACCGCTACGGCGGAATTCTGCCCTATGTGCTGCGGCAGGTGGCCGCCGCTCGCGCGTAACAGTCGCGCTACTTCTTACCGGCGGGAGCTTTTTTGGCAGCCGGAGCGGCCGGCTCCGGGCCCACGCGCTTAATCGTCACGCTGACGAGTTTTACCGGCGTTCGCGGCTTGTCGTTGGCGTCGCGCGGAACGCGCGCAATCTTGCCGACGATGTCCTGCCCTTCCACCACCTGCCCGAAGATCGTATAGCCGCCGTTGGGCGGGTCCAGCGAAGGATACGCCACTTCGGTAATGAAGAACTGGCAGCCGCCTGTATTCGGCGCTCCGATATTCGCCACGCCCAGACGTCCGGGCCGGTCGAACTTGAGACTCGGCACAATCTCGTCTTTCATTTTGATGCCGCAATCGTGTGCGCCGGTGGCCGTCGGATCGCCCGTCTGAATCATAAAGCTCGGAATCACCCGGTGGAACGTGATGTTGTTGTACAGCGGCTTCGCCACCATGGCGCCGGTTTTCGGATCTTTCCACGGCTTGGTGCCGCGCGCCAACGCCACGAAATTGCGGACGTTCATTGGCGCTTCCTTTTCGAAAAGCTGCGCCGTAATCGTCCCCATCGACGTGTTGATGACGGCGTACAGGCCGGGCTCCAGGCTTGCGGCGGGCGCCGAGCCGGCGGGCGGCTGCGCCGCACCCTGAGCCCAGACGCATGCTGCGATCGATAGAAAAAGGTAAAGCTGTTTCATACCATCTCCGTTGCGAACCAACATTCTATACCGATTTCCGCAACGCACGTTCCCGCGCGTCGGCCCGTGCTATTGCCGCGATTGCAGCTCCGCTTGCAGTTGCCGGTATGCCGCTTCGTCGTAGTTGGTTTTGACGCGCTCGCGCGCTTCCGACTTCGGATCGCCCGGACGCGGGCCGTCGCGTTTCAAGGCGCGGCCCAGCAGTGACGTGGCTTCCGTGTCGTTAGGGTTGCGCTCGACCGCGAGGCGCAGGCTCCCGACCGCGTCGGCGAAGCGCCCGGCTCGCCAGTAGGTGTAGCCCAGGTTGAAGTGATAGTCCGGGTCGGCGGCGTCTCCTTCCAGGGCTTTCTGGAAACTGGCAATCGCCCCATCCGCATTATTGCGCCGGTCCTGCGCCGCTCCCAGGTTGTTGTATACCTCATTGAGCGGCACGGCCGCCGCCACGAGCTGGAATGCATGTTCCGCACCGGCGAAATCGCCGCTGTAGTACCAGCACAGGCCCAGGAAAAACTGCGCTTCCAGGTAGTGGGGATTGGATCGGTCGACCCGCGCCAGCCACGTGGCCGCGGCCTGATAATCTTTGTTGGCCCAGTAAGCCCTCCCCAGCTGGTAACAGGGAGGCGAGTAGTGTTCGTCCAGGCGCGCTGCCTGTGCGAAGAATCGCTGCCGCTGCTCGGGCGTTTGCGCGAGCAGTCCGCGGATATAACTTTCCACCGCGTCCAGGCGCACCGCCGGCCGCTCTCGCATGAATTCCTGCTCATCGGGCACGCTCTTGGGCGTCAGGTACTGCAGCGCGCGCCAGCTCAGATGTGCCTCGAGCGGTGCGAGATCATCGAGCGCTCGCAGTTCCGTGAATTCTGGATACTGGCGCAGCCGTTTCAGCTCGAGTATTCGCGCCGTGACCCGCAGCGAGCCGTTTCCCGTGCCTCCGGCTGCCGGCGGGATCAGCTCGTAATAGCCGTAGATGACGCTCGAAGCGTCCAGCGACTGGCCGATCTTGATGATCGACGCGTGCGTGAGCTCGGCGCCTGAGCGCAGCGACTGCCGCCGGTATCCTTCCAGCCGGTCTTCGCGATCGAGCACCAGCAGGCCTTCTGATGCGAGCGAATCGTGCAGCGATTCCGAAATGCTTTCGCCGATCCAATCGAGATTCCCCTTGGAGTGGTTGAAGAACGGAAGTACCAGAACCGTGTCGGCGCGCGCCACACCGCAGAGCAGCAGGATCGCGGTCAGGTACCGTCGCATGCACTTCCAGTGTAGCCGACCGCGCGTTCTTTCTCGTGTCCGCGGCGCACACCAGTTTACTAAGGTATGCTGGACCTGAGGAGACACTTCGATGGGCTGCGGAAACAGCGGGCTGACCGGCATAAATAATGCGATGCGGCCGGGTGCGCGCAAGGTCTTTTGCGTCAAATTCCAGCGCGAAATGGAAGGCCTGGACGAGGTGCCCTTCGAAGGCCATCCCCTCGGCCAGAAAATCTTCGAGAACGTCTCCAAGGAAGCCTGGAAGATGTGGGTCGAGCATATGAAGATGCTGATGAACGAATACCGGCTCAATCTCGGCACCAAAGAAGCCCAGGAATTTCTGATCGAGCAGATGGATGCCTATTTCTTCGGCGAAGGTGCCGCCCTGCCGCCCGATTTCGTGCCGCCTAAGACGAAGGCTTGAAGGTTTCCAGCGCCGTCGCAATTTGAAAACGAAGTTCCGCATGCGCCCGCCGCAGCGCCGACTCCACCGCTGCCGGCGAATCTCCCCGCGCAAATAGGAATCCCAGATAGCTCGCGCCTTCCGGCAGGTGCAGGAGCCGTTGGCCCTGCTTGGCCGTGATGACGGCATCGTCAATCCCGGGAACGGCCCGTGCGCGCTCCAAGCCCTCCACGCCCTCGTAAATGCCGCCTTTCGGAATAGGAATCATCATCACGCCCGAAGCTTCGTAGGCCGGGCGCGCGCGACTGACGTCCTCACCGAGCGCGTGCCGCAGGATCAGTTCCTCGAAAGGCACGTCAGGAGCAAAGCGCAGCGCCCGCGCACACAGCCCGCCGATCGGCCGGGCCGCGGTCTCCAGCATCCAAGCCCCCTCCCGGTTGTAGCGCAATTCCGCATGCACCGGGCCGTGCCGTAAACCCAACGCCTGCACAGCAATTACCGTCGTGATCAGTAATTCCCGCTGCACCTCCCCGGGTTCCCGCGACGGCGTCACGTAAATTGTTTCCTCGAAGTAAGGTCCTTCGAGAGGATCAGGTTTATCGAAAATGGCGATCGGCTGGAAGCGTCCGGCGGTCACCAGCCCTTCCACTGCGAACTCGCGTCCTTCGATATATCCTTCCACCTGTAGTTGGCTCTCCCCCATTTTGCGGATGCGGTCAAACGCCTCGACAAACTCCGGGATCGTATTCGCCCGAATGACGCCGCGGCTGCCCGACAGGCCGCGCGGCTTGAGGACACACGGATAAGGAGCGCGCGCGGCCAGCGTGCGCGGATCTTCATCGAACCGGGCCCGGAAAAATCGCGGAACCCGCAACCCGGCTTCCTGATAGCGCAGGCGCGCCTGAAATTTATCATGGCAGGCCTGCGTGGCGTGCAGCGGGTGGAACGGAACTTTCAGCATCTCGGCAGCGGCGGCGGCGAGCACGGCCGGTTGGTCGCCCACTGCGGCAACGGCGTCGAACCGCCGGCCGCGCAGCAATTCCACCGATTCGCTGATCCGGTTGAACTTCACCGCGACCGCACGATCGCCCCACGGGTCTTCCAGCACGTGACAGCGGTCGGTGGCCAATGTCAGGTCGACGCCCAGCCGCGCCGCCGCTTCCGCGAACACGCGGATCTGGTAACCGGTAGTGGCGGCGAAGAGCAGCAGACGGGCGGGCACTGCTTTTATTGTCACCTGAATGGTGAACTCCGAGGCGCGGCTGACAACGCCGCGCGCCGGTGAATGCCATCCCGTCCGGCGGCGCCTGCTGCATTTGGGGTCAGTAGGATACCGGGCGAAGCCCTCTCCGCCCGGTACACTTCACCTTCAGAGTCCCTGCAGAATTCCCACAATCTGATTCAACAGATTGGCGAGCGGCCCGGGGCTGTTAAGAAGGTTGGCAACCGAGCAGAGCAAGTTGCCGAGAAGATTGCCAGGCCCGGATTGTGCCGTAATATCCAGGACGATCTGGTTAGTCGTGATTTGCAGCCCGAGCAGGTTCAGATTGATTGGGCCGATGTCAAGATGCAGAATCGGGCAGCTACCAGTCACTGTGCCGACAGCCGCGCTGACGGTCTGTAGAATACTCGTGACCACGCCGGTCGCCGTATTCGTCACAGTTCCGACGACAGTCCCATTTGCGACGAGTTGCCCATTTTGGACGCTGAAATTATTAAGAGTGAAAGTACCGGCGAACGTCCCTCCAGGACCGCTGCCAACGATTGGAATGGCGAGCGGATTGCTGGTGGGGGCAGCCGTTGCAGCTGTTGGCAAGAGGGCCACAGCGGCTACCAACAAGATGGCGATCAAGAACTTCGACATTGAGATTTCTCCTTCGTTGAGTTCGGACGAGCCGCAGCCTTCCAGCATTAGACCCTATATCCCTAGAACACTGCGGTTGTGCCTGCGGGTGCACGACCACGACCAATGTGACGCCCGTTAACGAACGAGTCGAAATTCATCAAGAGCCGCTGGCAATTCGGATCTCGCGCGCTCATTATGTGCACAGCTTCTACTTACCCTTTTCAGATTCTGCCCTGGCCCGGCGTGGATGCTGCCGTGCTCGGATCAAACGTGTGGCGCCGCCGGCCTCATCCGACCGTCTTCTCCAATCAGGAGCGCCGCCCGCCGCGGCTGCTGCGGAGCAACACGGGGTTGACCCTTATCCTCGTCGTTGCAGTAATCATCATGCTCGCCATAGTGGTTGCTCATCACTGGCTCTATCCGTGAGAGCCTTAGCCAACGCCTGCCGTGCCTGAGCGGCTGCGGCGCGCGGGCCCCTGTACGTTCCCACACGCGGCGTCTTTGACTTGCGTGACCGTTGGGCAGGGAGTCTCTCGACGAACCGTCTGGAATGCGAGCGCCATCGGCGAGAGCACGAGATTGCGATGGCAAGGCTGGCGTGGGCACCGCACAGGTGGCCTGCTGACGCCGACGCGATGCGCGGCCTGCGCCCGACCATCGCGGGCGCTACGATGGAACCTCATATGAACCCCGACATTCGCAGCTTCTTCGAAGCCTTCCAACGGAACAATTCAGCTGATGATATTGATGCGGTGGTGTCGCAGTACGCCGATCCATTCCTCCACGCCGACCCGAGTGGAACGCGGGCCGTGCGGACCAGTGATCTCAAAGCCGCGCTGCCGAAACGAAAGGCGCTGCTCCGGAGCATTGGGTCCAAGTCTACAACGCTGCTATCGTTTGAGGAGCAGGAGTTGGACCCGTTGCATGTGCTGGTGCGCGCGCAGTGGCGCTGGGATTTCGGTGAGAATGGCGACGTGACGCTTCCGTCGACGTTCATCCTGCGCCGCAATGGCGACACTCTGAAGATCGTTCTCTACCTGAATCACCACGACATTATGGCCGTCCTGCGCGAGCGAGGCTTGTTATCCGCGGCGACATCTTGAGACCGGCGCCTCGGCCTCCATGGCCATCTGACGAGTGTCGTGCCATAGTCGTAGTCCCGAGCTTCCCGGCCACACCTGATGCGCGGGCTTAGGCGGCCTTACGTTGCAGTAGGTCGCGTGCTCGTGGCGCTTCGAGTTGGAGGCGTGAAGGGCACCAGACATCGCCGACTAGCGAGTCGCGAGAAGGCGCAGAGGGGCGCGGACGTTAACCTCGGCGTTGCCGCGCGATCCGGCCCAGCTGCCGACTGGCGGCCACGGCGCTTCAGGGCTCAGCGGGTGAGGACAACGGAGATCTCTTGTTGGCGCTGGGGGATCGTCCAGTAGGTCGAGAGTAGGCGATCTTTTTCGGCCGTCGAAACGAGGTGGAACCCGTGCCGCTGGTAGAAGCGGATGGCCCAGACGGCGTCGGCCCATGTGCCCACGAGTAGGGGAGCAGTGGCGCGGTCGATCAGCGAGCGGAGGAGTTGAGCTCCAATGCCGCGATTTTGGTGGCCGGTGCGAACGTAGGCGTGACGGATCAGGAAGACATCGCGGACGCCTTGGATGCCCATGACGCCGACCAGAGCGCCGGAGTCATCGAGACCAGAAAACTCCACACCAGCGGCAATCTCCGAGGCGAGAGCAGCGGCGGGCATGTAGGGGTCATGCCAGCAATCGGACGGGATGACGCCGCGATAGGCTTCGGCAGCTTCGTTGATGATGGCAT
>Ga0070734_10003458_pt1 | contig 16528 bp, 16 predicted proteins | sample Coa_R1_8_FD_66444 | JGI IMG/M metagenome (GOLD analysis project Ga0070734, IMG submission 66444) | Surface soil microbial communities from Centralia Pennsylvania, which are recovering from an underground coalmine fire - Coalmine... | ecosystem: Environmental > Terrestrial > Soil > Unclassified ... | reverse complement strand
AAATATAACGGCTTCGTGATGGTGCCGCTGGCGATGGTGTTCGTTGGCTATCGCAGCCGCCGCTGGAAGCCGCTGTTGCTGGCGGGCGCTTGTGCGATTCCGATGATCGCGCCATGGATGATCAAGAACTGGGTCTACGTTGAGAATCCCGTGGCGCCGCTGGCGAACCGGGTTTTTCGCAATCCGTACGTCCACGTGATGGCCGAGGAAGTGTTGAGCGCGAACATGCGCCGTTACGCCGTATCAAATAAGTGGACTCTTCCGGTTGAGGTGACCGTGCGCGGCGAAAAGACCAATGGCTTGATCGGACCTGTTTTCCTGTTGGCTCCGATCGCCTTGCTGGCTTTGCGTGAGCAAGCCGGGCGACGGCTGCTGGGTGTTGGGTTTGTCTTCCTGGCCGCGTATTTTGCCAATATCGGTACCCGCTTCCTGATTCCGTGTTTGCCATTTTTTTCCTTGGCGATGGCGCTGCCTTTTGCGAGCCATCCCGCGCTGCTTGGCGCGATGATGGTGTTTCACGCTATGACGTCCTGGCCGCTGGCGCTGGATTGGTATGCACCGAACGCGTGGCGATTGGGCCCGATATTGTACAAGGAGGCGCTTCGAATCGTTCCGCAAGACACGTATCTGCGCGAGGTTTCTCCCGCCTACGGAGCGGCGCGTCTGGTAGAGGCCAGTGTGCCCAAGGGCGAGCGCGTTCTGGCAGCGAACGGAATCGCCGACGCGTATACCTCCCGCGAGGTGTTAGTGAGTTATCACGGCGCATTCAACGAGAGCCTGCTGGATACGATCAACATTGGATGGCTCAAGGCGTTTCAGCCGCGTGTTCTCGAAACGTTTTCCTTTCCGGAAACAGCTGTCCGCCGAATTCGCGTTTTGCAAACTGGCACGGGCGATCCGCCGGAAGAACAGTGGAGCGTGCATGAGTTGCGCTTCTTCCACGGCGGCGCCGAACTTGCGCGACGCGGCGAATGGCGGCTTCGCGCGTGGCCCAATCCTTGGGACGTACAACTCGCCTTCGACAATTCGCCCGCCACGCGCTGGCGGACTTGGGAGAGCGCGCAGCCAGGTATGTATCTTGACGTGGACTTCGGCAGGCCGGAGAATCTGGATCAGGTCCGGATCGAAACGTCATACGATTACCTGCATATCAAGACGGTGCTGCAGACCATGAACGAGGCCGGAAATTGGGTCGCGCTCGGGGGCGATCCGGTGCCGACGGCGATCGATCCTGGCCGGAACGTCAGGCGTGCGGCTACCGCCGAGCTGAGCGCGCGCGGGATTCATTACCTGTTAATGCACGACGTGGATTTCGGCGCGGATGATATCGAGGCTGATCCGGAGGGCTGGGGTCTGACGCAGGTTGCCGCCGGATATGGAATCAAGCTTTATCGGGTGAGCCAGTGACGGCCTTACTGGGCGCAGCCCTGGTGGCCGCAGCTTGTTACGCATTGGGCGCGCGACTGACTGTTCTGATCGGCGCGAAGCTGGACCGGTGGGAGCGATTTCCTCTGGCGTTTATTCTGGGCGCCGCGTGTTTGCATCTGGCCATTTTCACCACGCTGGCCTTGAAGATCGCCTATTGGCCGGTGGTGATGATTGTCGTTCTGGCGGCGATCTGCTGCATCCCGAGAGGCGTGGTTTACAAAAAGTCGGAGTGGCGATTTTCTCCCGCGCTTTTGCTTTTCGTGCCGTTCGTCGTCCTGGCTTTTTTTCACGCCTGGGCTCCGGAATCGAGCCCGGACGGCTCCGGATACCACTTGGGATTGGTGGCCAGGTACTTTCGCGCGCACGGGTTCGAACGTATTACCAACGATATGTTCGCGAGCTTGAGTGGCGGACTGGAGATGCTTTTTCTTCCGGCGTTCATTGTCGGACGTCACTCGGCGGCGGCGCTGGTGCATTTTACGTTCGCGATTGCCCTCGTGCTAGCCATGTTGGCTTATGGCCGGAGGATCGGGAAACCTTGGGTGGGAGTTGCCGGCGCGTTCCTGACCTTCGCGAGCCCGATCGTTGGGATTGATGGTTCCAGCGCCTACAATGATGTCGCTGTCGCGGCGGTCGCGTTTGCGGTTTTCTATTGGCTTGAAATCTGGGATGAAGGTCGCAACGATCTGTTGCTAATTCCGGTGGGTCTGTTGGCCGGCTACGCTTACGCCGTGAAATACACCGCGTTTGTCATGTTGGCTTTCGCGCTCGCGTTCGTGGCCTGGCGTGGCCGAAGATGGAAGGCGGCATTGCTGGTCGCGGCGTGCTCGTTTCCCATGATTGCTCCCTGGATGATCAAGGATTGGGTTGAGGTCCGGAACCCGGTTGCGCCGTTAGGAAACGCGATCTTCCGCAATCCCTACGTTCACGTTTCGTTTGAGCAGGCGCTGAATGCGAATTTCCGGCGCTACGGCCTCGCAAGTAAATGGACGCTGCCCGTCGAAGTAACCATGCGAGGACAAAAGACCGAGGGCATCATCGGGCCTGTGTTTCTCGCCGCACCGCTGGCTTTGCTTGCTCTTCGGCAGAGCGTCGGACGAAGACTGCTGGCTGCGGGCGCAGTCTTGCTGGCCGTCTATTTCTTTAACGTCGGGACCCGGTTTCTGATTCCTTGTCTCCCATTTTTCTCCCTGGCGATGGCGCTGGCGCTCGACTTTTCGCCGCCACTACTGCTCGTGCTGATGTTTTTTCACGCGATCACGTCCTGGCCTTCCGGGATTCGCGTCTACGCCGATCAATACGTCTGGTCGCTGGACAAGATTCGCTTCAAGGAGGCACTTCGAAGGATTCCACAAGATGTCGAGCTGCGGCGCGCTTCGGGAACCTACAGCTTGGCCCGATTGGTCGACACAAATGTGCCGAAGGGCGAGCGCGTACTGGCGATGGATCAGATTGCGTCGGCCTACACGAGCCGCGAGGTGCTGGTCGGGTTTGAATCGGCGTTCAACGAAGAGCTGGTTGACATCCTGAATTCGGGATGGAACGAGTTTCAGCAGCCCACCGTGATTCAGACCTTCCGCTTCCCGCCGACGACCACGCGCGGCGTTCGGCTGGTGGAGGCGACGCCCTCGAAGGAGCAATGGGGAGTTCACGAATTGCGTTTCTACAATGGAAGCGACGAATTGCCGCGGTTGCCGGAATGGCGCGTTCAAGCCTGGCCGAATCCCTGGGATGTACAGCTCGCGTTCGATAATTCACCGGCGACTCGCTGGAGGAGTTGGGAGCCCGCGAAGCCCGGGATGTATCTCGAAGCTGATTTCCCCGGGACTCGGACGATCGATCGTGTCGCCGTAGAGACTTGCCCGGACGATCACGACATTCGGACGGAAGTGCAGGTGCTGGATGACCGCGGGCAGTGGCGTCGGGTTAGCTCAGCGATGAGCGAGGAATCCGTGCCGCTTCGGGGTAACATCCGCAAAGCGGCCGTTTACGAATTGCATGCGAGGAACGTAAATTACCTGCTGATCCGCGATACCGATTACGGAGCCGCGGATATTCGCGACGATCCGGAGTCCTGGGGGCTTGAGGAAATCGCCGCTGGGTTTGGCGCGCGGCTATATCGGGTGATGCTGTGACGTTGTTTCTGGGGGTGGACGGAGGGCAATCCGGAAGCGTCGCCTTGGTTGGGGATGAGGAAGGACGGGTTGTACGTGTGGGGCGCGGGGTGAATGTTCGAGCCGCGCTGGACGAGGCGCAGGTAGCCGGCAGAGCCTTTGAGTCAGTGTGTTTTGGCTTGAGCGGTGGAGCTGCCGGCAGGGAAGAGATGGTGCGTGGGCTTGTGAAGTCGGCGCGTTATCAGATCGTGCATGACGCGTGGATCGCGCTCACGGGCGCGATAGGTGGCGAACCCGGCATGGTTGTGATCGCGGGCACCGGGTCGATGGCGTTCGGCAGAAACCGGGAGAATCGCTCGGCTCGCGCGGGTGGGTGGGGATACGTCTTTGGCGATGAAGGCGGTGCGTTCGATCTGGTGCGTCAGGCTCTGCGGGCGGTTCTTCGGGCCGAGGAAGGTTGGGGGCCGGAGACAGCGCTTCGAGAGTTGTTGCTTGAGCCGACGGGCGCTCCCGACGCAAACGCTCTGATGCATCTTTTCTACACACGTGAATATCCACGCCACCGTGTGGCCGCGTTCGCTCCGCTGGTGGATCGGGCTGCCGCGATGGGAGACGCCGTTGCGCAGGATATTCTGAAACAGGCCGCGCAATCGCTGGCCACGTTCGGGGCCGCCGTCCGGCGTCAGTTGTTCGATCCGGCGGAAGCCGTGACGGTGAGCTACATCGGCGGCGTCTTTGCGTGCGAGGTTCTCCGCGAGCGATTCCGGATTCTGACCGAGCTGGACGACGGCAATCGAGTGGCTGCGCCGCAGTACGATCCGGCCGCGGGAGCGTTGCTAGAAGCCTACCGGGCCGCTGGTGTCCGATGCACGTTGAGTGATGTACCCGTGGAGAAAGGGGCCGAACTATAGAACCCGTATCGCATTATTTCTATTCGCACCGGTTGAAACTTCAATTTTGGGATTGGGGAACCGAAGGCAAGCCGGTTATGATTCTGGTTCACGGCGGCTTGGATCATGCCCGGAGCTGGGACTGGGTGGCGCGGGCGCTGCGCGAGGATTATCACGTCTATGCGCTCGACTTGCGTGGGCACGGCAATAGCGCATGGGCGCCAGGCGCGCTCTATAGCGTCGCGGAACACGTGCTCGATCTTTCCGCGCTGGCCGATATTGTCAAGGGCTTCCCGGTTCACATTGTGGGCCATTCGCTGGGCGCCGCAGTGACGTTGTTATACTCCGGCGTTTATCCGGACCGTGTTAAGAAAGTGGTTGCGATTGAAGGGGTGGGCCTGCCGCCTTTTCGGAGGGTGAAGCAGACTCCGCCGGCCGACCGCATCCGCACTTGGATTGAGAAAGTACGAAGCACCGAAGGACGGACTCCGCACAGCTATCCCGATTTAGCGTCGGCGGTGGCGCGCATGATGGAGGCGAATCCGTTTCTTTCCCGAGAAGTTGCCGAGCATTTAACCTTGCACGGGACCAACTGGAACGCTGACGGCTCGATCATCTGGAAATTCGACAATTATGCGCGGCTGGGCGCGCCGTACGGGATGAACCTGGAAGAAGCTGCGTCGGTGATGAGCCGGGTTACTTGTCCGGTGCTGCTTTTCTGGGGCCGCGAGAGCTTCGCCGTGGATCCCGACACCGCAGAGGAGGCCGCTGCGCTAAAGGACCGCAGAATCGTGAAGGTCGATCGGGCGGGGCATTGGGTGCACCACGATCAACTCGAGATTTTCTTGCGAGAGACGAAGCAGTTCTTGGCTACTTCTTGATGAAACCACGCACATAGAGCGCATTGAAACCGTTCACGGAAGATGCGGTTCCGGTTACTTCCATGATGTGTGCGGCGTGGTCGATGGCTGCCTGACGGAATGCGGTGAGGCCGTCGCGGCGCGGGTCGTGTTCTTCTTCCATCAACATATAAAGTGAACCGTCCTGAGCCAGCAGACCAATCGGCTGTCCATTGCGGAAACACTTTTGCGCGCAATCCCGATGCTTTTCGCCGTGCTTGCCAACTTCGAGATAGCACGAAAAATCGACGATTTCGCCGATCACGGTTTTCGGCGTTCCAGGATTTGGCTTACCGTCCACGGAAGCACCCACGGTCGTGGGACTCCAGGGTGAATCGGGTTTGTCGCCAAGCTTGCCCATTGGCGCGTCATACGATCCACTTTCGACGGCCATCTGGGGTTGAAGGATTTTCGACTTGGACGCTGCCTTTTTGTCCTGGGCCGGAAGGGAGACCACGACCAAGGCAAACGTCGCCACGGAACAGAGAACGCCCTTAGTGAAGTTGGACATGCCGATAGTGTATCACTGCCTCCACGCCGGCATGGGTTCAATTTAGGATTCGAAGCTTTTGTCCGGCTCGCTTGTGGTGGCGAACACGTCAATGAGCATGCTCGCGACGTATCCGAGAGCCACTCCGACTGCCGCGCATCCGAGTCCGGCCACGGTCGGGCTCAGACCCAGGTTGCTATTGATAGGAACTGCGACGACCACCCCCAGGAAACCGCCCGCTAAGCAGGCGAGTAAACGTGTCCGCATGGTATCCTCCGCTACTTGAAATCATCGTCCATAATTCGATTCAAATCACTTAGGGTTTCAATGTCTCCTTATGCCTGAGGTCCCTTAGATAGACTCGGATTCTCATCCAGTACTTTGAGACGCGAAGGACCAGAATATCCCTCCGTGGCAGGATTCACAGTGCCTGTGAGGGCTCCTAAACTAAAGGCAGAGAAAGGAGATGGAAAGATGAATTCCTCGATAAAGGCCATCTCAATTACGGCCGCGCTGTTATGGGGCGGGGCGATGCTTTTGGTCGGCCTGATCAATTTGGCAGATCCCTCATACGGAGGTGAATTTCTGCGTTTGATGAGTTCCGTCTATCCTGGCGCCGACACAGCGCGTTCTCTGAGCAGAGTGCTGTTGGGCACGGCGTATGGGTTGGCGGACGGGGCCATTGTGGGCTGTCTGTTCGGCTGGCTGTACGGGATGTTCGTTCGCGAACACAGGCCAATGCACTAAGAGCCGGAAAACTACTTCCACCAAACGCTGGCAGGGACCCATCCGCGGCTGAGGTAGTCACTTAGTACGAAGACAATTAAAATCGCCATCCAGAAGAATCCCGCACCGACAAACAGGCGGGTGAGAGAGCTGGAGCGGCGCACGTTCATAAAAAACCACACCACCAGGCTTCCCTTAATGACGGCGATGGTCATGGCGGCCACAAAGTTGAATTCGCCCAATTCGAGCTTTGACACCGCCACGGTTGTGATCGTCAGGGCGATTAAGGCGGCCCAAACCGCGATGTACGTGCGGACGGGAACGATGGGGTGATTCATTTCGTGTGTCCTATTAAATAAAGAAGCGGGAAGAGAAAGATCCACACGATATCGACGAAGTGCCAGTACAGCCCGATCATCTCGACAGGCGTGAACCAATGTTCGGTAAAGCGGTTTCGCGACGCCATGACGATCAGCGTCGTGATCAATCCCGCGCCCACAATCATGTGGAGCGCGTGCATGCCCGTCATCGCGAAGTACAGAAAGAATAAGATTTGCGCCTGGTGCGCGTAGCGTGAATCCGCGTAGTGGAAGCCCGGCCCCGGGATGTGATGATCCACCCACTTTTCGTGATACTCGACATACTTAATCGCGAGGAAGACACATCCGAGCAAGAGCGTCAGGACCAAGAAGAGAATTAATTTCCTTTTCGAGCCAAGCTGTGCGGCGTGCACTGCCAGCACCATCGTCAAACTACTGCAAATCAGGACAGCGGTATTGATTCCACCCAGCGTCACATTCATGAAATGGCTGGTGGAGGCGAAAGCGTCCGGATACAAGTTCCGGTAGACGGTGTAGCTTCCAAACATGCCTCCGAAGAACATGATCTCGGTGAGCAGAAAAACCCACATGCCCAGCGTGGAGGATTCGAACTGCTGGTCTGCGGTATCAAAATGATGCCGCACCTCCGAATGAGCGTGGATGGGCAGGCTTGTGTCTATCTCAGCCAACGTGAGCCTCCTCCGCGTAGTTGTACGCGGGTTCCGTCACGACGGGCGGTGTCTCAAAATTGTAGGTGGGCGGCGGCGTGGGGGACTGCTCCCACTCCAGGCCCTTCGCGCCCCATGGATTTTGCGGTGCTTTCGGGCCTTTCCGCCAAGCCCAGGCTAAATAGATCATCGGAAGCAAGTAACCTACACCGAGAATGGAGGCGCCCGCGCTCGACATCACGTTGAGAATCTGAAATTCGGGAGCGTAGGCATGATAGCGCCGGGGCATCCCCAAATAGCCCAGCAGGAATTGTGGAAAAAATGTCAGATTGAAGCCTACAAACACCACCAGCGCGGCAAACTTGGCCCAACCTTCGGGATACATGCGGCCGCTGATCTTGGGGAACCAGAAGTGAATGCCGCCTAAGTAGGCCATCACCATGCCGCCCACCATCACATAGTGAAAGTGTGCGATCACGAAGTAGGTATCGGTTAGATGCACATCCAGCGCCATGGTCGCGAGCACCAGCCCGGTAAGTCCGCCGATGGTGAACAATCCGATGAATCCGAATGCATAAAGCATTGGCGTTTCGTAGCTGATGGAGCCGCGATACATCGTCGCCGTCCAGTTGAAGACCTTGATCGCGGAAGGAACAGCCACGAGAAAGCTGAGAAGTGAGAATACGGTGCTCGCATACATGGACTGCCCGGCGACGAATAAATGATGACCCCAGACCAGGAATCCGATCACGGCAATGGCGACGCTCGAAAACGCGATGAAGTTGTAACCGAAAATGACTTTGCGCGAAAAACACGGGATCAGCTCGCTGATCACGCCCATGCCGGGCAAGATCATGATGTAGACTGCCGGGTGCGAGTAAAACCAGAACAGGTGCTGGAACAAGATGGGGTCGCCGCCCACATTGGGGTCGAAGATCCCCGCGTGCAGCAAGCGTTCGAGCGCAAGGAGCACCAGAGTGATCGCGATCACGGGTGTTCCCAGCACTTGAATGATTGCGGTGGCATAGTGCGACCACACGAAAAGAGGGAGCCGGCCCCACGTCATACCTGGCGCTCGCATTTTGTGAATGGTGACGATGAAATTCAGGCCGGTGAGAATGGAAGAAAATCCAGCCACGAACACGCCCATGGCCGTCAGGATCACGTGAGTGTTTGAATAAGTGGTGCTGAAGGGCGCGTAGAAGGTCCAGCCCGTATCGACGCCGCCTTCAAACGCTGCCAGGACGGCGAAGATACCGCCGACAACGTAGATGTACCAGCTCAATAAATTGATGCGCGGAAAGGCCAGATCCCGCGCGCCGATCATGATGGGAATCAGAAAATTTCCCAGCACGGCCGGAATGGAAGGCACCAGGAAGAAGAACACCATGATGATTCCATGCATGGTGAAGAGCTTGTTGTAGGTGTCGGCCTCAAAAAGACCTTCGGGCCTGAGCAAGTTCAACCGCATCCCGACGGCAAAGCTTCCGCCGATCACGAAGAACGCAGTGATGGAGAACAGGTACAGCAGCGCGATGCGTTTGTGGTCTGTCGTGAATAGCCAGGACTTCCAGCCGTAGTCCACGTTGAGATAGTTGGGCCGTTCTTCGACGCGCGGTGGTTCGAACGTAGTGCTCATTGAGGACTCCCTTTGGCGGCAGGGTTCGACAGGCTCTTGATATACACAATCAGTTGCAGCAAGCTTTCCTCGCTGATTTGGCCCTGAAAGACGGGCATAACGTCGCGCTTGTACCCGGCTACGATCTTCGTGTTCGGATTGACGATGGATTCGCGCACGTAGGCTTCGTCAGCCGTTACGGTACGGCCGTCTTCTAAAGAGACGGCGTGTCCGAACACGTTACGCAGGGAAGGGCCGCGGCCTTTTTTGTCCAGGGCGTGACAGGTGGCGCAGCCGTATTGTTGAAATAGAGTTTCGCCTTGCTGCTGCATGGAGCCGGTCGACGCACCGCCGGAGAGCCAGGTTTCGTAAGCCGCGGGGTCCATCACTGTGACCCATCCGCCCATGCTGGCGTGGCCGGTGCCGCAGTATTCGGCACAGAAAATGTGATAGCGGCCTGGCGTGGTGGGCTGGAACCACAACGTTTCGTATTGTCCGGGTACAACATCGTGCTTGACGCGGAATGCAGGTATGTAGAAGCTATGGATGACGTCCTCGCTGGCCATCGTCAGCTTCACGGCACGTCCGGTTGGGACATGCAATTCGTTGATCTCGCGCTGGCCGCCGGGATACTGAACCTTCCACATCCATTGCTTGCCGGTAACGTACAGATCGAGCGTGTTCGCTGGGGGCGTGTAATTTTCGTAGTACAACCGGGTTCCCCACGCGAACATCACGAGCATGATGGCGAAGGGGATGGCGCTCCAGGCGATTTCGAGCAGGATGGAGCCGTGAATCGGCTTAGGCCGTTCCGCCTCGCTGCGGCGGCGGTAGCGAATGGCGAAGATGAAAACGCACGCGAAGATCAGCACCGTCATGATCACGCTGACGCTGATCACGAAGGTGTAGAGCGCGTCGACATCTCCGGCGGTGGTCGAGGCGCGCGGCGGAAATAGAGAAAGCGTTCCCATAGGTTAGACGGCGGGACTTCCCGTTCGCGCGTCACGCCGAAACATGACGATCATGAAGGCGGCGAGCGCGCCGATCGTCGCCAAACCGGCTAGGCGCAGTACGTTAATGATCAGTAGTCCGTATTTCCCATTGGCTGGATCGTAGTGGAAGCAGAACAACTGGACCGCATCTATCGGTGAGCCGATTTTGCCGCCGGAGGCTTCGATCAGGCCCAGCTTCACATCGCGGACGGGGTAATCGATCCCATAAAAGTACCGCGCGACGCGGCCTTGTGGCGTCAGGATCATTACGGCGCTGGGATGCGCGAATTGATTGCTTACGGGGTCGAATTTGAAATGGAAGCCGACGGCATCGGCGAGCGCATGGCTCGAACCATCCGGTCCGGTGAGAAAGTGCCAGCCGTTTTGGGCGCCTGCACGGGCATAGTCCTTTAGGTACGCCGCCTTCTTGGCTTGGGCGAGGGGATAGTTTTCGCGTGAGTCGAAACTTACCGCGACCACCTGGTATTCGTCTCCCGCCGTGAACTTCAGATCCTTTACGCTGCGAAGGATTCCGTTCAGAACCATGTCGCATAGAGACGGGCATTGATAATAAACCAGGGCGAGAATCATAGGCTTGCCCGTGAACTGGCGCAACGTGACAGTCTGGCCGTGTTCGTCCGTGAAAGGATCGTCGAGCGGCGCCTGGGCGCCCATGTGTTGCTCCATGCCGACGTCGCGTAGGACGGCCGGGCGTCCGTACACCTGCGCATGCAGAGATACCGCAGGCAGCAACAAGACAAGCCACGCCTGTTTCATCGTTGTGGAACCTCCTTTCGCACTGGGAATCCTCGTTGGAGTTGCAACTCCATGGCGCGTTCGATGGGAATGCGCACAGCACCGGTATTCTTGTCCGCCCAACCGTAGGTTGATAGAACGTAGTCCTCGTGCTGGCGCAACTGTTGCAGTTCCGAGGCGGGATGATCTTCGATATGCGGCTCCGGCGGGAGGATATCGTTGGCTGAGGCCATTGGGTTCGGCGGTTCAGGGGCGGGTCTGTCGACAAAGAACCGGAACAGACCGATGCTGATCGCCAGGACAACAGCCGCCACGATAGCGAGGGCGACTCCGGTTAGCACGATCGGACGAATGCTCGCGTCTGTCGTTTCATGTCCGAATGGTTTCGCCATTTTGTTTCCCTAAAACGCCACCGTCTCGCGAGGCGCGCCCTGCAAGCGCGGATCTCTTGCCGGCACAAGCGCCTCGCGGCGCAACTGCCAGAAATAAAGCGCCAACCACAACCCGCCCACAGCGAGCACCGCGGCAAAGTCTGTCCATTGCAAATGAATCCGGTTGCCGGAAAAGGCCGGCTCTACGATCCAATAAACGTCGATCAAGCGAACCAGCAACATCAGCATGCAGACGCGGAATAAGCGCGTGGCGTGGCGCTTGATATCGCGCTGGAGCAGCAACAGGAACGGCACACAGAAATGGAACAGCACCAGGGTCACCGCGATGACGCCCCAGCCTTTTCCCAGCCGCCGGAGATACCAGGGAATTTCTTCCGGCAAATTTCCCGCCCAAATGATCAGATATTGCGAGAAGGACAGGTACGCCCACAGAACAGTGAAGGCGAACATCATGTTTCCCAGATCATGCAGATGCTGCTGGGTGACGTAGTCTCGCAATGGCGCCGTTCGTGCCAGTACGATCACCAGCGCGATCACGAAAGCGAACGCTTCCAGCACTTCTCCCATCAGGAACATCGCGCCGTAGACGGTAGAGAACCAGTGCGGCTCGAGCGACATGATCCAATCCACAAACGCGAAGGTCGTGATGAAGGTGAATACCACCAAACCAGGGGCGCTGATTCCGCGCATTGTTCCGATCAATCGCCTATCGCCAGTGCGGTCTTGTTCCGCTGATAACGCGCTAAGCCGATAGCCATAGAAAGTCCAGACGGCGAAGTAAAAAATGGTGCGCGCCACAAAAAAGGGCACATTCAGATAGAGCGCTTTCTTGGCGATGTTGGCGTCCGCCGCCGCTTCCGGCCGAGCCCAGACGTAGAGCGCGGGAATCGCCAGGAGAACCGGCAGAAAGAAGATCGCCATGAAAGGCAGAGTTCGCGCGCCTGCTTCGCACAGCCTCCGGATCACCATGCCCCACTTTCCGCCGACGGTGTGATGCATCAGTAAGATTCCCAAGCAGCCGAGCGCCATGCCGGTCCAAAACACGTCGGCGAAAAGGTAGGAGCGGAGGAACTCCGCTCTGTCTAGTAGCAAGGCTGTGACACATAACAAGACTCCGGCGATGCCGATCGTCAACGCTCGCCGCTGCCATTCCGCAAGTTGGTTCATTGGGTGGACTCCAGACTGGAGCGCTCCGCAGGCGGCACCTCGTCGAGCGTGGCGTTTTCGCTAAGTTGAAGGACCCGGATGTAGGCGGCGATGCGCCAGCGATCGTCGGGCTCCACGCGCGAGGCGTAGCTGGGCATAGCGCCGAAGCCGTTGGTCATGACATCGAAGAAATGGCCTACCGGCGCATTGCGTAACTTCTCGGTGTGGTAGTTGGCGGCCTGTCGGAATCCCCGCCGAACCACCATGCCGTTACCGTCTCCCAAGCGGCTGTGACACGGCGAGCAGTAAATGTTGAAGCGCTCTTGTCCGCGGAGCAGGTCGGCTCGCGTGATGGGAAAGGGAAACACGTCCACCTCCATGTCGTTCACCTTGCCGGTGTAGCGGGCTTTGTCGACGCGCAGGTGGCCGCGCGCCACAGTGCCTTCCACTTCAGGTCTGGCGGAGCGCCCGTCGCCGAAGAAGTCGGTGGCGGCGAGTGGTTTGTATCGAGGCTGATTGTGCATGTCTTGACGGCACGCCATGAGCGAGGCCGCTAGCACCAGGACGGCTTCACGGCGCCACATCCAGCACCTCCTCCGGTTGCAGCGATCGCAGGAATTCGCGCGTGGCTTCAAGATCGAACAGAGGATCCGAGGCTTCAATGCACAGGAAGAACCGATCGCGTGAGGCACGCTCGAACGATGCTACGTTGAACACCGGATGATACGGCTGGGGCAGCCCGTTCAACGCCAGCATGGAAATTACCGCCGTAAAACAGGCAATCAGCACCATGCATTCGAAGGTGATGGGGATGTAGGCAATCCAGCTATTCAGCGGTCTTCCGGCCACGTTGTGCGGAAATGCGATGACGGTGATCCACCACATCAAGCCGAACCCCCCGCAAGCTCCGGCGAGCCCGCCGGCGAAGACCCATCGCGAGACGGTGTTACTGCGAAAACCGATCGCCTCCGCCAAACCTTCGATGGGCATGGGAGTGTACGCGTCCATGTGCCGGTAGCCGGCCAGATAAACGCGGCGCGCAGCTTCGAGAAGAGGCTCGGGTTGGCGGAAGGCCGCGATCAGGCCGTGCAGCTTGACGTGTCCGGCGGCTCTAGTCTCCGTGAGCATGGCTGGCCTCAGTTTCGTGCACCACTTCGCGAATCTCGAACATCGAAATCGCGGGCACTCCGCGAATGAACAGAAACATCAAACACAAGAAGACTCCAATCGTTCCTGCGTAGGTGGCGATGTCCCAAAAGGTCGGATAGTAGCGGCCCCACGAGGAAGGCATGAAGTCGCGCTCCAGGCTGGTAACGACGATGACGAACCGCTCCAGCCACATGCCGACGTTCACCACCAGGGCAATCGCGAAAACGGCCGGTATGCTCATGCGCACGCGGCGCGACCACAGTGCTTGGGGGATCAGAATATTGCACAAAATGAGCAAGGAGTAAGTCCACCAGTAGTGGCCGCCCCACGCACGATTCCAATACATGAAACGCTCGAACTGATTCCCGCTATACCAGGCCATGAACGCTTCCATGGCGTACCCATAGGCGACGATCAGCCCGGTCCCAAGCATCACCTTGGCCATACACTCGATGTGCCGCATGGTGATCAAGTCTTCGAGGTGATACCAGCGGCGCACAGGGATCGCGAGACTCAGCACCATGGCGAAGCCGGAGTAGATCGCGCCCGCCACGAAATAAGGCGGAAAGATGGTGGTGTGCCACCCGGGCAGAATGCTGATGGAGAAGTCGAAGCTGACCACTGAATGGACGGAAACCACCAATGGCGTTGAGAGCCCAGCGAGCAATAAATAGGCTTTCTGGTAACGGGCCCAGTGCTTGGCCGAACTGCGCCATCCCATCGCCAGGACACCAAAGATCTTCTGTGACCAACTCCGTTTGGCGCTGTCGCGCATGGTGGCGAAGTCCGGTATCAGTCCCGTAAACCAGAACAAAAAGGAGACAGAGGCATAGGTCGATACCGCAAAGACATCCCAGATCAGAGGGCTTCGCGGCTGCGGCCAGAGCCACATCGTATTGGGATAAGGCAGCAGCCAATAGGCTAGCCAGGGGCGGCCGAGGTGCAGGATGGGAAACATTCCCGCACAGGCCACGGCGAATAGCGTCATGGCTTCGGAGAAGCGGTTGATAGATGTTCTCCAGTCTTGCTTCAGGAGCAAGAGAATCGCCGAAATGAGCGTGCCCGCATGGCCGATTCCGATCCACCATACGAAGTTCACGATGGCAAATCCCCATGCCACGGGAATCACAATGCCCCATACCCCGACGCCGCGTGCAAACAACCACGTAACGGCGACCAGGAACAGATTTACCAGGACGAACGCGATCGCGAAGCCGATGAAAAGCTGACGCGGCGTTCGCAGAAACGGCATGAACACCACGCCGCCGATCTTTTCGGTGACACTATCGAAGTCGTGGCCCGGACCGATGACCTTATCCGGTCCGGGATCGATGGTTGCGACTTGGCCTTCCTCCACCGCTAGCCTTTCTCCAGATCCGGATTGGGATGACGCAAGCGCGCCAGGTACGTCGTTCGCGGACGTGTGTTCAGCTCCTCGAGCAGGCTGTAGTCACGCTGCTGGCGCTTGCGCCGGGAGACTTCACTGTTTGGATCATTCAGGTCGCCAAAGACAATCGCCTGGGCGGGGCAGGCTTGCTGGCAAGCGGTTACGATCTCGCCATCCCGCAACGGGCGGTCCTGTTTTTCTGCTTCGATCTTGGCCGCGTTGATCCGCTGGACGCAGTAGCTGCACTTTTCCATGACGCCGCGGCTGCGCACGCTGACGTCGGGATTGCGAACTCCGTAAAGACTCTGCGTGTTCCAGTCAGAATACAGATAAAAATTAAAGCGCCGCACTTTATAGGGGCAGTTGTTGGAGCAGTAGCGCGTGCCGACGCAACGGTTGTAGACCATCTCGTTCAGCCCTTCGCCGCTGTGCACGGTTGCCGCCACGGGGCAAACCAGCTCACATAATGCGTCCTCGCAGTGCATGCAGGGCACCGGCTGGAAATACAAATCTGGATCTTCCGAGGGACCCGAGAAATAGCGGTCCAGACGGATCCAGTTCATATGTCGACCCTTGGCGACTTCCTCTTTGCCGACCACCGCGATGTTGTTTTCCGCCTGGCAGGCCACCATACAGGCGTTGCATCCGGTGCAAGCGGTGAGATCGATGGACAGGCCCCATTTGTGTTTCGGATAGCTCCACATAGGGAAGAGGGTCGTATCTGGTGCGACGCGCTGATCCTCCGGCCGGGAGAAATCCGGCCGCGCGCGATACTCCTCGATGGTGGCCAAGCGGAAGGGATCGCGTTCCTCCATGGTCTGCGTGTGCTGGGTAGTCGCGAAAGTATAGCCGCGCGAAATACGTTTGATGTCAGCGCCCGTAGCGTGCCATAGCTCGCTGGAGCTTCGCAGCGCGAACGCGTTGAAACCAGCTCCGTTGCCCACGCGGCCCGCGCGAGTTCTTCCGTAGCCGAAATGTACGGCGAGCGAATCGTCCGCCTGACCCGGTTGTACCCACGCCGCGCCGCGCAGCGTACGCCCTACTAGCGACATCTCGACCACATCGCCCGTGTCAATTCCCAGGCGTCGTGCGGTGGTTGGGGACACCCAAACCGCGTTGTCCCAGGTCATTTTGTTGGGCGGCTTCGGCAGCTCCTGCAGCCATGCGTTGTTGGAGAACGTTCCATCGCCAACGCTTGGATCGGGGCGAAGCGTGATTTCGAGACCGGCCCTGCCGGGCTGACTCGCGGGTACCTTTGCGGCAGCCGGGGTCCGCGTAGGGAAGGTTGTGCCTGCGATCAGTCCGTCATGCAGTGAGACCTGCCAGAAATCTTCGAAATCGGCGCCTTGGTGGTGACCGCTCCAATACTCGCGCACTGTATCGTGCGCGCTGCGGTCGGTTTTGTTGAGAAGAATGTTGAGGACTTCGTGCGGCGTTTTGCCGTTGTAAATCGGCGCGATCAACGGCTGGATTAGCGAGGCGGTTCCGTCCCAGGCGCGCGCGTCGCCCCAGGATTCGAGGGCGTGCGCTTCTGGCACGTGCCAATGGCACCA
>Ga0070734_10003455_pt1 | contig 16545 bp, 13 predicted proteins | sample Coa_R1_8_FD_66444 | JGI IMG/M metagenome (GOLD analysis project Ga0070734, IMG submission 66444) | Surface soil microbial communities from Centralia Pennsylvania, which are recovering from an underground coalmine fire - Coalmine... | ecosystem: Environmental > Terrestrial > Soil > Unclassified ... | reverse complement strand
GATCCAATCGAAGCCGGTGGATTCAGCCAGCTTGTGCAAATCCGCTTGAATATCGGTGTTGCGGATAAACTGCGGCGTTCCGGAATTCAAAAACATTAAATCCTGCAAAACCGAATAAGTGGCACGGAGAAGGTTTTCGATTTTTTCTCGGCCATCAGCTCCGGCGCGAAATGTTTCAGTGAGTTTAAAAAGCTCGCTATGGTCGCTGCGCCGGGCGGCGTTGAGCAGTACCAAAGCTTGTGAGCGGGCGGCGACATAAGCGGCAAGGTCGAAGTTGCGGGCGCGTCCGATGGCGCCTTCAGAGAGCCGCGCGACAAGGGCGCGTTGTTTGGCATTCCAATCGGGACGATTTTTGGCCAGATATTGCTCGACTTCTTCCACGGGAAGGGCGGAGAGCGTTACGATCATGGAGCGCGAACGCAGAGTGGGCAGCAATTCTCCGGGGTTGGTAGTCAGCAGGAAAATTGTCGCGAACTCGGGCGGCTCTTCCAGAACTTTGAGCAGGGAATTGGCCGCTTCTTTCATAAACGCAGAATCGGTGAAGATGTAAACACGCTCTTTGCCTTCACCGGGACGGTAATAGATGGTCCCAATTACACGGCGCACTTGGTCCATCTTGATCATCAACTGCGGCGGGTCGGGCGGGATGACGAGAACATCGGGATGCGTCTGCACGAAGATGCGCGTTTCTTTCTTGTCGGTTTCGCGGAGGTTTTCGCGGGCCTCGACGGCTTCGGCAAAACGAGCACTAAGGTCTTCGCTTTGGGCAATGCGGGTGCAGTTGGCGCAGTGACCGCAAAAGTCCGGCAGGCCGTTTGTGACTTTGGGCTCGAGGCAATTCATTGCCTTGGCCAGCATCAAGGCAAGCGTATATTTACCCGCGCCCTCCGGGCCGGAAAGGATTACGGCTTGGGGAAAGCGGTTGCGGGCCAGCATATCGCGCAGGCTATGGACCACTTCGGTATTGCCGTGAAAATCAGAAAACCCCATAAAAATATTTCACCATAGAGGTACCGAGATACAGAGAAAACAAATTCAGGATTGCTATTTCTTCAATTTTAAGCGCGCGGAGACAATTTCCATGATTTTTCTATGGGTTTCGTTGGGCGTACCGCGGGCATCCACGATGCTGACGCGGTGCGGTTCGCGCTTGCCGATAGCCAGAAACGCCTGATGGACGCGAGTAAAGAATGCGCGGTTTTCGCGTTCGAAACGATTTTCATCGCTTTTGCGATTGTTTTTTGCGGCATGCGATGAATTGCGCAGGCGGGCACGAGAGACGCTCATGGCAACGTCGCAATCCATCAAGATGGTCAGATCGGGCTGCAAATTTCCGCAGAGAATGCGGTGCAATTCGAGGACAGGAGCGCTGCCCAGCTTGCGGCCTCCGCCCTGGTAAGCTTCGGTTGAATCAGTGAAACGATCACAGAGCACGATTTTGCCCTCGGCTACGGCGGGAAGGATAACTTCATGAATATGCTGGGCGCGGGAGGCGAACATGAGAGCGAGTTCGGCGTGCGCATCGAGGCCGGCGGTGCGAGAGTCGAGCAGGACCTTACGGATATTTTCGCCGGTTGCGGTGCCGCCGGGTTCGCGAGTCATGACAACATCGAAGCCTTGTTTGGCGAGGGCGGATGCAAGCTTTTTCAGTTGCGTGCTTTTGCCACAGCCGTCGAGGCCTTCGAAGGTAATGAATTTTCCGCGTGACACTCGGAGATCATAGCAAGATTTCTCCGCCGAGCACGTGGAGGGCGCAGAGAAACAGAGGAAATCGAAGAATTACCGATAAGGACATGAAGTCTCACGAAGAAACAGAAACCACATGCACATAGATTTAATCTTTCGTTACTCCGGCAAATAGATCCGTTTCCTGTACAACGGGGCCGTAGGCTGTTGTTGCGGCCAAATGGAACAATTCCTGTCCGCCGCGCTGGCGGACCATACCTTCCCAGCGCGCGAGCAATGGCACCTGTGTAGCGTGAGCCTTGAATGCAGCGATCTTGTCTTCAACAAAAGGCGCTATGTCAATGGAGGCTGTGATAGGGGGAAGGTTCACGGGTTGACGATCGGGCAAAGCGAAGGTCGCGGTCGCGTAGTAAAGTTTTTGCGCGCGGTGAGGTTTTAATGCAGCAGAAATTTGTTCGGGGAAGCGATTGTCGCGTCCAGCCCAGTGAAAGGCGAGCGTGGCAAACACCGATGCCATGGAGTGGTCGGTGTGGGCGGTGACCGCTCCTTCGGGTCCGAATGACATCATCACGTGAGGACGGAATTCACGCACATGGCGGGTGATTTCGGCCACGACTTTGTTGGTTTCCTGCCGATGGAGTTGGCCGTCGGGGTAGTCGAGCACGAGTCCGCGAGTGACTTTAAGAATTTGGCAGGAGGCCGCGAACTCTTTGCGCCTGATCTCTGCCAGTTCGGCATCACTCTGGGCCGTGCCTCGATGAGAACCGGCTTGCCCGGGCGTGAGGCAAAGAACAAAGGTTTCGACGCCGCGTTCGTGGTAAAGACGAAGAGAGCCGCCAAAACCGCCGGCTTCATCGTCCGGATGAGCGGTTACGCACATGAGGCGAAGCATGGTGCGATTGTAACGCGGACAAGTGAATGCCACGCGGGCAAGGCCCGCTCCACTTAGTCAATTCAAATAGTTCTTCAATTGGAAGATGGAATCGGCTAGAATCGTGCGCGTTGGCTTGCCGTTCCCAGCGACGGGCTGACTCGAGGAGCCTCCCCGGGTGCATGTTTTAGTCGCAACCGACACGTTAGGCGGAGTTTGGACGTACACCCGCGAATTAGTCACAGGCCTTGTCACGCGCGGCATTCGCGTGACGCTGGTTAGCTTCGGGGACATCCCGCTTCCTGAACAAACGCACTGGATGGATGGCTTGGAGGGGCTGGATTACCGGCCCACGGCATTTCGCCTCGACTGGATGCAGGATGGGCAGCAAGACCATGACGAGTCCGCCAATTATCTTGTGGCGCTGACCCATGATGTCAAGCCTCACTTACTACACTTAAATCATCTTGGGCATGGCAGCTTGCCAGTGAAAATCCCTCGCGTCGCCGTGGCCCATGGCGACATGATCAGCTGGTGGAACGCAGTGCATGGATGCGACCCAAAGAACAGCGAATGGTTGCGATGGTATCGCGATGTCATTACGCGGGGTTTGCGACAGGCGAGTGCGGTCGTTGCTCCTTCCCAATGGATGCTGGACGCGGTGCAGGAGTGCTACGCGAGCGGAAGGCACGGCACGGTAATTTATAACGGACGAAATCCAGTTCAATTTAATCCGCATTTGAAAAAAGAAAATACCGTGCTTGCAGTCGGCGGCATGTTGGATGCGGGAAAGCAAGTAGTCCTGCTCACACAGCATGCGCAGGCAGTTCCTGTCTGCATCGTGGGGTCGGATCGCGTGCTTCCAACGCCACAGCCCACCATTCGCACCGATGTGAAAGTTGCTGTCGAGCCAGTAAGTCTTGCAGTGAAAGGACCACAGACCGAGGCGCAGATGCGCACGCTTTACAGCCGGGCATCAGTTTATGCCGCAACAGCGCGCTATGAAGCATTTGGCATGACAACGATTGAGGCCGCGCTTTCACGCTGCGCGATTGTGGCGAACGATACGCCGCTGCACCGCGAGATGTGGAGCGATGCAGCTCTCTACTTCCGCACCAATGACGCCAAGAATCTGACCGAAATTATCGGGGCATTGAGTGAAGAGCGCGATATCTGCCAGGGATATGGAAACCGGGCTTATCAGCGGGCAAGAGAGCGTTTTACGGCCCGGCGCATGGTGGGTGAGTACATCGAGCTTTACCGCGAACTGATTGGCATCAATGTCGCGGCTGCGTGATTGCGTTTCATAATCGTTTCCTACCCAAGTGTTCCCCGTTAACCCGCCTAAATGAGAAGTTCAGTGGACAAACTGGTATCTTGGATTCGCCATTATTTTCGATTTAGGGAGAACCAATATGTCAAGCATCAAGATCACAGTGAAAAAGAATGGGCCGTTCCGCGTGGAAGGACCCGAGGGCGCAGTGGAGTTAGTGGACGCAGACGGCAATAAGTATGACCTGACGGGCAAGCCGGCATTTTCCTTGTGCCGGTGTGGCGGCTCGGTCAATAAGCCATTCTGCGATGGAACGCACAGCAAGATCGGATTTCAAGGGGCAGAACTCGCGGTGAAGAAAGCAGACGAGGGCCAACAACAGTAGCGACCGAGGGGAACATGGGCAAAGGCAGAGACGGCAAATTCCAGGAATGCGAATTTAGCGACAAAGAACTGGGCATGAATCGCGAAATTTCGCGGCGTGATTTTATGAACGGCGTGGCTTTAACGGTCGGCGCAGCAATGCTGCCTTCGCCGGTGTTTGGAATGTTGCCTCAGACTATGCCCGATTACTATCCTCCTGCGCTTACGGGATTGCGTGGCAGCCATGTGGGCTCGTTTGAAGTCATGCACAGCGTCCGCGACGGTACGTTTTGGGATAGCGCTGGTGCTGCAAGCGATACCGGTGAGCGCTACGATCTTATTGTTGTCGGCGGGGGCATCAGCGGGCTCTCCGCGGCGCATTTTTTTCGTAAGCAAATGGGGCCAAATGCCCGCGTTCTGATTCTGGATAATCACGATGATTTTGGCGGCCACGCCAAGCGTAATGAGTTTCATAGCGATCGTCACATGATGCTCGGCTTCGGTGGAACCTTTTCCATTGAGAGCCCCGCGCCGTACAGTCCGGTTGCGAAGGGATTAATCGAAGAATTGGGAGTCGATGTTCCTTCCTATCACAAATATGTGAACAAGAAACTTTATCGGTCTCACGGAATGCATCCTCATATCTTTTTCGATAAGGGCGGATTTGGGAAAGATAAGCTGGTGATTAATCCTGATCCTCGTTATGGAGGAGAGAGCCGGGGATCTGGCGGGAGCATTCGTGTTTTTAAGCAATTTTTGAAAGATGCTCCGATTTCTGATCAGGCCAAGAAAGATTTGCGGCGGCTCTATACCGAGAAGAAAGATTACATGCCGGGCCTGAGCGATGAAGAAAAAAAGGCACGGTTGGCACGGATGAGTTATGAATCGTATTTGACCGATGTGGTCAAGGTGAGTCCGGACCTGGTGAAGATGTTCAAAGCCATGCCGCAACCGTTGTTCGGGGTTGGCATTGACGCGGTGGCCGCGCAGGACGCATGGGGACTCGATGCGCCGGGATTCGATTGTCTCAAGTTGAGTCCGGCGCCGGGGAAGGGAATGAACCGGGATGCGATCCCCAACGATGAGGCGGAGAAATATTTCTTCCATTTTCCGGATGGGAACGCGACCATTGCGCGATTGCTGGTGAGGAAATTAATTCCTGACGCGATCCCGGGTAATTCAACGACAGATGTTGTGCTAGCGAAGGCAGATTATTCGAAGCTGGATCGCGATTCATCACCAGTGCGCATTCGTCTGAACAGCACGGTCGTACGCGTGAAACATGTTGGCGACGCGTCCAGCGCGAAAGAAGTGGAAGTGACGTATTCGCAGGATGGCAAGCTTTATTCGGCGAAGGGTGGGAGCTGCATTCTCGCCTGCTGGCACGTCGTGATTCCATACATCTGCGAAGAACTTCCAGAGAAGCAGCGGCAGGCGCTAGGGTCGGCGGCAAAAGTCCCGCTGCTTTATACAAATGTTGCGATTCGAAACTGGACGGCTTTTCAAAAACTAAAGACGAATGCTATCTACGCGCCGGGGATGTACCACACGTTTATGAATCTCGATATTCCGGTGAGCATTGGCGGATATGAGTGCTCAAAACGGCCCGAAAACCCGATTGTTGTGCACATGAGCCGGACGCCCTGCCATCCGGGATTGCCGGCACGCGACCAGCATGTGCGTGGTCGGATGGAGTTGTACACCACGAGTTTTGAAACCATGGAGCGGAAGATTCGAGAGCAATTTGCACGGACTGTGGGGGCGGGAGGTTTTGATCCGGCGAATGACATTACGGCGATTACCGTGAACCGCTGGCCGCATGGGTACGCCTACGAGTACAACTCGCTATGGGACAAGTTTTGGCTGGAGGGGACGGAAACTCCGTGCGAAGTCGCGCGAAAGCCGTTTGGGAGAATCGCGATTGCCAACGCCGATGCCGGCGCATACGCCTATACCGATTGCGCGATTGATCAGGCTTGGCGCGCAGTAGGCGAGCTGGCAAAGGCATAGGCTCAGTGAATGGTCTTCGTCTTCCGCGACATGTAGTCCATCAGCAGATATTGGCCGAGCGTGTAAGGCGTGGTGAAGTAGGCTTTGCCGCGGCACATCTCCGTGACTTTCTGTACGAACTGGATCAGCCCGTAATCGGAGGCGAGCATGAAGGTGTTGATGAGGACTCCGGCGCGCTTGCACTTCGAGACTTCTTGTAGCGTCTCGCTGACGACGAGGGGATCGAGGCCGAAAGCGTTCTTATAAATCCGTCCATCTTCCAGCGTCAGCGCGGACGGTTTGCCGTCGGTGATCATGACAATCTGCTTCATGTCTTTGCGTTGGCGCTGAAGAATTCTCTGCGCCAGGCGCAGGCCTTCGCGGGTGTTGGTGTAATAGGGGCCGACTTTCACGCGGGCGAGTTGCGACAGAGGGACTTCTTCCGCGGAATCGTGAAACAAAATCAACGAGAGCGAGTCTCCGGGATATTGCGTGCGAATCAGGTGCGAGAGCGCCATGGCAACTTTTTTTGCAGGAGTAAAGCGGTCTTCGCCATACAAAATCATCGAATGCGAACAATCGAGCATGAGCACCGTCGCGCAGGATGATTGGTATTCGCACTGATGCACTTGCAGATCGGAGTATTCGATATTGAGCGGCAGAGTTAGGCCTTCGCGCTGGATGGCGTTAGACAGAGTCGCGGTGATGTCGACATTGAGTGTATCGCCGTACTCATAAGTACGTGACGATCCGCTGGCTTCAATGCCGGTGGCAAGGTCGCGGGTGTCGTGTCGTCCAAAGCTGGATTTTCCTAGCGAGCCCATCAAGTCGCGCAGAGTTTTGAATCCGAGGAAGTCGAGGCTCTTGTCGGTGATTTCGAATTTTGCCTGCTGGGCTTCGCCGGTTTGTCCGCCAACCGAAGATCGCTGTGAAGGATCGTGGGGCTCGTCGATTGAAATGTAGTCTTCTTGCTCCATGCGTTCGATCAACTTCTCGATGAGTTCATCGAAAGTGCCGTCCATTTGCATTTGTTCAAGGCGTTCGCGCATCTCTTCATCGAGTATGCCCCTTTCGAGCAATGCTTGCTCAAGAGCGCGGCGCAGGTCGTCGAGCGTTTGCTCGCCATCTCCATACATGGGATCGCCGTAGCCTTCAAATCCGCTTTGCAGAAGATAGTCGGAGAGAGCGCCCAGCAAGTCCTCCAGGCTCATTTCGCCAGCGGGGTCGGGGACGTATTTGGAGTAGCGGATCCGCTTCATAGTCAGCTGCCAGTTGCAAGCTCTCAGTTGTACGGCCGTCGTCCGCGAAATCTTTCTTCCGGTTCCATGGCGCGCTCGGCAGGCTTGGGCTGTTTTTCGCCTGCTTTAAAGAGCCGCTCTTCGGTCCGGCCGATGCGCTTGTGCGCGTGCAAGCCCTCCAGAACAAATTCTGCGGCGGAGGCCAGCAACTCGGGGGCTTCGTCTTCTTCCACGTCGAGCTTGCTAAGTTTCTCCATCAACCCTTGAATGCCACGCAGAGATTCCAGTGATTCTTTGGCGCTCGAGGTGTCTGGCATTTGGATTTCGCCGCCGAGGTCAAACCACTGGACAATCTGGCGCATCTCCACACCTTTGAAGTATTCGTCGTAGGTTTTGGCGATGGCGGTGCGGATGAGTTCACGGCCGACGTGATCGGCGCCCTTCATCTCGCCTTCATATTCCAATTCGAGTTTGCCGGTGATGGCGGGCAGCGCGGCGTAAATATCGCCGATACGGGGTACAACCATCTTCTCGTCGTGGCGAATGGCGCGTCTTTCGGCGTTTGAGACGGCGTTCTCGATGGCAGAAATTGGCAGGCGCTGGCTAACGCCGGAGCGCTTATCAATTTTCTTGTCTTCGCGTGCAGCAAATGCGACACGCTCAATGACTTCCTGCACATAGCTTGGAATTTGCAGTTTGCGTCCGTTGCGCTGCGTCCAGGCTTCTTGTGTCGTAATGGCAATGCCTTCTTCGACGGTGCCGGGGTAATGGGTGCGAATCTCCGAGCCGATGCGGTCTTTCAGCGGCGTAATAATTTTTCCACGGGCGGTATAGTCTTCGGGGTTTGCACTGAAAACGATAGCAACATCGAGCGGCAGGCGAATTGGATAACCCTTAATCTGCACGTCGCCTTCCTGCATGATATTGAAGAGGCCGACTTGAATCTTTCCGGCAAGATCGGGCAGTTCATTGATGGCGAAGATGCCGCGATTGGCACGCGGTAGCAAGCCGTAGTGCACCGTCATCTCGCTCGAAATCTCGTGGCCGCCGCGGGCGGCTTTGATGGGGTCAATGTCGCCAATGAGATCGGCAATCGTGACATCCGGAGTTGCCAGCTTTTCTATATAGCGTTCTTCGGGACCCAGATAGGCAATGGCAACAGCGTCGCCATGTTTGGTGACTTCGTCCCGGCAACGCTTGCAGAGCGGCGAGTAGGGGTTGTCGCGAATTTCGCAGCCAGCGATGTAGGGCATGTGGGAGTCGAGCAACGAAGTGAGCGCACGCAGGATGCGGCTCTTGGCCTGACCACGCAACCCGAGGAGAATGAAATTGTGTCGCGAGAGAATCGCGTTGACGATCTGCGGAACGACTGTATCGTTGTAACCGACAATCCCCGGAAAAATCGGACCGCCCGTGCGCAGCTTGGCAATCAAGTTTTCGCGCAACTCATCTTTCACATAGCGCGAGAGCAACTGTTTTTCAGAAAAGGGACTGGTGCGTAATTCACCAAGCGTGCGGGGCAAACTCATGAGGACGGACTCCCTGGAAGCGCTATCTACGCTGATTATACGCCGTACTCACGCTTCACAAAGCGTGGCCGTTGCCGCTGGCTTTCTTGCGTACATGGGTTGCGCGGCGTAGGTTGGGAAGGATCGTTTCGAAAAAAGAAATCAGTGCCTGAATGCGCTCATTCTCTGTGTTCATGGTGAGCAAACTTTGCTTGAAATCGAGGTCCACAGGCAACGAAGAAGCGAGATGAAAAGACAGCAGGCCTTCTTCAATTGTTTCTGAGCTCTCCGGTTGTACTCCAGCAAGGGTAAGTATCTCGCCATGCAGAGCGATGGCTTTCGTCATGTCCTCAGGAGCTGGTGAACCGGGAGCGTCCTGCAAATACAAGACCTCTGCCTGAAGAAAAGCGCGGCTGGCATCCACGCGCAAAATCTCAAAACGCTGCACTCCGCGGGTGATGATATCGAGGCGGCCATCTTCGTATTTGTTTGTGACAGAAGTAATTTGAGCTGTGCACCCGACCTCCGCAACGCGCTGTTCTTTGGCTTCCGCATGGATCTCCACCCGCACCACGCCAAAGTTCTGCTTTTTTGCGAGGCAGTCAGCAATCATCTCCCGATACCGGGGCTCGAAGATGTGCAACGGCAAATTTGCGCCGGGCAAAAGGACAAGATCGAGAGGGAAGATTGGGAGCAATGAACTCAACGAAACTCCGTGCGGTGGAACATCGTCAGATTGTACGCTAGTTTTTTCTGGCTCTTGACGCGGATGCATCATCGGAATAGAAGCAAGAATATGAACTCATCGCAGGAACTCGCAGGCAAAGTTGTGGTGATCACCGGCGCTTCCATGGGTATTGGCGAAGCGATTGCTCAGTTGTTTGCCGATAAAGGCGCAAGCGTGGTTTTGTTGTCACGAGATTTAAGTCGCGCAGAAGCGGCGCGGGCTCGCATAGGGCACGGCGAACGAACATTGGCCCTGGCTTGCGACGTGCGGAGGCGTGAAGAAATTGATCAGGTCGTGAATTTTGCGGTCAGGCAGTTCCAGCGGATTGATATTTGGATCAACAACGCCGGACACGGAATCCTCGACAGCATTGCAAATGTGGATATGGCCGCATGCCGCGAGACCTTCGAAACAAATTTTTTCGGTACGGTCGAGGCCATGCAAGCCGTTATTCCAGTAATGAAGCAGCAGGGCAGTGGAACGATTGCGAACATATCCAGTGTGGCAGGGCATATTCCGGTGCCGTTTATGGGGATTTACAGCGCCACGAAATTTGCTATGAATGCGATGGGCAAAGCGGCCCGTATTGAACTCGAGCAATTCGGTATTAATGTGCTTACAGTTTGTCCGGGATATGTGCGAACGGAATTTGGCGCCAATGCGATTCGCGGCAAAGAATTGAAACAGGTGCGTCCAGAGTCAGTTCGTGGGATTTCCGCGGAGCGCGTCGCGCACGCTGTGCTGAAAGGTTGTTTGTCCGGAAAACGCGAAATTATCGTGCCGTGGACGATGATTCCCGTCATCAAGCTTTATCAGTTGTTCCCAGGCTTGGTTGAAATAGCGATGAGAAAAATGGCCAGACAGCGAAAGTGATTAAGAAAGGTCTTCGAGCATCGCAGTCATTTCCGATTGCGCATGATTGTTGCCGGTCCGCCGCGCAGATGAAATCCCATCCGTTAACATGCGTTTGGCTTCGTCCACACGGGCGGCTTTCACCAGAGTTTGCGCGGCCATGAAGTATCCAGCGGTGTAGTCGGGATGCGCTTCAAGAAGCTTCTGAAACTCCGACAACGCCATTTCCAGATTTCCCGCGTTCGAGTGTTCCATGGCGAGTCCGTAGCGGGCAAAGGCGTCAGTAGGATTCTGGGCAAGAATTTCTGTCAGCATGGCAATACGATCCATAGACAATCAGATTACAACATGGCTTTCTTCGTTCTTTGTACGTGGCCATTACAATGGAAAGTTATCCATCTATTTGCGGAGATCATAAATATTCATGCATACAACTAATGAACTTAAGCCTAAACCCGTACGCGAATCACAATCGGAAATGACCGAAATCGTTTTACCAAACGATGCCAATCTAGTAGGAACTTTGCTCGGAGGCCGGTTAATGCACTGGATTGACGTTGCGGGGGCTTTGGCGGCATTCCGACATTCCCGGCACTATGTCGTGACCGCTTCGATCGATCACATGGATTTTTGGGTTCCCGTTCGCATCGGCGATCTGGTGATTTTACGATCATCCGTCAATCGCGTTTTTCGTACCTCAATGGAGATCGGCGTGAAAGCATGGGTGGAAAATTATCTGATTGATGACTGCAAGCATGTGAGTTCGGCTTATCTCACATTTGTTGCGGTGGATAAAGAGGGCAATCATCTGCCTGTAGCGCCTGTAGTGCCGGAAACGGAAGAACAGATTCGGCGTTATGAAGATGCAGGGCACCGCCGCGAAATTCGTCGCGCGGAGTTAGAACGGAAGAAGCGTTAAGCGGTTCGACGAAGTTACTGTGGTTCTTCCCTAACTTCAGGATTGGGCAGCGGGGCTTCCAACTCTTTTTCGCGCTTGTCACGAGCTTCTTTGTCCATTGCGGACACCTGCTGCATTTCTATACGGGCTTCTTCGGTACGCCCCAGCTTTTGCAGCACTTGGCCACGGATGTAGTGAACACTCGAGTTGTCGGGGCTCGCTTTCTGCGCGGCGTCAATTTCTTTCAACGCCAGCGCATACTGTTTTTGCCGTTCGTACACTCGCGCCAATTCATAGTGGGAACTCGCCAGTTGCGGGTCTAGTTTTAATGCGGTTAGCAGGTTTTTTTGCGCCGCGGCGTCATTTTGCTTAGCAAAATAAACAGCCCCAAGTTCGTCATAGTCGTAGGGAATGCCTGGCTCGATAGCTATATCTTTGAGGAATTCGTCGCGGGCCCGGTCAAGATCTTGTTTTTTCAAATAGGCAAGACCCAAATTGAAATGCAAGAATGGCAGTTTGGGGTCTGCTTTTTCGGCCAAACCCAGTTCCTTGATGGCGTCGTCGTACTCCTCGCGATTCAAATGAGCTTTACCCATCAGGAGATGAAATTCCGCCGAATCTTGTCCAATCTCAACTAACTTGCTCAAAGCGCGCTGTTCCAGTTCTGTTTGTTTCGCTTTGCCGGCAGCAATTCCCAAAACGTAGAGATAATTTAGCTGGCTGGATTCCTGCGGCCAAAGAGGTTCCAATGTATTGGTAGCATCGGCATAGCGCTCCGTGAAGAAGTAGCAAAGGCCCAATAAATATCGGGGTTGCAATGCGTCCGGCGCTTCGTGCACAACCGATTCAAAGGGAGCGATGGCTTGCTGAAAACTGCCTTGCCTGTAATAAACCAAACCAATATTCAGTCTTATGCCGGCGACTTGGGGAGCCATGCGCTCCGCTTTGTGCAGCATTTCCAATGCTTGAGGCCACTCCTTTCGACGCATGGCGATGACGCCCAGGTTGGCATACGCACCGGCAACGTTTGGATTTATGACCAGAACACCACGGAAATCCCGCTCGGCGTCCCCCAATTTTCCACTACGCAGCGCTGCCTCACCCTGTTCGAAAAGCCGCTGCGGATCTGCATTTTGTGCCAACGACAAAGTTTTTTGTTGGGGCTGAGAGGGATGATTCTGGGACAAAACGACCGGGGAAAAAGCTCCAATCGCGCCCAGAAACATGACAGATAGCCATCGAGTTTGAAGATTCGAGCTTGACACTGGATGCAACTCTCTGCTGTAGTGTCCGCCAGCTTGTGCTTTTAATTCAAGTTGCTTTTTGCGGCTACAAAAACGATTTTGTAAGCGGGATGCAATGGTAACGATTCGGGATGTGGCGAAAGACAGCGGATTCTCTTCCACGACGGTTTCCATTGTGCTCAATAATGCCCCGCTGGCGCGCTATATTCCCGCCGTCACGAAAAAGAGAATTGAGAAATCTGCAAAAAAGCTGGGATATCGTCCCAATCTTTTTGCCCGTTCGTTACGCAGCAAGCGCACGCATACCGTGGGAGCAATGGTCTTCGATCTCACAGATCCCTACTGTATCCCGATTTTTCGCGGTATCGAAAGCGCGTTGTATCAGGCTTCTTATCTACCCATTCTGACGGATGTTCATAATGACCGGGCCCGTTTTGAGCGCTATCTCGAGATGCTGCTCGATCGTCGCGTAGAAGCGTTGATCGTTCTTGCCAATTGGTTGTTTGTGAATATTGACGTGCTGGGCGATTTGGAGAAGAGCAGCATACCGACTGTCATGATCGGGCAGGAACTGGAAAACGATTCCATCAGCTCCGTCACGGTGGATAACGAACTCGGAGGCCGCCTTGCCATCGAACATCTTCACTTGCTTGGCCATCGGAAGATCGCTTTTATTCGTGGCCCCAAGACTTTGGGCGATAGCGCGCCGCGATGGAAGGGAATTCGTTCTTTCGCGAAAGCCAACAATCTTGAACTTGATCCACATTTAATCATGGACTTGCCGGAATCGCGTGATCCAGCCTCCAGTTTCGAGTCCGGATTTAAATTGACGGATGAGTTGGTGGGCCGAAAGCATTCATTTACGGCTCTCGTAGCTTTCGATGATATGACCGCGTTTGGAGCGATCCGCGCTCTAAGTCAAGCCGGATTGCGTGTTCCCGAAGATTGTTCAGTCATTGGGTTCGACGATATTGCCGCATCTGCTTTGTACACCCCAGCCCTGACAACTGTGAGCCAGCCTCTGGAAGAAATGGGCAAGCTGGCGGTGGGCATCGTTGCCGATGGAATTAACTGTGTTCTGGAGAAGAAAACAGTGCCGGCATTACATCGAAAACTGGCTCCAGAATTGGTTGTCCGAAGCTCAACTATCAAGCTGCGCTAATTTCTGGGGCGACCTCCCCGAATTTTCTTCTTGACAGTAAATAGGCAATTAACGCACTATTCATACGTTTTAATAAAACATTGGCGTAGCTCCGTCCGATGGCAATCGCGCCGCCAATTTGCGTTGAAAGTCCGATTTCTTTGGCATTAACTGGGGTGAATTTCATGAGAATCCTGCTTCGTGGGTTGGGCGTATTTATTGCAGTCCTGATTGTCGCTTCGGCGGTTTGGGCGCAGGACACGGCATCTATCACAGGAACTGTGACTGACTCCACGGGCGCGGCGATACCTGGCGCGAAGGTTGCGCTGACCAACACCGCCCAAGGAATCAACCGCGCGGCCACGACCAATGGCAGCGGCGACTATCTTTTTCCAGCGCTGCCCATCGGCAGTTACAACGTTTCTGTCACGGCAACCGGTTTTAAGGGATATCAGGCAAAGGGCATCGTGTTGAGCGTTGGACAAAAAGCTCGTAACGATATTTCTTTGCAAGTGGGCGCGAGCGATGTGGAGATCACTGTTCAAGGCGAAAATATTGCGCAGGTGCAAACGCAATCTTCGGAATTGTCGGGGACCGTCAATGGGAAAGAAATCAGCCAGCTTCAGTTGAACGGGCGCAACTTCACGCAACTCGTAACGCTGGTTCCCGGCGTCAGCAACCAAACTGGACAGGACGAGGGTACCGTCGGCGTATCTGGCAACGTGAGCTACAGCATCAACGGGGGCCGCACCGAGTACAACAACTGGGAACTCGATGGCGGCGACAACATGGATAACGGCAGTAACACCTCGCTGAACGTTTATCCCAGCCTTGAAGCGATCGGTGAGTTTACCGTTCTGACCTCAAATTACGGCGCACAATATGGACGGAATGGATCGGGAACCGTGGAAGTCGAAACCAAGTCAGGCACCAAGTCTTTCCACGGAGACGTTTACGAATTCAACCGGAATGATGACTATAACGCGCGCAATTACTTCCAGACTTCTGTGCCGCCTTACAAGAAAAACGACTTTGGCTATACCATCGGCGGCCCCGTGTACATTCCGGGCCTGTACAACAAAAATAAAGAAAAGACTTTCTTCTTCTGGTCGGAAGAGTGGCGGCGTGACCGCGTAGCCGGACAAGTTTTTAACGTCAACGTGCCTTCCACGCAAGAGCGCACAGGCAATTTCACTGATCAGTGCACGCAAGGTGGAGATTGTCCACACGATCCCGCGACGGGTTTGCCGTATCCTAACAATCAGGTCCCATTCAATCCGAATGATCCAAATATCCAGGCTCTGCTGGCCTTAATTCCAGCTCCAAACGCCGGATCGGGAATCAACTCGTTCTATAACGATTCGCCAATTCAGCCGACGAACTGGCGCGAAGAACTGATCCGTGTGGATCACAACCTCACTTCGTCGGAGCGTCTAACCGTCCGCTACATTCATGATTCCTGGGACACGATCAATCCCACACCTTTGTGGACGAATGCCGGCAGCTTCCCAACCATCCAAACTCAGTTTAAAGGCCCCAGCGTCGGCACGGTTGCACGCCTGACATCAACTTTGTCGCCAACACTGTTGAACGAATTTGTTTTCAGTTACACGACGGACCACATTAATTTGACCAACGTAGGGGCGGTGAATCGCCCTGCCAACACGACTTTTGGAGATTTGTTCGGGGGAAACGGCGGCGGCATTATTCCGGGAATTAACTTGGTTGCCACCTCGGCCTACAACGGCGGATTTGGCGAAGACCCCGGCTATATTCCACAAGGGCCGTATAACTCCAACCCCACTTACACCTATCGCGACAACATGAGCAAATTGGTTGGAAAACATAATTTGCAATTCGGGGCGTATCTTGTGTTCGCGCAAAAAAACGAGCTCGGGGGAGAATTGGCAGCAGGTTCGACTCCCGGTTATATCACCTTCGACGCTACGTTGAATCCAAACACCACCGGGAACCCTTTTGCAGATCTATTAACGCAGAATATCTATAGTTTCGGACAGCAGAGCCAAAAGATTAAGTATTACAACCGCTATAAGATCGTGGAACCGTATTTCCAGGATGATTTCCACGTCACCAGCCGGCTTACGCTAAATCTCGGATTGCGTGTAAGTTTGTTCGGCACTTATCGCGAGAAATACCATCAGGCGTTCAACTTTGATCCTGCGCACTATGTGCAAGGACAAACAAGCTATTCCGTTCTCACCGGCAACGTAACCAACTTGACCACAAACAATGGCACACCTACGGTCACCAATCTTCCCAACGGTATCGTGCAGTGCGGCGTCACACCGGGAGTTCCCGTGAGCTGCATGCAAGGCCATTTGTTTAATCCTGCTCCCCGCATTGGATTTGCGTGGGATCCCCTTGGCGACGGCAAATGGGCCGTACGCGGCGGTTACGGAATTTTCTATGAACACACGAACGGCAATGAAGGCAACAGCGAGTCATTGGAAAACTCGCCGCCGTTAGCAACAACTTTGACCCAGTTGTTCATCAGTGGATATCAAAACATCGGCAAGGGCAGTACCGGAGGACAAGGGCAGCTTCCTTTGAACGTGGTTTCGATTCCTAATAAAGCCATCTGGCCGTATATGCAGCAGTGGCATTTGGATTTGCAACATCAGTTGCCGGGCAGTACGGTTGTTACCGTTTCTTATGTCGGCAGCAAAGGCACACATTTAACTCAAGTCAGCGAATTAAACCAGTTACAGCCGGTTCCACTAGCGCTGAATCCCTA
>Ga0070734_10003453_pt1 | contig 16548 bp, 15 predicted proteins | sample Coa_R1_8_FD_66444 | JGI IMG/M metagenome (GOLD analysis project Ga0070734, IMG submission 66444) | Surface soil microbial communities from Centralia Pennsylvania, which are recovering from an underground coalmine fire - Coalmine... | ecosystem: Environmental > Terrestrial > Soil > Unclassified ... | reverse complement strand
CCTTTGGCGGACGATCCAGTTTGCGGCCTTCTCCCGCGGCCGGTCTCGCAATGGCGGCGCTGCGATGATCATGGTCGCCGTCGCCGCGGTGGTGATGTTCGTCGGTTATCTGCTCGCGCTGGTATTGCGTTTTGCGCTCTCGCGCCGGCGCGAGCTTCTGGCCGACGCCGGTTCGGTGGAGCTCACCAAAAACCCCGACGCGCTGATTTCGGCTCTCACCAAGATATCGACCAATGCCGCAGTCCCGCATGTGCCGAGCGAAGTCCGGCAGATGTTCATCGAGAACCCGCCGTCGTTCTTCGATCTCGGCGGGCTGTTCGCGACGCATCCGCCGATCGAAAAGCGCATTCATATTCTCGAAGAACTGGGCGGACACGCGCCGGAAGAGATATCGGCTGCCATTCCGGGCACCGGCCCCGCATCGCCCGCGAGTCTCCCGCCAGGCGTGAAATCCCCGTGGCAATAGTCTAGTCGGGCGTCGCCCGGAATATTTCACGCAGAGACAAAGAGGGCCCAAGGCCGAACCGATTCAGTTCGACGTTTCGATGTTTTGTTGGCGCGCCTTTGGCGCGCCAATTCGATGACGTCAAACCGGAACAGGGGCCGGAGAGAGTTCTCTTGATCTCTGTGCCTCTGCGTTTCTGCGTGAATCCTTTTTCGCGTCCCCCAGCTGAAAGCCTGCAGGGAGTCTATTCGCCTGTTCCCGCGAAGCGGATCCTCCACGCCTCGATCTGCTCCTCGCTGATCTTGGTGAACAGCACCTCGGGCGCGCGGATCGGGATCCCCGTTTCCAGCTGATCCAGGAATTCGGCCATCGGCTCGTTGGGCCAGGGGATGATCTCCGGGGCTTCCTGGATCGCGCTGTGAATGGCGCGCGCGGCGCCCGGTATCACCGGCCATGCGAGATGACCGAACAGGTGCACGAGATTGAGGCCCATGCGCACGCCTGCGGCGGCGCGCCCCCGGTCTGACTTGATATGCGTCCAGGGCGCAGCGCGCGTCAGATATTCGTTTCCGGCGACGAAAATGGCACGAAGCTCGGCAAGTGCCTTGCGGAATTCCATATCTTCGAGGCACGCGGAGTACTGCGCCACGCGTTTGTCCAGGTCGACTGCGAGCGCACGTTCCTCCGCGCCGTAGCTCCCGTCCCCCGGGAGCCGCCCTTCGAAGCGCGCCTCGCAGAATTTCGTCACCCGGTTGACGAAATTGCCGAGCACGTCGGCGAGGTCCTTGTTGACCACGCCGGCGAAGTGCTCCCAGGTGAAATTGCTGTCCGAGCCTTCGGGCGCATTGGCCATCAGATAATAGCGCCAGTAATCCGCGGGCAGAATTTCGAGCGCAGAGTCCATGAACACACCGCGCTTCTGCGACGTCGAGAATTTTCCGCTGCCCTCATAGAGGATGTAGTTGAAGCCTTTCAGCCGGTCGACGAGCTTCCAGGGCTCGCCGCTGCCGAGAAGGGTGACCGGGAATCCGACCGTGTGGAAGGGAATGTTGTCCTTGCCCATGAACTCGGTGTAGCGGACGTCGTTCGCGTCGTACCACCAGTTTCGCCATTGATCGCCTTTGCCGTTCGCGTCGGCCCATTCCTTGGTGGCCGCGATGTATTCGATCGGCGCATCGAACCAGACGTAGAACACTTTGCCTTTGAGCTTGCCATCCCCGATGTCGTCGGGAACCGGCACGCCCCAGCTGACATCGCGCGTGATGCCGCGATCGTTCAGCCCCTCGTCGAGCCATTTGTTCGCGATCGAGGTGACGAGCACCGGCCAGTCGTCCTTGTGGCTCGCGATCCAGCTACGGAGTTCATCCACGAACTGCGATTGCTTGAGGAAGAGGTGCGTGGAATCGCGGATCTCGAGTGCGGTCGAACCGGAGAGCGCAGAGCGGGGCTCAATGAGATCGACCGGATCGAGCACGCGCGTGCAGTTCTCGCACTGATCGCCCCGGGCGCGCTCGTAACCGCAATGGGGGCACGTGCCGATCACATACCGGTCCGGCAGGAACCGTTTGTCGTCGAGCGAATAGACCTGCTTTGTCGTTCGAAGCTCGAGATGCCCGCGCTGCCAGAGTTTGCGCGCGAAGTGAACGGTAAGTTCATGGTTCTGCGCGCTCGATGAGCGGCCGAAATAGTCGAAGGAAAGGCCGAAGCCATCGCAGGCGCGCTTTTGGGCCTCGTGCTGCTCGCGGCAGAAGGTGACGACATCCTGTCTGGCCTCGAGGGCAGCGAGCTCGGTTGTCGAGCCGTGTTCGTCGGTCGCGCAGATCAGGAGAGTCTCGTTGCCGCGCGCGCGCTGGAAGCGGGCATAGACATCCGACGGCAGCAGCGAACCGACGAGATTGCCGATGTGCTTGATCCCGTTGATATAGGGAAGGGCGGATGTGATCAGGTGCCGGGTCATTCTCGCTTCAGGCGGGTAACAAACATAAAACACTCCGGAGATAGTCTTTCCCTGGTGTTCCGTCCATGGGCTCGCCATGCGAGGCCTGCGACGGCGCCAGGTACCGTCAACTGCCGAACTGAGCCGCGAGAAGACGCATGGGTGAGAGCGAGAACCGGCATTTCCTGCACGCCAACTTTCAAGGAAACCTGATTGCCGGGCTCCTGACGATCACGCCTCTCGTTGTGGTGTGGCTCGTTTTCGATTTCTTCCTGAATGCGCTATCGGCAGCAGGTCGCCCGCTTGCGGATTCATTCGCGCTCTCGCTCGAGCGGAGCTATCCGGCCGCGACGCCCTGGCTCATGAACGGCGCCGTCCGCTGGTGCATCGCCGTTCTGGTCGCACTGCTGGCGCTTTATGTGATCGGCGCGGTGGCATCCCGCGTGATCGGCCAGCGGGCGCTCTCGTTGTTCGAAAAGCTGATCGCGCGCATCCCGCTCGTCGAGACGATCTATTCTTCTGTCAAGAAACTCATCGACGTGCTGCGCCGTCCTTCAGGCGGCCGCCAGCGCGTGGTCCTGATTGACTTCCCGCAAAATGGGATGAAGACGCTGGGCTTCGTGATGCGAAGTTTTCCGGATTCAGTCACAGGCGAAATGCTTGCATCGGTCTATGTGCCGACCGCTGTCAATCCGACCTGCGGCTATCTCCAGATCGCGCCATGGTCAAAGCTGATCGAGACCGACATGCTGCCGGAGGAGGCGATGACCATGGTGATTTCCGGCGGAGCTGTGATGCCGGATCGCCTCAGTCTTACCGGCGGCGTAGCCGCTCATCTGGATTCCGCTCAGCGGCCGCGTGCGAACGCGTGACAAACCCGACCGGGCGCGATATTTCCCGCCCACGAAGCCGGCTTAGCTCAGTTGGTAGAGCAACTGATTTGTAATCAGTAGGTCGCCTGTTCGAGTCAGGCAGCCGGCACCAAATCCCAGACGAAAGTCACCATGGCCGGGAGCCGCGTTCGCGGCCACGGACTCGCGTCAATGGCCCGACGTGATCGAGCCATCCGCGAGCAGAAAGAAGAAGCCCCGCGCTAGCCCGTTCTTGACCTCCGAAACCACAATCTCAATATAGTCTGTAGATATTCGGTTGAACGCATGCTCTCCCAGAAAGCCCGTTATGCCCTTCATGCGCTGATCGTGCTCGCTGAGCACGGCGGCAGCGAGCCGATGCAAATTGTCGACATCGCGGACAGCGCGCGGGTGCCGCGCAAATTCCTCGAGCAAATTCTGGTCGAGTTGAAGAAGCGCGGCATCGTCCAAAGCATTCGTGGCCGTGCCGGCGGCTATCTGCTCGGCCGCGCGCCCAGGGACGTTTCCTTCGCCGAAATCATTCGTGCGATCGATGGACCTCTGGCGCTGAGCCCCTGCGTCAGCGCGACGGCCTATCACAAATGCGCCGATTGCGATGACGAGGCGACCTGTGCCATCCGCAAGGTGCTGCTCGCGGCGCGCGACGCGACAGCGGAGATTCTCGAGTCGAGGAGCCTCGCCTCGGCGCTCAAGCCGCGCCGCCGGAACCGGGCAGCGTAATGGGCCCGGTACTCAGACATTGGAAGGAGCCGGAGGTGGGAAAGCATTCGAGCGGATTCTTGATCGTGCTCGTCGCCCTGTTCGTCTTGTTTCAAGCGGCCGGAGCGCTTGCAGCCGACGTCACCGTTTTTGCCGCGGCCTCTTTGACCGACTCGTTGAACGATGTTGGAACCGCCTGGAAGCAGAAGACGGGCCACAGCACAGTCTTTGCCTTTGCAGCCTCCTCCACGCTCGCAAAGCAGATCGAGGCTTCGGCCTACGCGGACGTGTTCATCTCAGCGGATACGCAGTGGATGGACTATCTCGACGAAGCGGCGCTCATCCGGCGCGACACACGCACAGACCTCCTCGGAAACCACCTTGTCCTGATCGCACCGAAGACTTCGAGGATCGAACTCAAGATTGCGCCGCGATTCCAGCTTGCCGCAGCTTTGGGTGACGGCCGCCTGGCCGTGGCCGATCCCGACTCGGTGCCCGCCGGGATCTATGCCAGGACTGCGCTCACGAACCTCGGCGTGTGGAACAGCGTTGCAGATCATCTCGCCCGCGGCGAGAACGTGCGCGCAGCGCTCGCCTATGTCTCGCGCGGCGAGGCTCCGCTCGGGATCGTCTATACGACCGATGCCATGGCTGATCCCGCCGTTCGCATCGTCGGTACGTTTCCAGAGAACACGCACCCGCCCATCGTCTATCTGGTGGCGTTGACGAAAGAGGCAAAACCGCTTGCCGGCGACTTTCTCGCCTTTCTCCGGGGGCCCGAAGCAAGCACGATCTTCGCGAAGGCCGGTTTCGCGGTCCTGGCAGAACGCAAATGAGCGCTCAGGGCGCGCTCTAAATTCTCTCCCAGCCTTCGCGAGTGAGCGCCTCTAGCGGGCGGAAGCGCGATTTGTACGCCATTTTCTCGCTGCCCTCGACCCAATAGCCGAGATAGACATGAGAGAGACCTCGCGCCCGGGCATTCTGCACGTGATCGAGGATCATGTGTGTGCCGAGGCTCCGGGCGTCTTCTCCGGGATGAAAGAAGCTATAGACCATCGATAGACCGTCGCGCAGAACATCGGTGAGTGCGCAGGCGACGAGAGAACCGGGTCCGCCCGAAGGACCTGGTTTCCGATATTCGACGATATGTGTGTCTACGGGCGTCTCCTCGACCATCGCGACATAGTCGAACAACCCCATGTCGGACATCCCGCCGCCGGCGTGCCTTGAATCGAGGTAGGTACGAAGAAGTGCGAACTGCTCGCGCGTCGCCTCGGCAGCCACTTCGGACCGGTGAAGGTCCCCGTTTCTCTTCAGGATGCGACGCTGACTGCGTGAACCTTCGAATTCACTCGCGACGACGCGCACGGAGACGCAGGCCGCACATCCATCGCACGCTGGCCGGTAGGCGATTGTCTGGCTGCGCCGGAAGCCGGAATGAGTGAGTGCCTCGCTCAGGGGCTGGGCCAGCGGGCCGGTGAGCCGGGCGAACACCTTTCGCTCCGTCCGCCCGGGCAGGTAAGGACAGGGACCGCCCGGCGTCAGGAAGAACTGCGGAACGCGCGTTGCGCGCTGTTCGGTCACGAACCTCTCCCCACCGGTGCCCCCTCGGGAAGTATGTCAAAGGAATGGAGTTTCATGCCAGACCGTCGGGGGCTTAACCTGTGCGTCTATGAACGCGCACCGGGCCACTTTTCGCCAGCTTTTGCCTCGCCTAACGTTAAGTCGCAAGATGAACTCCCGCCCTTTAACCTCTGATTGAAAAGGCTATGAGCTTCGATACGCGAGCGTTCCGGGCGGCGCTTGGCTGCTTCCCCACCGGGGTTGCCGTGATTACGGCCACAACCGAATCGGCGCCGATGGGCATCACGGTGAACTCGTTCACCTCCGTCTCACTGGACCCGCCACTCGTTCTCTGGTGCCTCGACTGCAAGTCTGACCGGTACCAGACCTTCACCCGAGCCAAGGGCTACACCATCAGCGTGCTGGGGACCGAACACGAAGATGTCTCGGCGCGGCTTGCGCGTCAGGGCGAGCACAGTCTTGAAGGAGTCGCGCTCGAGGCGACGGAGCTCGGTCCTCCGGCTCTCTGCGATGCGCTTGCGGTCTTCGAGTGCGCACGAGAAGCGGTTCACGAGGGCGGCGATCACGCCATTCTGGTCGGCCGCGTGCTGCGCTTTCATCGCCACCAGGCGGGCGCGCCTCTGGTGTTCTTCAAGGGGAAGTACGGGGCCCTCGCATCATAAATTGCGAGCAAGTCTATTTCTGTCGCAGCGTAAGTGTCTCTCCGGTGCAACGTCGTCCTGCGAAGTGCACCGCAAACTCCCGTGTCACATCACTGTCACCTAACTGTCGCGGTTGTGTAGCCGCCCGCTGCGAAGCATCCGCTCGGCAAGAGGGATGCCGCGGGGGGTACAGGCGTGCGATGGCACGGCTGCTTCGCGCGTGTTGGCTCTCTTCCGTCAGAAACGAAAGAGGGTTCCATGAAGGGGAAGACTTCACTACTCGCTGGGGTTGCGGTCATTGCACTCGCGGCCGGCACATCGGGCGCACTCGCCGCGAACGATCAATCATCCATGATGGTGGCAACGGCGGGCACGAGTTCGCCGCCCTCCGCGGATTTGGCGGCAGCAGCAGCGAAGCGTAGCCACCGGCACGTCGCCGCGAAGGACGCACCTGTGCGCATCGCGCGCAACGATGACGACGGGCCATCGAGCACCCGCGCCGCGGTCCAGGAAGAGAAGTACGAGGACCTCGAAAAGCGCGTGGAGACGCTCGAGAGCGAAATCCAATCCGACGAAGAACGCGATAACAGCGATCACAGCCGGCTATCCGCGCTCGATCAGGACTTCCACGACACGCAATGGTCGTTCGACAACGCGCGTCCGACCGTGAAAAGCGGTGATGGCCGCTTCACGATGGCGTTCCGCGTGCGGTTTCAGTCTGACTTCGCCGGGTTCATGCAGGATGCGGTTCACGCGGGCGTGCAGAAATTCGGCTCTCCGCCGGGAACGATCGTGCCGTGGGACGGAGTACAGGACCTCTCGAGCGGCGCCGTGATCCGCCGCGCCTATTTCGGCGTGGAAGGGCGGGCCTTCAAGGATTTCTGGTACGAACTGCGCTTCAACGGCGGTGGTTCGGATGGCGGTTCGAACGGCGTGACCGAAGGTGATCCGCTCGTGAACAAGGCCGTGATTACCTACACGGGAATCCCGAACTTCCACGTCAATGTCGGTGTTATCGAGCCTAACTTCATGTTCGAGGGGACGACGTCTTCGGCATGGCTGACATTCCTGGAGCGTCCGGAGATCGACAATATCGCTGCGGATTCATTCGGTGCCGGCGACTCGCGTCGCGGTGTCGAAATGAATTTCCAGAAGACGGATGCCCTCTGGGCCGGCGACAACCTCAACATGACGTTCGCGTATACCGGCAACAAGACCGGTTCGAACTCAGGCCATGGAAATCACGGAGACGAGCAATCGTCGTTCCTCGGCCGGATTTCGCAGCGGCTCTGGAGCGATGGCATTTCGAACGTGCAGATCGGGGCCAGCGGTGCTGACACGAGCTACACCGGCGGCAAGTCGGGCAGCGTTCCGGCCAACGTTCTCGGCTTCGATTTCAGGGATCGGCCTGAGATTCGCGTCGACGGCACACGTCTGATCGATACAAACTCGTCGGTGATCTCGGGCTCTCCGGCGAGCACACTGGCCAATTCCCACCACGGCTACATGTATGCCCTGGATGCGGGAGCAAACATCGAAAGCTTCTTCGTCGGCGGGGAGTATGCGCACTTCACCGCTGATCGTCCGGCCTCAGGTTCTCATCCCGAAGACCATCCAAGCTTTAGCGGCTGGTATCTCGAAGCGTCTTGGTTCCTGACGGGCGAAACCCGCCAGTACTCGCCCAGCGCCCTCAACAATGAGGTGGGCGGTTGGGAAGGACCGAGCGCTATTGCGTCTCCCTTCTCGCTCGATGGCGATTCGTGGGGAGCTTGGGAGCTTGCGGCCCGTTACAGCAGCACGGACCTCAACTGGCACAAAACTGTCATTCAGGGCGGTTCCGGAACGCCGCAGTCTGGCATTGTCGGTGGCCAGGAAAACGTGGTTGATCTTGCGATCAACTGGTACCTGAACAAAAACATCCGCCTGATGTTGGATGATCTCATCACCCATGTGAGCAAGCAGGATGAGCCGGGTATCTTGGGGCACTCGAATGGCGGCACCGGTTTCGTGGCGCCTCAGAGCCAAACCTTCAACACCGTAGGCATTCGCCTGCAATTCGCGAACTAGACGCAATTGTGCCCGTGTTCTGACAAGGGACACGGGCACAAGCGCTATCCGGGGCAAGACAAAGAGATTCGAGAGGACAAAATGAAGTCGTTCAAATTCCTGATCGGCGCTGTCGCAGGGCTTACCTTTGCGGCGGTCGCTTCACAGGCGCAGGCCAAGGACATTTCCGGGGCCGGCGCCACGTTTCCCTATCCGATCTACGCCAAATGGGCGGCAACGTACGCCGGCGTGAGCGGCGATCATCTGAACTATCAGTCGATCGGTTCCGGCGGCGGTATCGCGCAGATCAAGGCTCGCACTGTGACGTTCGGCGCTTCGGACAAGCCACTGAAGCCAAAAGAGCTCGATCAACTAGGGCTTGTCATGTTTCCGACGGTCGTCGGTGGTGACGTGCCGGTCGTGAATTTGTCCGGTGTCAGCAGCAACCAGCTCGTGCTCGACGGCCCGACTCTTGCCAATATCTTCCTCGGGCACATCACGCGCTGGAACGATCCCGCGATCAAGAAGCTGAACCCGTCAGCCAATTTGCCTGACCAGGCGATCTTGGTCGTCCATCGCTCTGACGGTTCGGGTACGACCTTCATCTGGACCAACTATCTCGGCAAGGTCAGCAAGGAGTGGGCGACGAACGTTGGCTCCGACACCTCGGTCGACTGGCCGATTGGAATCGGCGCCAAAGGTAACGAAGGCGTCGCGGGCAATGTTGCGCAAAGCGCAGGCTCGATCGGCTACGTCGAGTACGCATATGCCCTGCAGAACCATCTGAAGACGATCCGGATGATCAACAAGGAAGGTGCAACGGTCTCACCCAACCTGAACTCGTTCGGTGCCGCGGTTGCCAACGTGAACTGGGCCGGGCTGGATCATTTCTACGTCGTGGTCACCGACGCCTCGGGCAAGGACAGCTGGCCGATCGCCGGTGCAACCTTCATCCTCATGTACAAGGAGCCGGCCGATCAGGCCGCTTCGACATCTGCGCTGAAATTCTTCAAATGGGCTTATGAGCACGGCGCCGACATGGCGAAGAGCCTGCAATACGTGCCTCTGCCGCCGCCCGCCTATCAGGCAATCGAGGCGAGCTGGAAGCAGATCCAGGGCTCGGGAATGTAAACTGCGGGGGCAGTACCCAAGCGTGAAAGGCGGGCCGCAAGGCCCGCCTTTTTTTTAACCAGCGTGAGAGGCCGCACAGTTTTGCTTTGTTGTCCGAAAGTGTCATCCCGGCCGAGCCGCTGTAGCGGCGAGAGCCGGGACCTATCAAAGCGAGCGTCAGCGAGAGCGCGGAAGAGTCATTTCGGCGGGCAGACGCGCGCCGGATATGTCCCGGATCGCGCTGTCGCGCGTCCTCGGATGACACATTATGCTAGGGAAGCCTGCGCTTACTCAAAATCCTACGACGTGTGCCGCCGCGACTCGAACACGCGCGCGATGATGCTCAGCGCAAGCACTGTCATCGTCACCAGCAGCGCGCCGACCCATGCGAGTGTATGCCAGTCCTCGTAAGGGCTCATGGCGAACTGGAAGATCACCACCGGAAGGCTCGCGATCGGGGCGTTAAGATCGGTGCTCCAGAACTGGTTGTTCAAGGACGTAAAGAGAAGCGGGGCGGTTTCACCCGAGATGCGTGCGACCGCGAACAGCACGCCGGTGATGATCCCGGCACGCGCCGCACGCCACGTAACGCTGCGGACCAGCAGGTTGCGCGGTGCGCCGAGCGACGCTGCGGCTTCCCGAAGTGTGTTCGGAACGAGCAGAAGCATGTTCTCGGTCGTGCGAACGACGACCGGGATTACGATGATCGCCAAAGCGATTGAACCGGCCCAAGCGGAAAAGTGGCCCACCTGGAAAACCGTCAGTTCGTAAACGAAAAGTCCGATCACGATCGAAGGGGCGCTCAGAAGGATGTCGTTCACGAAGCGCACAACAAAGGCGAAGGCTCCGCGGCGTCCGTATTCGGCGAGATAAGTTCCGGCGAGAATTCCGATGGGCGTGCCGACAAGGACGGCGAGCCCGCTCATCATGACTGAGCCGAGGATCGCATTGGCGAGCCCGCCGGAGGACCCCGGCGGAGGCGTCGATGTGGTGAGGGCTTTGGCAGAAAACCCCTGGATGCCGTTCAGGATCAGATCCCAGAGGATAAAGACAAGCCAGCCCAACCCAAACGCGGCTGCGGCGACGCAGAGCAGGAGAAAGAACCCCCCATACGCCTTTCGATTTCTGTAGCGCGCTTTGTTCATTGCGTCCGTCCTCCGGCACGCCGTTCGAGGCGGTAAAGCATGATTTGCGCCGCTGCGAGCACGATGAACGTGATGGCGAACAGGATAAGGCCGAGTGCGACGAGAGATGAAAGATAGAGCGCGCTATCGGCCTCCGTGAACTCGTTGGCGATCGTTGCCGAAATCGTGGTTCCGGGAGCAAAGAGCGAGCTTTGCAGATGGTGTGCGTTGCCGATCACAAACGTCACCGCCATCGTTTCGCCAAGTGCACGGCCGAGCGCCAGCATAGCCCCTCCGACCACACCGATGCGTGCGAAGGGAAGCACCACGCTGCTGATCACTTCCCACTTGGTGCAGCCGAGACTGTACGCGGACTCCTTCAGCGCGGCAGGCACGGTCGCAAACACATCGCGTGAAATGGCGGATATGAACGGCAGGATCATGATCGAAAGGATCAGCGACGCCGTGAACATGCCGATGCCATAGGGCGGCCCGGCAAAGAGGACCTGTAGCACCGGGACATTTGCAAACAGGTCGATCAGCGTCTGCTGGCCATGCGCCTGGAAGTAAGGTGCGAACACGAACAGGCCCCAGATGCCGTAGATGATGCTCGGAATGGCGGCGAGGAGTTCGATGGCGATGCCGATCGGACGGCGAAGCGGGCGAGGGCAGACCTCCGTCAAGAAGATCGCGATCCCGAGTCCGACTGGCACCGCGATGAGCATTGCCAGCGTCGAGGTGATCAGAGTTCCGGCGATCGGCGCCAGGGCTCCGAAGCGGCCGGTAACGGGATTCCATTTCTCGGCCCAAAGGAAGGGCACGCCGAATTCGTGCAACGCAGGCCAGGCGCCGCGCAGCAAGGAAGCAAATGCACCGATAAAAATGAGGACCACGACGAGCGCAGCCCCAGCCGCCAGACGCCGAAAGCGCCTTTCAGCAGCTCCCAGCCGGCCAGCAACCTGATGCCGTCCGGCGTCGGCGATATCGGTCGACACCATCCCTCGATTAACCCCGCTGCCACCGATGATAGCCATCCCTTAGGGCCCCTTGGCCGCAGTTTTGTGACAGTCCCGAGCGCCCCTGGGCCATAACACAGCAGGGAGCCCGTCGGACGATCACTTAGTACGCCGGCCTATATTCTTGCGCGATATTATAAGGTAGCTTATATATTCACGAATTCGGCACCGGTCCCTTGCATGGTCACGTTCGAACGCGATCCGCTCATTCTCATAAACGACCTCGCGCGCTTGATGCGTACCCGCTTTGACCAGCAGGCGCGCCGATATGGCATGACGCGTGCGCAGTGGATCATTCTGCTGCGGTTGCAGCGCCAGCCGGGTCTCTCGCAGAACGAGTTGGCCCAGGTCTGCGAAGTCGAGCCAATTACAGTCGGCCGCCTGATTGACCGCCTCGAGGCCCACGGCCTTGTCCAGCGCTGCGCGGATCCCGATGACCGGAGGATCCGGAGGCTCAAGCTTTTGCCAGCTGCGACGCCTTTGCTGGCTGAAATCGAGCGGCAGATCCAGGGGATGCGCGAGCACCTCACGAACGGATTGAATGCGAACACACTCGAGGATCTCGCCAGCACGCTGTTGCGCGTGAAGGAAAATCTGACAACGAGCGCTGCGGGTGAGCCGGCCGCAGCCGCGGGGGAGTAGGCCCATGTCTGCCATGAGAACGGAAAGCGTTGCGGCTCCGGCCTTCGAGCGCAGGGAAAGAAGTCTTGGCCCGCGTTTGCGCGACTGGGCCGACGAACTCTGGGCCGACAAGGCCCGCCTTCGCCGCGTTGCGATGGTGTGGGGCGTCGCACTTGTCGCGGCGATTGTTCTCGTCGTGTGGCTGACGGGCGGCCGTTACGTCAGCAATGAGGACGCATACGTCCATGCTGCCAAATTGATGGTCTCGACGGACGTCTCCGGTCTCGTGAAGGACGTCCGTGTGCATGAAGGCGAGCACGTTACGAAGGGACAAGTGCTCTTCGATCTCGACCCGCTTCCATTCCGGATTGCGCTTCAGAATGCACAGTCGCAACTGGCCCAAGCGGGCCTCGATCTCCAGTCGGCCAAAGCGACGTACCGGAGTCTTCTTGGCCAGATAGAAGCGCAAAAGGCCCAAGTGAACCTGGGGCTCACCACGTATGAGCGTTATCAGGCGCTCCAGAGGCAGAATGCGATAGCGCCCACGGCGGTGGATCAGGCGCGCGCAACCTACGAGACCGCACAAGCCACGCTTATTTCGTTGCAGCAGAATGCCGACACGCAACTCGCCAAGCTCGTCGGCAACCCCAATCTTCCGCCGGATCAATTCCCTGAATACCTCAAAGCAAGGGCGGGCGTTGAAGAAGCGCAACGGCAGTTGAATCATGCCGTGGTGCGCGCGCCGTTCGATGGCGTCGTTACGGCCGTGGATTCGCTTCAGCCGGGAACGCTTGTCATCTCGGCCATGTCGGCCTTCACCACCACCAGCGCGGTGGGCCTCGTCGCCGATCAGCATCCATGGATCGAGGCCGACACCAAGGAAACGGACCTCACTTACGTGCGGCCCGGTCAGCCGGTCGAATTCACGGTCGATACCTATCCCGGTCGGACCTGGCATGGACATCTGTGCGCGGTCTCGGCGGCGAGCGATTCCGCCTTCTCGGCTTTGCCCGCGGAAAATGCGAGCGGCAACTGGGTCAAGGTCGTGCAGCGGATTCCGCTTCGTGTCTGTGTCGATGCCAGGCGCGGTGATCCGCCGCTCAGGGATGGCATGAGCGCCGTGATTTCGATCGATACCGGCCATCGCCGCTGGTACCGCATGCTGTTCGGGAATAGCTGAATCCGGAGTGTGGCTCCCGTGCGAAGCGAAGCCATCGTTCACAGCGCCGAGGCCTACGAGGACAAGTTCTCGCTCACGATCGTCATGATCTCGTCCATGGCGGGCGTGCTCATGCAGACGCTGGATTCGACGATCGCCAATGTTGCGCTCCCGCACATGCAGGGAAGCCTCTCGGCCTCGCGCGACCAGATCACCTGGGTGCTGACATCCTATATCGTTTCCGCTGCGATCATGACCGCACCGGTAGGCTGGTTTGCCTCGCGCTTCGGCAAAAAGCGTTTGGCGCTCATAAGCCTGGGCGGTTTCACCATCATGTCGATGGCTTGCGGCGCGGCGCAGAGTCTCGATCAGATGGTGATCTTCCGTCTGATGCAGGGCGCGTTCGGCGCGGCGCTCTCGCCGCTCAGCCAGGCGATCATGCTCGATCTCTATCCCCCCGAGAAACGCGGCGCGATCATGGGCATCTGGAGCATGGGCGTGATGCTGGGCCCGATCCTCGGACCGACGCTCGGCGGCGTGCTCACGGAATCGTACAGCTGGCGCTGGGTATTCTACGTCAACGTGCCATTCGGCATTGCAGCGGTCAGCGGCATCTGGCTCTTTTTCAAAGATACCTCGCACGACCGCTCCATGCGCTTCGACTGGTTCGGATTCGGAATGCTCGCGATCGGACTTGGCGCGTTGCAGCTGATGCTGGATCGCGGCACTGACAAGGATTGGTTCGGCTCAACCGAAATCATTCTCGAAGCTGTCATCGCGGCGCTCGGTCTGTATCTCTTCGCAATTCACCTTCTGACCGAAAAGAAACCGTTCATTCCGAAGGAGGTCTTTCGCGATCGGAACTTCATCTCTGCGATGGTGCTGATGTTCGCGACCGGCGCCGTGCTGCTTGCGAGTTCCGCACTTCTCCCGCCTTATCTTCAGAACCTCGGCGGCTATAGCGTGACCGAGGCCGGTCTTCTCATGGCGCCTCGCGGCATTGGCACCATGCTCTCGATGCTGATAGCAGGGCGTGCGGTCTATCGCTTCGATCCGCGTCTGATGATGTCCTTCGGCGTGGGTTCGCTTGTCTGGTCGATGTGGATGATGTCTGGCTGGACACCGAGCATCGATATCTGGACCCTGACGTTTGTTTCCGTCATCCAGGGCTTCGGTATGGGCTTCATCTTCGTGCCGCTCAACATGACGGCGTTTGCAACGCTTCCGGTCAGCATCAGGACCGACGGAGCCGCCCTCATGAACCTCATGCGGAACGTGGGAAGCGCGATCGGCGTCTCAGTCACGACGACATTACTGACGCAGAGCGTCCAGACCATTCATGCCCAGCTGGCGCCCTTTGCCAGTCCGTTCAACCGCGCTTTGGGCGTGAACGCGCCCTCGATGATGATGAACCCGAAGATCCCCTTCGGCCTTGCGACACTCAACGGGCTGATGGAAATGAGGGCACAGATCCAGGCTTATGCAAACGACTTTTTGTTCATGGCGATCGGCAGCATTCCCGCGATCTTCATCGTCTGGCTAATGCGGAGACCACAGTTCATTGCGGGCGCGCCAATGTCCAAACCGGAACCGGCGGAGTGATGCGCACCGCGTTCATCGGTCTCGGTGTGATGGGCTATCCGATGGCTGGCCATTTGCGGAAGGCCGGCCATGATGTTGTCGTCTTCAATCGAACGCAGGAGAAAGCCGAGCGCTGGGTCGGCGAATACGGTGGAAAGCGCGCGTCGACCCCGTCAGAGGCGGCCTCTGAGGCGGAAATCGTGTTCGCCTGCGTTGGGCGCGACTCCGATCTGCGCGAGATAACGCTCGGCAAGGACGGCGCATTCTCTGCCATGAAAGAGGGCAGCGTATTCGTGGATCACACGACGGCGTCTGCCGTGATCGCACGCGAACTCGGCAAGATTGCACGAGATCGCGGCTTCGGATTCGTGGATGCGCCCGTCTCTGGCGGCGAACAGGGCGCGCGCAACGGACAACTCACGGTCATGTGCGGCGGTGATACCGCGGACTATGAAAAAGCGGAGCCGCTGATTGCCAGCTATGCGCGACAGTGTCGGCGGATGGGGGAAAGCGGCGCCGGGCAGCTTACCAAGATGGTCAACCAGATCTGCATAGCCGGGCTCGTGCAGGCGCTTTCGGAGGGTTTGAGTTTCGCGCGGGCGGCCGGCCTTGATGCGCAGGCGGTCGTGGATGTGATTTCGAAAGGCGCAGCGCAGTCCTGGCAGATGGACAATCGCCACAAGACCATGCTCGCCGGCAAATATGATCATGGCTTCGCGGTGGAATGGATGCGCAAGGATCTTGGCATCTGCTTCGACGAAGCCGAGCGGAACGGCGCCAACCTTTCGGTGACGGAACTCGTGGACAAATTTTATGCGGAGATCGAGGTGATGGGCGGTTCGCGCTGGGACACGTCGAGCCTGTTTGCACGGCAAGAGCGCTTGCGCGAAAAGAAGGAATGAATGTCGAGCGGCCGCGGCCCTATCATCATGGCGACCTGCGCAATGCGCTCTTAAGCGCCGCGCGCGAAATCCTGGAAGAGAAATCGCTCGCTGATCTGAGCCTGCGTGCGGTCGCGCGCCGCGCCGGTGTGAGCCACGCCGCGCCGTATCGACACTTTCCCAATCATGAGGCTTTGCTCGTCGAAATCGCGATCGAGGGCTTCCTGGCGCTGAAGACGGAGATCGCACAGGCGGCGATACGGCCCAATTTCGGCAAGACCGACCGGATCGCGGCGATTGGTGCGGCCTATATGCGCTTTGTCGCGACCCGGCCCGCGCAGGCGCGCCTCATGTTCGGTCCACAATTGCCGCATCGGGATCGGTTCCCGAGTCTCGCGGCGGCAGCCGATGCTGTTGGAGCGGAAATCGGCACTGCCCTCGGTGATCACGCAACGGGGCTCGGCATTTGGGCGGCCGTGCACGGGCTCGCCATGCTCATTCTCGAAAACGTCGTCGATCTCGGACAGCGGCGATCGGGGCTGGCTGTCCTGCCGTCGCGCGCGGAAATCCTGCTCCGCAGCCTCTTCGCCGAGAAAGAGGAGTGACATGAAACATGTCATTCCCGGCGCGCGCTTTAGCGCGCGGGTAGGGAACCTAGTGCAGCGCGCGTCAGCGCGCTGATTGACTCGTCCGCGCTCGCAAGACGCTCGCGCACTGGGTCCCCTTCCCTCGGCGTTTCGCACCTCGCCGCGATGACATCATTGATTTATCCGAGCGTGGATTACGCCACTCGTCCTTTCAGCGATTTCAGCCATGGGGCCAGCAGCGCATTC
>Ga0070734_10003450_pt1 | contig 16552 bp, 15 predicted proteins | sample Coa_R1_8_FD_66444 | JGI IMG/M metagenome (GOLD analysis project Ga0070734, IMG submission 66444) | Surface soil microbial communities from Centralia Pennsylvania, which are recovering from an underground coalmine fire - Coalmine... | ecosystem: Environmental > Terrestrial > Soil > Unclassified ... | reverse complement strand
TCCTTCGCTGGCGCGTCAGGCTGGTGGGCTGCGGAATCCTCAACGATAGGGACGATCCAATGGCATCGCGTTTGCACCTGCCGCTGCCGTAACCTAGGCTTCGGGCGGATGCTGGCTTGCGTTGGTCTGTCTGCGCCTCGACCACTGGGAGTGTCAGGGTGCTCGATGGGCTGCCAGGTCGGCATCCTTCTCGCACCCGCTACCCATCTGCATCACGGCATCGCGCAGGGCCGCATGGTTCTGCGCGATGCCGTGATGCATTCCCTGGACCGCTACGGGCCCAGGACATTACTCATTGGCTTTGAGTTTTTTCTCGATCTCCGCCCGGCGCTGCTGCTCGCGCAGACTGTTCGTTTCCAATTTGAGGGCCTTTTTCCAGATGTCCAGCGCCTCGGCTTTTTCACCCAAGGCCATGTGCACGTCGGCCAGGTGATCGTAGATTTCAATGTTCTCGCCTTCTTCGCCTTTGATGGCATCAAGCAGACACTTCTTCGCTTCGGGGTATTTCTTTTGCTTGAAGAGCACCCAGCCGAGGCTGTCCAGGTACGCAGCGCTATCCTTGTCTTCGTCCGGCGTGAGATCGGGCCGGGCCTTGCGCTGTTTGCGATCTTCCTCCAGGGCTTTGCGAATCAGCTTCTCGGCTTCGTTCAGGTCTTTATCATGGTCGGCCCAAACGTATCCAAGGTCGTTGTTGTACCGCGGACTGTCCGGCTGTTTCTCCAGGAGCATTTTCAATTGCTCGGTCGCTTTGTCGATGCGGTTCAACTCCACATACACATTGCTAAGGATGTAGCGAAATCCCTCTTCGAGCCGGCTCTTTTGCTCGTCTTTTAGCTTCTCATCCTTGGCGATGCGTTCGAGCAAATCTTCGTAGGTCTTGGCAGCTCCGGAGTAATGGCCGATCATCTGCTGGAGGCGGCCCTTCAGTTCGAGCTTCGTAAGATCGTCCTTTTTGTCCTTCAGAATGTCTTCCATGACCCGGCTCGCTTCATCGACCTTGCCGGCCTTGACCAGCAACCGGATCATGCTGGTGCGGATAACTTCCTGATAGGCGACCTTATCCTCTTTTTCCAGATCCTCGTCATCGTCGATCCGGGTTAACACTTTCTCGTAGGTCTTGAGTGCTTCGTCCGTATGGCCACTCTCGCCCTGGAGCCAGGCCTTCAGCTCGTAGTTCCGCCAGCTGCTGTCCCTTGCTTTGAGCAGATCCTCGGCGACCTTGTTGGCTTGCTCGACCTTGCCTTGCTTGAACAACGCCCGGCTCATCACGCGGAGCACTTCGGCCTTGGATTCCGAGCGAACCCCTTGCCGGTCCAAGACCTCCAGCCACTCCTGTGCTAGCCTGAGGCTCTCGGGATACTTTTTGGCTTCGTAGTACAGATCGATGATATCCAGGATGTTGAGGTACGCTTCGCCGAGTTTTTGTGCACTCTGCAATTTGCTGGCCTGATCCGCACAGATTTGGAAGAACACCTTGCTGGTGTCCAGCTCCTTCAGCAGCAGGGCGGTCTTGCCCAGAATGAACGCCCCGTTGTAATTAAAGGGCTGTTCTTTTTGCTTGGCCAGGGCGACCGCTTCGCGCAGCAATTTTCGGGTCTCGGTTGGGTCCTTGAGGAGCGTTTTGATCTCACCCAGGATGGGCTTTTCCCCCGTGACGTCGTTGAGGGCCAACGCCTTGCGGCGCAAGGCCATGTCCTCGTCTGCTGCCGGAATGCTCCCTACCACCCCGATCCAAGCGACGAGAATCCATCCGCCGAAAAGTGGAAACCGTAACCTAGCCATATTGATTTCTCCGCTGGGTGTTCCGCGGGCGAGAAGCCGTTGGTTGCCCTTATCCTAACGAAGTCGGCCTGCCCATGCTACCCGGGATTGCCTGCCCCCGCTGCCTCTCGCGGTGCCGGGGAAGCACCGGGCTTTTGACTTCGGTCTCTGGAAAGCATAGATTTGAACAGCCAGCCTCGCATCCCGTAATCTCGGCAACGTGCTCCGCCGAGCGACTGGGGGCTGCTCCCACCACCCCCCCTCCTTGCAGAAGAAAGGCAATCATGGCATTTGCCGCCATGTTGGAGGCCGGCGTCGAACCCTTTCCGGGTTGTCACCTCCGCCGGCGTTTGGGATCGGGAAGCTTCGGCGAAGTCTGGGAAGCCGTCGGCTCTCACAAGGAGCCGTTGGCGCTCAAATTTCTCCCCTGCGATGCCAAAAATACGGTGGCACGCGAGATTCGTTCCGTGCAGGCCATCTGCCGCCTTCGACACCCCCACCTGATTCGAATCGATCGCATCTGGTGCTTCCAGAGATACCTCGTCATCGCCATGGAACTGGCCGACGGCACGCTTGGCGACTTGCTGCACAGCTATGTTTCCGAGGGGCACGAGGCCATCGTGCCGGAGCACACCTGTTTGCTCCTGTCCGAGGCGGCTGAGGCATTGGATTACTTGAATGCCCGGCGGCACGAGATCAATGGCCGCACCGTCGCCATCCAGCATTGTGATATCAAACCGAGCAACTTGCTGCTGATCGGTGACACCCTCAAGGTGGCCGATTTCAGCCTCTCCTCGTCCATTAGCTCCCAGATCGAGACCCGTTGCCGATCGGGCACCCTGGATTACTGTGCCCCCGAAATTTTCCAGGGCAAATTGAGCAGCCAAACTGATCAGTACGCCTTGGCGGTTTCCTATTGCTTGCTCCGCGGCGGCCGGCTCCCCTTCAACGATACGCCGTCCACCTTTCGAGCCAGTTATACCCGCCCCGTCCCGGATCTTACGATGCTTTCCGCAGCCGAACGCCCTTTGATCCTGCGGGGCCTGCATCCCGTGCCACAAAATCGTTGGCCGTCGTGCGGCGAGTTGATGGCCCGATTGACGCGGATCATTTGCGGTGCCGCGACCAATAAACCGGGCAGGCGGTCTGGACTCCGAAGGATTTGAGGATTTCCCCTCGCTATGGTCCCCTATTTATTCCGACTGGCGGCGGTTTGTCCCGGAAGGCAGCAGGGCTTCCGGCACGCGGTCGTCGCTCATCTCGTGCTGCTCGCCGCCGGCGTGGCGTGGGCCTATCGCTATCCGCAACAAGGCACTTCGGCAATCGGTTATTTCCTACTGACGGCCGGCATCGTGGAAGGGGCGGTGCTGCTGGGTTGGCGGTTAACCCAGCTTCCCAAGAGCCAGGCGCTCGAATTTCTCTTTGTCAGTCCATTGCGGCCGTGGCGGTTGTTTGTCGTCGAGACCGTGATTGGCCTGTGTCGGATCACTCTGATCACGTTGTCCGGCTTGCCGGTGCTCCTCGTCCTGAGCGTGGCGGGGATCCTGGATGCGAGCGATGTGGGGCCGTTTCTGTTCATGCCGCTGACGTGGGCAGCCGTTACCGGTTTGGGGTTCATTGCCTGGGCCTATGAGCCACGCGCCGTCCGCTGTTGGGCCGAGCGGGGCTTCCTGCTCCTGATCCTCATCTACCTTGGCGTGGGCGTGCTCGCCGGGGAGCATTTGGCCGCCTGGATCCGCCACCTTCCCGAGCCACTGGGACAGGGAGTGCTGTTGGGCTTTGAATCCTTTGACCGCTACAACCCATTCGCGGTGCTGCGCTTCTGGCTCGAAGAGCGCTCACTGGCCGCATGGGAACGAGTGCTGGGCGTGGAAGCCGCGGCGCTCATAGCGGCGGGGTTGCTGTTGGTGCGAACGGCCGGCCGGCTTCGGGGGCACTTTGATGAACGCCACTACCAGCCGGCTGTAGACCATCGCGGCCGGCCGCGCCCTTCGCCGGGAGATCGGCCGCTGTCCTGGTGGGCCGTGCGCCGGGTTTCCGAGTATTCCGGCCGGGTCAATTTTTGGTTGGCGGGGGGCTTTGGCTTGCTGTACGCCATCTACACGGTGGCGGGAGCCCATTGGCCGGCCTGGGCAGGCCGGCGCGTCTTGGCGGTCTTCGATGTGGCAGGGGGCGTCCCGGTCTGGGCGACGGCCCTGGTCGTGCTCTCCGCGGTGCCGGCCGCCTTTCAGTACGGCTTATGGGATAGCAACCCTCACGAGCGCTGCCGGCGGCTGGAATTGTTATTGTTGACGCAGCTCACGGGGATCGATTACTGGCATGCGGCCGCGGCCGCCGCCTGGAAACGCGGCCGCGGATACTTTGGTGTGGCGCTCCTGCTCTGGCTTGCCGCGGCGGTGGTAGGAAAAATCAGCTTCTTGCAGGCCGTGACGGCCATCGCAGCGGGGACGGTGCTCTGGGGATTGTATTTCACGCTCGGATTCCAGGCGTTTACACGCGGAGCGCAGGCGAATTTGCGGGGACTCAGTTTGACGCTCGGTCTGCCGGCATTGGCGTTCGTGTTCCATCAGATCGGTTGGCCTTTCCTGGCCGGCTTCTTACCGCCGGGAGCGGTCCATCACGCCGCAACATTGTCTCCGGATGCCGCATGGATCGGAGCGGTGGGCAGTGCGTTGGTGGCACTCTGGATGGCACGTATCTGCTTGGGGCGTTGTGACGGGGAGCTCCACCGCTGGTATGAGAAGCATCATGGGAAAATGGTCTTGGAGTGAGAACGGATCCTGATTACCATCACGCCACGTCGGCACATGAATCCGCCCGTCGGACACGGAGGTCCTGATGAAAACGGCCATCGTCATTCCCGCTCGCCACGCCTCAAAACGGCTGCCGGGCAAACCACTTCTTCGGCAGACGGGTAAATATCTCGTCCAGCATGTCTACGAACGGGCCTGCCAAGCACGCCGGGCAACTCAAGTCATTGTCGCCACCGAGGACTCACGCATTGTAGCCGCGGTTGAAAGCTTCGGCGGCCGGGTTGTCATGACTCGCCGAGACCATGCCAGCGGTACGGATCGTGTCGCTGAGGTCGCACAAAACCTCGAGGCCGACATCATCATCAACCTTCAAGGGGACGAACCCCTCGTCGACCCTGCCGCTTTGGACGTGTTGCCGGAATTGCTTGAACAACACCCGGATGCAAACATGGCAACCGTGGCAGTGCCCATCCGCGCGATGGAGCCGTGGCAGAATCCAAACTGTGTCAAGGTAGTCTGCGACGCCGCCGGGAGGGCATTATATTTTAGCCGCAGCCCGATTCCCTATGTTCGCAATGGCCGGCCGTCGTTCACCATGCAGCCGGCATCGTTCCTGCAACATTTGGGATTGTACGCCTATCGGAGAGCCTTTCTCTTGCAGCTGGCGACGCTACCTCCGGAACCACTGGAGCAACTGGAACAGCTGGAGCAACTGCGCGTGCTGGCATTGGGCCATCCCATCCAGGTCGGTCTGGTGCGCGAAGTTGGGGTTAGTGTTGATACTTACGACGATTATCTCCGCTTTGTCGCGATGTACCAGGGAAAACAGTTGCGGGCGGCGGCCTGAGAAGGCTGGAACGAATCCAGCCCCGCATGGCTGCCCTGTGCGCGTTTTGGTATAGTGGATGGTGGGCGATTTGGGAAAGCCCACGGGTCTCCCCGTGGGCTTTGTCGTTTTTGGGCAAACACGGTCGGAGGGGCAGTGGTACATGGCCAAACACATCTTCGTCACCGGCGGCGTCGTCAGCTCTCTGGGCAAAGGGCTGACCTGTGCCTCGATCGGCATGCTGCTGGAACGCAGAGGGTTGCGAGTTCGCCTGCAGAAGTTTGATCCCTACATCAACGTCGATCCCGGGACCATGAGCCCGTATCAACACGGCGAGGTGTATGTCCTGGACGATGGCTCCGAAACCGATCTCGACTTGGGCCATTATGAGCGGTTTACCAATGCCCCGCTGACCCGCGATTGCAACTATACCACCGGCAAGATTTATCAATCGGTCATTGAAAAGGAACGACGGGGGGAATATCTAGGGAAAACGGTGCAAGTCATCCCGCATGTCACCGACGAGATCAAGGCCGCCGTCCGCAAGCTCGTCAGCGAGGATGTGGATGTTGTGATCACCGAGATCGGCGGGACGGTGGGCGATATTGAAGGACTTCCATTTCTGGAAGCGATCCGGCAATTCGCTCTCGATGTCGGCAAGCAGAATTGCCTGTACATTCACCTGACGCTGATTCCCTATCTCAAAGCGGCCGGGGAGGCCAAGACCAAGCCCACCCAGCACAGCGTCGGCCGGCTGCGCGAAATCGGCATCCAACCGGATATCCTTATCTGCCGCACCGAACGCGAACTGGCCAAGGACGAGGCGGAGAAAATTGCCCTGTTCTGCAACGTGGAGCCGCGTGCCGTCATCGAAGAACGCGATAAGGAATTCAGCATCTACGAGGTGCCGCTCAGTCTCGTGGAAAATCGACTTGACGAGCTCATTGTCGAAAAACTCAATCTCCCGGCCAAGGCGCTAGAAATCAGCGATTGGCGGCAGCTCTTGCAGCGAATCAAGAACCCGGCTCACGAAGTGACGATCGCGGTGGTGGGCAAATACATCAAGCATCATGACGCCTACAAATCGGTGTACGAAGCGCTGGACCACGCCGGGATCGCTCTGAACACCCGTGTCCTGATCCGCAAGGTGGAAGCCGAGGAGCTGGAACGGGCGGGGGCTGAGCACGTGCTCAGCGGTGTGGATGGCGTGCTCGTGCCGGGCGGCTTTGGCCACCGTGGCATCACCGGCAAGATCGAGGCGGTCCGCTATGCCCGGGACCGGCATGTCCCCTTCTTCGGCATCTGTCTCGGTCTCCAGTGTGGGGTCGTGGAGTTTGCCCGCAATGTGATGGGACTGAGCGATGCCAACACCACGGAGATCGATCAACATTGCCGTCATCCGGTGGTTTGTCTGCTCGATGAGCAGTATGACATCGTGGACAGGGGCGGCACGATGCGGCTCGGCTCCTATCCGTGTGTGTTGATCGAAGGCAGCAAGGCCCACCAGGCCTATGGCTGCGTGGAGGTCCAGGAGCGGCATCGGCACCGGTATGAGCTCAACAACCAGTACCGGGATCAGCTGGCCGAGCATGGTTTCCAGGTTTCCGGGACGAGCCCCGACGGCAACCTGGTAGAGGTAATCGAGTTAAGCAACCATCCCTGGTTCTTGGCCGTGCAGTGCCATCCCGAGTTTAAATCGAAGCCAACCAAGGCGCACCCGTTGTTCCGGGCCTTTGTGCAGGCCAGCCTGGCTCGCTGGGAGGCGCGGAAGACGGAAGCGCTCCGCGTGCGCGGTCCTTCTCCGGTCGCCGTCGGCGTTTCCTGATGCGGTGCTGCCCCTACAGTTTGCTCGGCGGCGGTTCGCCAAACCGCGCGGTTCGGCGAACTGCCGCCAACGAAACCTACTTTAGCGGCGAATAATCGGTGGGACTCAGAAAGACGCTTTCGACTTTCTCAACCAGCCGGCCGTTCTTCTCACTGGCTTCCCGAGCGGTCTTCCATTCCGGATCATTGCGAAATGCCTGCCAGCTTTTTTCGGCTGCTTCCCGGCTAGGGAAGGCGAGGAGATAGACCAGTTTCTTCTCGGCTTCGTTCGGGTCCGCGGGATTCCAGTAGCCGATATTGGTCATGCCGTGCTTCTCGAAGAGCTTGCAGGTGTGGTCACGGAAACGGGCGTTTAGAGCCGCCATCTTACCGGGTGCGGCGGTGTAGGTCCGCAGCTCGAAGACGCGCGCATCGGCCCGCTTCGCCCCTTGTTCGACTCCGGCCGCATAGCTGACCATCGCCACCCCTCCTAGCATTACCCAGAAAGCTCTCATGATATCTCCCTTCGAAAATGGAACCCGCTACCGGTAGCCCATCCTTGCTGACCTAGATTAGCAATTCACCACGTCCAGGCCAAAGCGCATCATTGACCAGAATCGTTACAGTGCCGCCCAAGACAGTACCCACCGCAAGGTCCGGCAAGCCGTCGCCGTTCACGTCCCTCAAAGCGAGGGAGTACGCTTCCGAGACAATGGCGTATCTCTGGGCCGCTGCGAATGTGCCATCGCTGTTGCCCAGCAAGATCGCGACGGTGCCATTTCCCTCTTGATCGACGCCGGTCACAGCGAGGTCCAGATGGCCATCGCTGTTCCAGTCGCCCACCGCCACGGAGTAAGCAAGCCGTCCGGTGACGTAGCTGGTGGGAGTCTGGAAGGAACCGTTGCCATTCCCCAGCAAGATGCTCCCCGTACTATTGTGGCCTTCCAAAGGGGAAGTCGCCACGGGAACGAATCGTTGATTATGCACTCCTGTTTGGCGGATTGCAACCAAGCTCTTTGCCCTGCAAGTCGCTGGGCGGGAGTTGCGCCATTGCGGGAGTCGGGGCATACCGAAACGACCCCCAGGCGATGTGCACGCTATACTTTTTTCACCAATCGAATCCTCCTTGCCGAGGACTGCCCATGAACTTTAGGACTCTGCTCCTCTTTGAGATGGTCTGTAACCTGGTCGTGGCCATTCTTTGCGTTCAGTTCGTCAATGAAATCCAGCTGCTTCCCAATATCGAACGGATCGAGTTGCTGGTGGCCGGAGCGGATATGAAGGCTGGAAGGCAAATCCGCGAGCCAAGGAACCTGCTTGGGCGGCTTTCGTACATCAAGGGCACAGAGCCGAAGGATGCCCGCCGCGATCCGTATGAGCTGAGGAATCGGTGCCTGGCCAAAGCACTCCGAGCGGGTGAGCACATTACCAAAAATGACCTGACCGAATGCGGGACGCGAATGCGGTCCAATCCCTGCCGGGGAAAGTGGCGGTAGCTCGGGACGCGGCAAACGTAACCGGCGGCTTCCTCTTACCAAACTCTTCTGTGGATATTTATTCCGAATCCGTCACGGACGAACAGGCGGACACGGAGAAGATCCTGGAGAATGTCTTGGTTTTATCGCTCATGACCACCCGTCATCGGCCCGAAGGGGCCAATGTGGCCATGCAGTTTAGAAGTACGCGTTCACTCCATAGGTATCATTTCGACTGGCCGGCAGGCTGATCCACACGGCGGCGTGCAGCTGCTTGCCGCAGGTGGGCCTTCCTGCTAGGTTGCCGACATGACTTCGGCGCGACCACTGACTCCTGAACTCCGCCAGCAGACTCCCGCACCGGTCCTGGCCTACGTCGACGAACTGCTACGGCGCCTCGGCCGGCTGGAGAACGAACTGGTCGAACTGCGGGCTCGCCTCCAGCAGAACTCCACCAACTCGTCGCGACCACCCTCGTCGGATCTGCCTGGTACGCGCCCTGCACGCAGGCGAAGCTGAGGGGTACGCCGCCGTCCCGGTGGTCAGCCGGGCCATGACTACACCTTTCGCGACTGGCTGCCCGAAGACGAACTCGACGGCGTCCACGAACTCAAGCCGTCTCGGTGCCGCTTTTGCCAGGCGGCCCTGTCGGGCACCGATCCCGTGCCTTGGTGCCACCAAGTCACCGAACTGCCGCCCATCCAACCGCAGGTGCATGAGTATCGCCGGCATACCCTGACGTGTTCCCGCTGCGGCGAAGCCACCCGCGCCGACTTGCCGCCTGGTGTTCCCGAAGGAGCCTTCGGCCCCCGACTGCAAGCCTTCGTGGCCGTCTGCACCGGACGCTATCACCTCAGCAAGCGGCAAGTCCAAGAACTGCTGACCGACTGCTTCTCGATTGACGTCGCCCTGGGCTCGGTGTGCAACATCGAGCGTTTTGTCAGTGCCGCCGTGGCTGCTCCCGTGGAGGAAGCCCACGCCCGTCTGAAGCAGGCAGCGGTGGTCAACGCTGATGAGACCAGCTTCCCCAACACCGGCTGGCTCTGGGTAGGCGTCACGGCCTACTTGGCGGTCTTCCTGATCCGCCAGCACCGCGACGCCGAGAGCGCCATGGCCCTTCTGGGTACAGGCTATCCGGGCATTACCGGCAGCGATCGCTATAGCGCGTATACCTGGCTGGTGGCCCAGCAACGCCAAGTGTGCTGGGCTCATCTGGATCGGGACTGGCAGGCGTTCATCGATCGCGGCGGACCTTCGGAGCCGCTGGGTCGCAGGCTGCAAGCCTTGACCGATCAGCTGTTCCATCTGTGGTTCCGCGTGCGTGACGGCACGATGAAGCGACGCTGGTTCCGTTACGAGATGATACCCATCCGCGCGGAGGTCGGACGATGGCTTCGCCAGGGGCAAGACTGCGCGCACGCCAAGACGGCAGGCACCTGCGCCAAGATCCTTACCCTGGAGAAGTCCTTGTGGACTTTCGTTGACAGAGAAGGCGTCGAGCCGACCAACAATGCGGCCGAACGGGCCTTGCGTCAAGCGGTGCTGTGGCGGCGCAAGAGCCTGGGCACACGCAGCCGGGTGGGAGCTACCTATGTGGAGCGCATCCTGACGGTGGTCACGACCTGCCGGCTCCAAGGCCGCAATGCCTTGGAGTTCCTCACGGCCGCTTGCCAGGCTGCCCTGGGTGTCAACGCGGCGCCATCGCTGCAGCCGGCGGCGAGGCAGACCAAACGCGTCGGCTGATTGCATGCACAACTTCGCTTGTCGTCCCCTCAACATCTCAGCTCAACTCATAGCTATCGATTGAACGCGTACGTTTAGAAATCCAGAAGAATTAGACATCTTGGTCAAGACGTATAGGACTGGCCACATTCGCCTAATCGTAAAGCCTTCGACCGAGTGAACATCGTCTCGCTCCCAAACTCTGTTTGGGAATGGTCTGGCTGGAAACTCCGTTTCCTGAGAACGCAGCAATCACGAAACAGAGTTTCGCACGGTGCGTTTCCAAACAGGGTTTGGGAACGAGGACAACGCGGACAAATGGATACCCAATCAGGATGGTGCATTCATCAGATTTCCATATGCGGTCCCGAGCCGAGCGGATTGCCGCCCAGGAATGGGCCGTGACCAGGTGGGGAATAATAATAATGCACCACGGGGTCGAGAAACCGTTCTGGGGTGGCCAACTCTTCGCGCACAAAAAAGGCCGAGGTGCCGCTCGAATCCGTGGCCACCAGTGTATAGCCCTTTTTCCGACCCAGCCCCGTCAACGAGGCTAAACTCGCTCCGAAATAACTCGTGCCATCCCATTGGTGATCGGGATTCTCCTGCATGACCCACCGTTGGCCGGGCGGGCAGTGGGAATTGAACTCGATCACGATCAGACGCGGACGCCAGCGGTTTAGGCCGTTCCAGAGCCAATAGTCGTTGCCATGCACTGCGATGGACAGCACGGCTACGTTGAACGGCACACTGCATTCGGCCAGCAATTGCTCGAGATTCCCGGAGGTTGGGCGGGCACAGAGGCACCGGATACGCCAGTTCGCATGGTAAGCCTCCGCCAACTGCTGGGATTTCGTCGGATCCGACTCCACGAAGAGGCCGCTCCAGTTTTCTTCTCGGACCAGACGGGCACAGTTGCTCTGCAGACCCGAAGGGACGCCGATCTCCACGAACGAACGCGCTTCTACCCCGATTCGGTGCAGGATTTCCCGAATGATCCCGTCCTGTCCCTGGGCCGAATGAACGCGCTGCTCGTAGGCACGCAAATCCTGGGCTTGCAGCCAGCGAGTTTGTTCGCGCTGCCGATGTGCCTCGGAACCCATCTTGGCGATTCCGGCCAGCGCTTGCTCGATCTGGATGGGAATTTCCTTCAGACGCTGCTCGAGGGTCTGGAAGTGCTCGGCGAGCGGAGCCGTCGCTTGCAGCTGCGTTTCCAGGCGGTGCAAGCGTTCACGGAGTTCATCCTGCGTGGTTTGCTGGCTGGCGGCAAGCTGGGCAAGATGATTTTCCAGTTCCTGCAATTGCACCTTCAGGTCTTGATTGCCGGGGCCGCAAGCGATGGCATTGTCGAGATGTTTTTCCAGCTTGCGGAATTGCTCGGTGAGCTTGCCATTCAGGCTGTGTGCAGCGACTTCGTTGATGTGCCGTTCCAGCTTCTGGAATTGTTCCGTTAGCCGGCCGTTCGTCAGATGATGGCTACCCAGTTCGCCGAGGCGCTTCTCCAGCTTCTGGAATTGCTCGCTCAGCCGGCCATTGGTGAGGTTGCTGGCGGCTACGTCGACAATGTGTTTCCCTAACCGCTGGACGTTCTCGGCCGCGCGCACGGTGGTCGCATGTTGCGAACGCACATCTGTCATCACGTCGGTGATTTGTTTCTCTAGGCGCTGCACATTCTCGGCCACCCGAATCGCCGCTGCGCTTTGGGAAGCAACGTGCAGGACTTTGCTGTCGAGATCATGCAGATGATTCTCAACCTTCGAGAAGTGGTCGCGCAGTCCCGTGGCGCGCAGGAGCCAAAGCGTTCCTTTTGCCGCCGACGCTAGACGCCGGAAACTTCTCATGTTTCTCCCCTTAAACCAGGATGGCGCCGGCCATGCCCGCGCTGTTGGGATTTATCGGTCTTTTCCGAGGGTTGCCTCTACTGTGATGCGTGCTTTCCGTGTCGAGAGGCCCGGTACACGTTCGAAGTTTTTCCACCGCCGGGTTGGTCTAGGAAGCGGATGGCTTGGCCCGTATAATCTCGGGTTTGTTCGTCCGCCTTCGAGGAGGGAGCCTCGTGGCCGAGAATTCCAGCGACCTGGTGGTCGAAACGTACAAGCTCACCAAGATTTACCAAAACCGCCAGATTGCCCTCAATGATGTTACGCTGCGGATGGAGCCAGGCTGCGTCCTGGGCTTGCTCGGTCCCAACGGCGCGGGCAAGACCACGTTGCTGCGCCTCATCCTGGGTCTGCATCGGCCAACCGCCGGCTGGGTGAAGGTGTTCAGCAAGACCATGACGCCCAATGCCGCCGCTGTCCGTCGCCGCATTGGCTACATCCCGACCAATCCCCAGTTCCCGCGCGGCCTCTCTCCGATCCGGTATCTGGACTACATCGCCCGCTTGTTTGGCCTACCGGCCGATGTCCGCAAGCCCCGGCTTGCATCGCTTCTGCGGGCTGTCGACTTGCTGGCCGTTTCCGGTGAGCCAATTGCCGGACTCTCCAATGGCATGACCGCGCGCTTGGCAGTTGCCGCCAGCTTGATCAACGAACCGGATCTCCTGGTCTGGGATGAGCCGACGCATGGTCTCGATATCGAGGCCCGGCGAAGCATGCTCGAGTTGATCAAAACGCTCAGCTGTGAAAAGACGCTCATCGTATCCAGCCACAACCTGACGGACATCGACGAAGTTTGCAACCATGCAGCGGTCCTTAGCCGGGGACAGCTCATTTTTTCCGGCTCGCTCCAGGACTTGAAAGGACGCATGCGCCGGGACCACTATGAGCTGGATTTGGAGGGAGATCAAAAGGCCATCAGCAAGGCTGCCCAGGCGATCAAAGGTCTCGCCGACTTCAAGCTGGTCACTCTTCGTCAGCGCCGCCTGGAAATCCGGCTCAATGAAGAGTCGACGAATACCTCCGCCCTGGCGAACATGTTCATGACCTTGGCCGATAATAAGGTCAACCTGGTGAGCATCCGCAGCGTTGGCCAGCAGACCGAGCAAGCATTTTTGGAATTGGTTGAGAAGGAAGAGTCGCGCGGGTTCACACGAGCCTACCAGGAAAAAGAGGCCGCCTAAGTTCCGATCGGCTGCCGGCGACGCAAGGAGAATTCTGTGGAAGCGCCCCAAGCGACAAAAAGTGTGCCGATCCAGCGCTGGCTTCCTTACTGGGCGGTGCTGCAATCGGACACGCGCCAGACGCTGCAGAGCTGGGTCTATCGGGCATGGGTCCTCGTATCGGTGGTGTCGGCGGTTGGCTACCTGCTTTACCGGGTCGGGGTATATCGCGAGGCCGGCATCGTTCAGCAGGCATCGACGCTGGTGAGCGATTTGCTGCGCTGGTGTATGTTCGGAAGTTTGACCTTGGTCATCGTCCTGGCGGCCGGGAGCATCTCCACGGAGCGTGGCACCGTGGCGGATTCAGTGCTGAGCCGGGGCATTAGCCGGTATCAGTACTTCCTCGGCAAGTGGCACGCCCGGCTGGTGGCGGTCCTGGGCACGTTCTTTCTAATGGGCCTGCTTGCCTTGGCGTGCAGCTTTTTTCTTCTCCATGAAGATCTCTCGTTGAGCGGCAGCCTTGTTGCCCTGGTGACGGTGGCCGCTCTCCTCGGCGTCGTCGTCAGCGGCGGTGTCACGGTCAGTGCCGTCTTCAGCAGCACGTTGCTCGGGATCGCCGTCTTGTGGCTTACCGTCTACGGCGTCGGCTTCGGGCTGACGTTGCTGCCGATTCCATTTCCCTCGCCGTATCAGGCGCTTAATAGCTTGCCATACGTGTTGCGGGGTGAATATAACCTGTTCGCGCTGGGCCGGCTGATCGGCTGGTCGGCGATTATTTCCTGCGTGCTGGCCGTTTTCGGCTTGGCTTACTTTTCGCGGCGTGATGTCTGAATGGTTCGCGGTGCACAGGGGCGAGGCAGGCAGCCCCGTTTCTGTGACCGCCCGCTCCAAGGCATCCACGTAGACTTGGGCCAACACGGATTCCGCATGGTTTCGCAACACCCCGCGGCCCAGCAGACTCACGAATTTCTGTCGCTTGGCCACCAAGCTTCCGTGCCAACTTCCCGATCGGTTGCCTGGCTGCTTGGTCCATTTGAGGAGATGCGTGATCAGGACGCGCAGATGTTAAGGGAACGCTGGCCTGGGCAAACGAACAAACGTCCTCCTCTGCAAAAGGCTACATTCTGCCGGGCGTTGCCGAAGCACTTCTCCGGCGCGGGACCGCGGCCAAGCCCGCTGGGCCGAAAACTCGTTAATGGCCGATTCCCGAAACCAGCTCACCCGCCGTGCCCGGTTCAGGGTCCAATTGCTTGGCCGCCCCGCTCGCCGGTGCGGATGCGGATGCAATCCTCCAGCGGCAAGACGAAGATCTTGCCGTCGCCAATTTGACCGGTTTCCGGCGTGCGCGCAGCATGCACGATCGCTTCGATCGTGGCCTCGACAAAGGCTTCGTTGATAGCAATTTCGAGTTTCAATTTCGGCAGCAGCCGGACCTGAAACTCGGTGCCGCGGTAGACTTCCGTGTAGCCCCGCTGCCGGCCGCAGCCGCGCACATCGCTCACTGTCATCAGGTAGACATCCCGCTCATTCAACGCCGCTTGTACCGCTTCGAGTTTCTCAGGGCGAATGATGGCCACAATCAGTTTCATGCCACAGAGTCCTGTAAAAAATGACAAGGTGAGAAGGATTTGCATCACTTCCCACCTCGTCGCCTCGTTGTGTTTTCCGCTGGTTAGCTTTCCACGCGAGCTCGGACCGGCCATTCTTTGAACTGGCCTTGGAACAAGAGCTCCAGATTCTTGCTCAGGAGGGTTGAATCTCCGCCGCGGAACCGAAAACGGTTCCCCTGAACCGTCGTGACGAAGGGATAAACCGCGCGGAATTCCGAGGTGGGCGGCTTGGAACCGGCCTGACAGAGCTTCGACCAGGCACGGATCAACTCGGCGGGATCAACCCCTTCGACCACAATGGTGAAGCGTCGGTGTCCGTTGGGTGGCACAACTGCTGCTCGGGGTTCGTGGGGCAGATGTTCCGGGACCGATTCCAGCGCCGGCCCCAGATCGAAGCCGACCTCCCCATGTTCGCTGCGGTCGAGCCCTTCGTTCTCTGCGCTGGTCGCCAGACAGAACCCCCACGTCGAATCGATCAATTTCACCAGAATGGCGGTGAGCACAAAGGCATAACCGACCGAAACCAGGGCAGCCAATGCCTGGACCATGATCTGATTCAGCCGGCCATCCTTCAGAACGCCCAGCGGGTCGGCGGAGCCGGCTCCATGTTGCCAAAGGACAGCCGAGGCGAAGACGCCCGTCATCACCGCCCCGAGGATGCCGCCGACGCCGTGGACACCAAAGGCATCCAGGGAATCGTCATACTTGAGGAACGGCTTCAGGCAGACCGCCACGTAGCAAACCAGGCCGGCGACCAGGCCAATGACCATGGCCGGCAATGGAGCCACGTACCCGGACGCCGGCGTGATAGCCACCAGGCCGGCCACCACACCGGAGGCCAGACCGAGCGCCGTGGGCTTGCCACGGTGCAGCCATTCGGCCAACATCCAGCTCAAGGCTGCGGCCGCGGCGGCCACTTGCGAGGCCGTCAAGGCGGCCCCCGCCAAGCCATTGCTTCCCAGTGCGCTGCCGCCGTTGAAACCAAACCAGCCGAACCAGAGCATGCCGGCCCCCAGCAGGGTCAGGACCATGCTGTTCGGATGGATGGCATGTTCGGGATACCCCAGGCGCTTGCGCAGCACCAGGATGGCAGCCAGACCCGACAGGCCTGCTGCGATGTGTACCACTGTGCCACCGGCAAAATCGAGGGCTCCCAGTTTCCCCAACCAGCCCGCCGGTTGGCCCTTTTCGTCGACGGCCCATACCCAGTGGGCGAGCGGATCGTAGACGAGGGTCGCCCAGAGCAGGATGAACAGGCAATAGGGCCCAAACCGGATGCGTTCGGCGAGGGCACCGCTGATCAAGGCCGGTGTAATGATCGCGAACATCCCCTGGAACATGCAATGGACGAAAATTGGAATGTGCGTACCCGGGAAGAGCTGGTCCGAGAGGACCCCGTTCAGTCCCAGGAAGTCATAGCTCCAGCCAATGAATCCGCCGTTGCTCTGGCCAAAGGCCAGGGCGTACCCGTACAAGAGCCATTGGATGCCGATGATGGCCAGGGCGACCATGCTGTGCATCATGGTGCCCAGGACATTTTTGCGGCGGACCATGCCGCCATA